>Ga0206125_10001062_pt1 | contig 33821 bp, 30 predicted proteins | sample Helgoland_Spring_4_FD_148598 | JGI IMG/M metagenome (GOLD analysis project Ga0206125, IMG submission 148598) | Pelagic subsurface seawater microbial communities from Kabeltonne, Helgoland, North Sea - Helgoland_Spring_Bloom_20160331_1 | ecosystem: Environmental > Aquatic > Marine > Epipelagic ... | reverse complement strand
CTTGAGCCTGGACAATCACATCAATACGTATCTGGGTGTAATCTTAAATCTGGTGTCGGTAAAATGGTAGGCTATTATACCATGGAACGCATCAGTGATGGCTATCAATTTAAGGTAAACATCCCTGAATTTGTATTGATCAATCCTATCAAATTCAATTAAGACTTTGTCGAAGCTTAGCTCCTTACTTCCTAAGGGTCTCTATTTTTTAAATTATATCAACAATCCCTTAGATGGACATCAAATACATTCTCCTGATGTTTTTAATGTTTATTCGGTATTAATTAAAAACAACGGCAGCTACGTCAAGCCTAGGAAAATCTATAATCAGCTCCTTAACCTTGAAGAAATCAATGCATCGATCGTATCACAAAAAAATACATCAATACATTGCTAATCTTGTGCCTCACTTGGAGATTCAATCTTTATTATATGTTTATTATGATCCTGGATCCCATTCAAAAAATATCCTCAGCCAGATTAATTTCATTTCTACCCGAACAAAAGGTACTACCTGGGTCAGCGCAGGGGTAGCACCAAAACCCTACTCAAAGATTAGATTTGCATAAAAAAGAATTCGAAATTGATCCAAAGGCTTCTTTTATTCAAATCATACAACGTGATCTCTATGAAATGGTCATATTAGACCTCTCATGGTTGCACAAAAATCTGATAGATTATCTGACACTATTGTCATCAATGGATCAACCACCAAAAGCAATCCTTTTTCTGAACATACATCTGACTCCCAAAAATGACTAATCATGGAAAAGCATTAGCAATGATTCAAAGATCTCATTGACCGTTGATTTATTCCACATTGGACTGGTTTTTCTTAATTTAAAAATGGAAAAGTAGCATTTTATTCTAAAGAGTTGATCAGATATTTACGGTATTCTTTAAATTTGTATGAAATTATTGAATTTAATGTCAGATCATCAAAACAAAGTTCCTAGTCTCCTCTCCGATCCTCAACTCCCAAAAAAACATAATAAAGTTCTAAAAATTGGAATGACTTTAGCCCTAATGGCCATTGCATTACTTGCTTATTTTATTCAAGAAGAACAGCAACAAAATTTGCTGAAAGAAGAGGCTTTAACCGCCGCATTTTTACAAATGGACTCTCTCTCCAATGAGCTAGATAAACGCATTTTAACTATTTCGAAATTAGGTGGTGAGATAGATACATTGGTAGGTATCAAGCAAAGACTTGAAGAAGAAAAAAAGTACTTTCTAAATAGAGACCAACGACAAAAAATAACGCTGGGTACCCTTAAAGATAAAGTGGAAGGCTACCGCCAGTTGCTTCAGATCAAAGATGAAGAAATCAATCAATTGACTCAGATAAATGAGCAGCTCACGACTGAAAATATAGAATTAAAAAATGAAACACAGGTGCTCAATCAGTCAATCAATAATATAAAGCTTGAAAAAAAGGATCTAAATCAAAAGGTGCAATTACTTTCAAAGCTTAAAATCGAAGATTTTATCATTGCTGCAATCGATGTGAAGGGTAAGGAACGCTTAGACAGTTTTAGAAAAAAGCACATTAACCAGCTCCGAATTACTTTTGTACTTTCAGAAAATGAAGTCGCACCCATCGAGGGTAAAAAGCTATGGATCCGTGTGGTCGCTCCGGACAACAATGTGTATTATGATGTGAATATGGGTTCGGGTTCCTTTACCTTTTTAGGTAGAGAATTATTCTACACCGCTCAAAAAGAAATTCTTTATGACCGTTCCCAACAAAAAGTCGTAGTTTATTACGAAAAAGGTACACCTTACTTGATTGGACCACACACCGTAGAAGTTTACACGGATGATTATCTCGTAGGATCGGGAAGTTTTATTGTGAAAAGCTAGTCAAAATGGTTGATTTTTAATCAACATTAGCTACTTTTGCCGCTTAAAATTACATTTTATAAATTTCAATATGAAAAAGAATTACGAAACAGTATTCATTTTAACTCCCGTTTTGTCTGACGATCAGATGAAGGATGCTGTTCTTAAGTTCATAAAAGTAATTACTGATAATAAAGGCGAAGTTATCAATGAAGAGCATTGGGGATTAAAAAAATTAGCCTATTCCATCGAGCATAAAAATACTGGATTTTATCATTTACTTGAATTTAAGGCAGAGCCCTCATTGGTTTCAAAACTAGAAATTGAACTCAGAAGAGACGAAAAAGTTATGCGATTTTTAACCGTAGCAATAGATAAGCATGCGCTTATTTACAACGAGAGAAGACGTAAAGGTGCTTTTAATAAGAAAGAAAATAAAGAGGAGACTGCAAAAAAATGACATTACAAAACGAACCAATAAATAACGATCAAGTACTTAAGAAGTACTGTAGATTTAAGAAAAGTGGAATCAAGTATATTGATTATAAAGACGCAAATTTTTTACTGAAATTTGTAAATGACCAAGGGAAAATTTTGCCTCGTAGACTTACAGGTACTAGTTTGAAGTTTCAACGAAAAGTAGCACAGGCGGTAAAAAGAGCTAGACATATTGCCGTTTTACCGTATGTAGCAGATTCTCTTAAATAAAATAGTTATGGATATAATATTAAGAGAAGACATCAAAGGATTGGGTTACAAGAATGACACCGTCAAAGTAAAAGCAGGATACGGAAGAAATTATCTAATTCCTAAAGGAGTGGCCATATTGGCCAGTAAATCCAATAGGAAAATGATAGATGAAAATATTCGCCAAGCCGCCCATAAAGCTGAAAAATCACTTAAAGATGCCCAAGCTCTTGCTGACAGAATCGGTGAAATGATTTTAGAAATCAAAACAAAAGCAGGAGAAAGTGGGAAGATTTTCGGTGCAATTACAGCCATTCAGGCGGCTGAGGCATTGTCAATTAAAGGCTTTGATATTGATAGAAAGAAAATAACGCTTTCTAAGGATATCAAACATATTGGAGACCATTCGGCAGTGATTGATTTGCATAAAAATATACATCATAAAATAATCGTAAGGGTAGTAACAGAATAATTACAAACTAATTGTATAGATTTATAAAACCTGAAATAATATTTCAGGTTTTTTTTTTGTTCTTTAGTTAGATTGATTGTGAAATTTAAACTTGATTTCCATATTGCTAAGTCTGATGCTCACATCAACTATAGCCAGGCCATTACCTCTTTAGGTTCGTGTTTTGCGGATAATATGACAAAAAAATTATTAACGCATAAGTTTAATGTTATTGATCACAAGTTGGGTAAACTTTACAATCCCAATGCTATCTTTAAATTGATTAAAAAAGCCCTTTATAAAACATATCCCAAATCTGTTTTAATTGATGGCATGTATATGAGTTTTGATTTGCATTCTGAGATTCGAGCGGCCCATCAAACTGAATTTAGCTCCTTATGTGAAAGTAGAATGAATGTGCTACATCAAGGCCTGAAAGAAAGTGAATGGCTGATAATCACCCTAGGTACTGCATGGACGCATACCTATCTCAGTACAAATACCATAGTAGCCAACTGCCATAAACTCCCACAAACATTATTTAAGAAAGAATTACTGTCCGTCGACTTCATCCTTCAAGAGTTTAAAGAACTACAGGCATTACTCTCATCATTTAATCCTAAATTAAAAATCTTATTTACCGTAAGTCCTGTGAGACATACCAAAGATGGACTACACGAGAATACACTTTCCAAAGCTACACTCCATCTAGCCGTACAAGACATCGTCAAAAAATTTAGTAATTGTTACTATTTCCCTGCCTATGAAATCATGATAGACGAACTTCGCGATTATAGATTTTACAAAACCGATTTAATACATCCCAATGAATTGGCCATTGATTATATTTGGGAGAAAATCGCACAGACATATTTTGATGAGACCACTTTTAAGTTTTATGAGGAATTGAAAGTATTGTTAAAGTCCATTGAGCATCGGCCTTTTAACCCAAACAGTGATCAACATCAAAAATTCGTTATTGAAACGCTGAATAAAACAAGAGCTCTATCAGACTCCATCAATCTTGCCACAGAAATTGAGCAGTTAACAAAATTATTAAGATGAAATTATTGATAATAATGCTTTCATTAGGACTGATATCTGGTTGTGGCTCATCAAGTAAAACCACCAAAAATAAAATGGAAAACGCTGCTATATCAAATCGCCTCATCAATGCCTCATCTCCTTATCTCTTGCAGCATGCCAATAATCCTGTAGACTGGTATCCTTGGGGGGAAGAAGCGCTCTCAAAGGCCAAAAATGAAGACAAACCTATATTGGTAAGCATAGGTTATTCTTCTTGTCACTGGTGTCACGTAATGGCCCATGAATCCTTTGAAAATGATAGCATTGCTGCTCTTATGAATGCAAACTTTGTAAATATAAAAATTGATCGTGAAGAGCGACCTGATATTGATCAAATATATATGGAAGCAGTACAGGCCATGGGTATCAATGGCGGATGGCCGCTTAATGTCTTCCTAACACCCGATCAAAAGCCTTTTTATGGAGGTACTTATTTTCCTAGTAAAGGTTGGCGCGAATTGCTCATTAACGTAAAGACCGTTTTTGCTGGAAATAGAGATAAACTGGAGGAATCCGCTGAGGTATATACGAAAGCCATTAATGCCAATGTTTCGGAAAAATATCAATTATCACCCACAGCGATTACTCAGGAAAAAATAGATTCTGGTTATCAAAAACTTGCCCAATCATTTGACTTGCAATGGGGTGGATTAAAAAAAGCACCCAAATTCATCATGCCCTCCCAATGGTCTTTTCTTATGGATTTAGCTTATCTGAATCCCACTTTAAATATTCAACCCCACCTGGAACTCACTCTGAATAAAATAATAGATGGTGGTATTTATGATCAAATTGGAGGTGGATTTTCTCGTTATTCTGTCGATGAATTTTGGCATGTTCCTCACTTCGAGAAAATGCTCTATGACAACGGGCAATTATTGTCACTGTATGCCAAGGCCTATAAAATGAGCAATAATGAACGTTATGCTTCCGTTATTCATGAAACAATCCAATGGCTGATTCGAGAGATGCTAGATGAGTCTGGTGGCTTTTATGCTGCCCTCGACGCTGATAGTGCAGGGGAAGAAGGTAAGTTCTATGTTTGGACCTATGATGAAATCAAGAAATTGGCTGGTGAACACACTGCACTTATTGCTGCTTATTATGATATCCAAGAAAAAGGTAACTGGGAGTCTACCAATATTCCTCGTATGCTACACAGTGAAGATGACATTGCCACACAATTTGGATTAGATCTCATGACGCTTCAATCTATCATTACTCAATTTAAGCAGCGAGCACTCCTCAAGAGAGCCGAAAGAATCCGACCGGGTCTAGACAATAAAATCATTTCAGGTTGGAATGGGTTGACCTTGACAGGAATCTTGGAAGCTTACCAAGCTACAGGCAAAACCCTTTATCTCACACTTGCCAAGAAAAATTATAACTTCATTCTTAAAAATTTATTAAAAGACGGTACCTTGATTCATGTCGTGAATCTATCAACTCAAGGATTTGCCGAAGATTATGCTGCCATAATTCAAGCATTGATAAAATATTATGAAACGACTTTTGATAAGGAAGCGCTACGTATATCCAATAACCTAACCCTACAAATGAACGAGCAGTTCTATGACCCTCAAGAGAAATTATTCTACTTTACGAGTATCCATGCTGAAAATCTCATAGCAAGAAAAAATGGTCTTTTTGATAATGTTATTCCTTCTTCAAATTCTATGATGGCAGAAAATTTATTAAAATTAGGTTTACATCTAGATAATGAACCGTACAAAAAACAAGCTTTGGATATGGTCAACCAGGTGGGGAAAATGATGGCTCAAGAAATAAGTTATCTGTCACAATGGGCCTCTGTAGCCACTTTCATCGTTAAGCCCATTCCTGAAATCGTCATCTTTGGAGACAATTATCAAGAATTAACCACAGCGCTCAATGCCCTTCATATTCCTCGTAAGGTAGTGGCTGCTTCGGCGATAGAAAGTGATTTGCCCCTGCTGCAATATAAAACTGAAATCAAGGGTAAAACGGCCATTTATGTGTGTTATAACAAAACTTGTAAATTTCCTGTGACGGACCTTGACAAAGCTTTGACTCAAATTTCATCTGAGTAGCCTGTCCATTTGCGCTATATTGAAGTCATACTGCCCATCCCCATCCCCGGCGTATTTTCTTATGCTGTTCCGGCACATGTAAAACAAGAAATCCTGGAAGGATGTCGGGTCATCGTTCCCTTTGGAAAGAGGAAATATTATACGGGTTTGGTCTATGCTACTGTGGATCAAGTTTCATCAAAATATGCAATTAAAGAGATTTTTGAAGTTTTAGATATTGATCCCATTGTCACCACAGCGCAATTAAAATTCATAGATTGGATTTCAAACTATTATATGTGTGCTCTAGGAGATGCCTACAATGCGGCCTTACCTGCCGGTTTAAAATTAACGAGCGAATCCTATTTAGGTATTTTACCCGACATCGATATTAATTATACAAGTTTAACCGATGCTGAAAAAATGGTTCTTACTCACTTAAAAAAAGAAAATATCTCCACAGAAGAAGTTAAAAAAATCACAGGACTAAAATATCCTTTTCAATTGGTCAAAAGTCTCATTGATGCCGGGATCATTTATACCTTTGAAAAAATAAAAGATAAATACAGTCCGAAATTGGAAAATCGGATTAAACTCCACTCACATTATACCACCGAAGAATACCTCAATGAACTCTCAAAAACCTTAGATAAGTATCCCAAACAAGCGCACGTTTTGATGGCCTATCTAAAAAGGATCCCCGTATTAGAAAACACCGAATTAAATAATTTTGGCATCAGTAAAAAATCTCTCCAATCGGCAGGCATAAGTGCTTCATCCCTAAAAACATTGGTGAAAAATAAAATATTTGAAACTTGGGAGCATCAAATTGATCGATTTTCATTTGATCATGGATCCATCGCAGCCCTTCCTGATTTGACAACGCATCAGGACCAAGCACTGCTTGAGATTCAGAAAAGTTTTGCTGAAAAGCCAACAACTTTATTGCGAGGAATTACAGGAAGTGGAAAGACAGAAATTTACATAACCCTGGTACATCAAATCATAGAAAATGGAGGACAAACACTCATACTCCTCCCTGAAATCGCGCTGACGACTCAAATAATTCAAAGGTTTAGGAGCTATTTTGGCAATCGATTTGGCGTCTACCATTCTCGGTTTTCTGACAATGAACGTACTGAAATTTATCAAAACTGTTTGAATCAGAAATACGACTTTGTCATTGGTGTGCGGAGTGCCGTCTTTCTCCCTTTTAAGCACCTAGAACTCATCATCGTAGATGAGGAACATGAATACTCTTATAAGCAATATGATCCCGCTCCCAGATATCATGCAAGAGACAGTGCTTTATATTTGGCCCAAATTCATCATGCCAAGGTATTATTAGGATCCGCAACACCCTCCTTAGAAAGTTATCAAAATGCAATCAAAGGCAAATTTGGATATGTAACGCTTAATCATAGATTCAAGAATCAACCCTTACCTGAAATAAAATTTGCTGATTTCTCTAAAGCCAGAAAACAAAAAAAAATAAAAGGCCATTTTACTCTAGCATTACTTGACCAAATCAAGTCGAGTATAGCAGAGAACAAACAGGTAATTCTCTTTCAAAACAGACGGGGTTACGCACCATATGTAGAATGTAATGACTGCAATCATATTCCTAACTGCCCCAACTGCGCCGTCAGTCTTACCTATCATATTTATCAGAATGAAATCATTTGTCATTATTGTGGGTATAAAATATTTTTTGATACGAAATGCGAAAAATGTCAATCGAATGAAATCAAGACCGTAGGAATAGGGACTGAGCAAATCGAAGAAGAACTCTCTGTCCTCATTCCTGATATAAAAATCAAGCGTATGGACCTTGACACTACGCGAAGTAAGCATGCTTATCAGCAAATCATTGATGCATTTGAGAGTAGAGAAATAGATGTACTGGTAGGTACTCAAATGGTAACCAAAGGACTTGATTTTGAACACGTAAACTTAGTCGGTATTTTTGATGCCGATCGAATCATTCATTTTCCTGACTTCAGATCGCACGAAAGAGCGTTCCAGTTGATTACCCAAGTAAGTGGTCGGTCAGGTCGAAAATATGATAGAGGTCAAGTGATTGTCCAAACGAACCAACCCGATCATCCATTATTATTACAGATAAAAGAAGGGCATTTAGATTTATTTTATGGACAAGAACTTGCTGAGCGTCAAAAATTCAAATATCCGCCATTCTATCGATTGATTAAAATCATAATTAAAGGAAAAGATAAAAATTTAACACATCAGGCAGCAAATGCATTGAATGTAATACTTCAAAAAAACTTCACAGAAAAACTTATTCTGGGTCCTATTGAACCCGTCATCAGCAAAATAAGAAATTACTATTTGTTTGAAATCATCATCAAAATTGAAAGAAAAACAACCCATCTCAAATCGATCAAAGAATTCATTCAAGGATCTCGCCAGACGTTATTAGCTTTGCCCTCATTTAAATCTATACTCATCCATTTTGATGTAGACCCAATATGATAAAGACCGCTCATATTATCGTCCTATTGATAACCCTGCTCATGCTGTCACATTGTGAAAAATGCGACGACTGTGATGGGCTTATCTCTGAACCTACCGCCTCTTTTGCCTTTATTGATTCGGATAGTTTAATCTGGGTAGAAAATAATCTGGAATTGCTGACTGATTCATTGTTATATACTGATTCTGTCAGTAATCAGTTATCTCTAATCTCAGACTATCTTGAGGATAGCCTCACCATCCTTACCGATAGTATTGGAAATGGAGGACTATTAAAAGCTGAGCAGAACCTAATAATTGATCAAATTGTTTGGATAGATAGTCTGATCTTTATCAATGAAGAATATGATGCTTATTACACAACAGAAATTGATACATTGAACATAATAAAAACGGCCCTGGTCAGTGGAAATGTTTTGGTAGATACGGTATTCAACTTATTCAACAATCAATATCAAGTATTGGAAGATATAGCCACTCAATATGAAATCCCGTTAAATTATAATGACAGCCTTTCATCATTGGGATTCAGTATTGTAGGTCATCCTTACTTTATCAATCTATATCATACCAACGAATGGATGATCGATGTGCGTGGCAATGCCAGCGTCTCTATTTCTCAAATCGATACGGTAGCCTCCGCACACAATTTTGCCAATATCATTATTCAATGTGAAAATTCATCCTGCAAAGCAAATGAAATCGTATTTACTTGTTATTATTAGTTTGCTATGCATCAACTCGGCCGTTGCCCAAGGGGATAGTCTTTTGATCCAGAAGAGGTCATTTCAACCTAGAGTATATTGGGATTATGGTCAAACATTAATGCTCTGGCAAGAGCGTTCTCAGAAATATGAAGGAGGCCTTGAATGGCTCCTTTTTGATAAAGTGCAAATTTTCGCTGAGGCGGGTTATACGAAAATTAATCCTAAGAACCTTTACAAAAATATTGACTATCAAAGTGAAGGTCGTTTTTATAGACTAGGAATGGGCTATTTGGCTTATCTAGATGAAGTCAATCGATTGGGTTTGGGTGTGAGGTTCGCTGAATCGAGTTTTAAAGATGAAGGAGTTATTTTTATCAATTCTGAAACCATTAATAGCCCGATGAAAAATGATTTTGAAAGATCTGATCTTCAAGCAACTTGGATGGAAATTGTTTTGAATTCTGAAAAACAATTAAGACTGAACAAAGACGTCCCTGCTTCTTATTGGAATAAATTTTTTTCTATCGGAATCATGATACGCTACAAAATGCTCTTAGACTATCCCAGTTATCAACCTATCGAAGTTTTCAGTATACCCGGTTATGGCAGACTCATCAACAAAAGAAACCTCGGTTTCAATCTGTTTTTAAAAATAAATATTTAGAAATTCCAGTCCTCATTTATCTGATTAATAGCCTCATAAGAGGTCATATCAAACTGACAGGGGACCATACTTATGTAGTTGTTTTTTATGGCCCACTCATCGTGATCCTGACCTTTATCTTCGTTGATTAGGTTACCCACCATCCAATAATAATCTCTCCCGTAAGGATCGATACGTAGATCAAAATCTTCTTGCCATCGGGTATCTGCCTGGCGGCATATTTTTATTCCTTTGATTTGCGCATCACTAATAGCTGGAATGTTCACATTAAGGGCAATGTTCTTGGGCAATCCTTTGCTAAAAACTTCTTTTACAATTTTAGTAATAAAGGGTATCCCGTGAGAAAAATCACTCTTGGGGTTATAATCACACAATGAAAAGCCTATCGCAGGGGTCCCTTCAATAGCTGCTTCAATCGCAGCTCCCATAGTACCTGAATATAAAACGCTGATAGAAGTATTGCTCCCATGATTGATACCACTCAGTACCAGATCTACCCGTCTACCCTTCAAAATTTGATGTTTAGCCAATTTCACACAATCAGCAGGTGTTCCACTGCATTCATAAGCCTCAATATCTTTAAAAATTTGATTTTTCTTTATCCTCAACGTTTCACCAACGGTAATCGCATGCCCCTTGCCTGATTGGGGGCCGTCCGGAGCGACCACAATAGTTTCACCTAAATCTTTAACAGCGGAAACTAATTCAAATATCCCTTTTGAAGTGATCCCATCATCATTGGTGATGAGAATTAATGGTTTTTTCATAATTAAATAGAATTGTAAAAGGCGATAATTCTGACCAAGTCTCTAAGCTCGTCTGTTTTTAACCTATTTCTTTTTATAAAGGTTTGAAGTTCATTTTTCTTCTTCGCTAAAATCCTAAGAAGATCCTTCTTTGATCCACTGAACTGAGTAATTTTACCTACTTTGGTAAGAAAAAAAAAGTCATATCTCACGGAAGGTTGAGAAACAATGGGTAGACCATAACCGTAACCCATACTGGAAGTTTCCATGACGATCTTTTCCCGAGACAATAAAGATAGAACACTTTCATATTGGAGCTCAAACAATAAAGGGGTCACGTAATTTGATGTATTTTTATAAGGAATTGTATAAAACTCACGATAGCTTTTGTAATCCTCATCATAAATCTCAAAATATATCAGTTTGTGACTTGAAAAAGCAATTACGGCTTCATTTTTGACCAAAGTGACCATATTGCTGGGAAAATCATACTTAATCTCACCGGAAATCGTGTCTTGATCCGTAGTCACTACAATACCCTTGTGCCACTCATCCGATGAGAGCTGACCCAAAGACCAGGTCGTAGAGCAGAGAAAAGCAATACCAAAAATAACGCGCATACTATTTCAATATATCATGTCCCATGCGATCTCGCTTAGTTTCTAAATATTTTTTATTATGGACATTGGGGTCTACTTCAATAGAGATATTTTCTACTATCTCTAAGCCATATCCAATCAATCCCACCCGCTTTTTCGGATTGTTGGTAATGAGTTTTAGCTTTGAAATCCCCATATCTCTTATAATTTGTGCTCCCACACCATAGTCTCTCTGGTCCCCCTTAAATCCTAAATGCTCATTGGCCTCGACCGTATCCATACCACCTTCTTGAAGTTTATAAGCCTTCAGCTTATTGATCAGGCCAATACCCCTACCTTCTTGATTCATATAAACAACTGCTCCCCTACCTTCTTTTTCAACCATCCTCAAGGCGCTGTGAAGTTGCGTACCGCAATCACATCTGTAAGACCCAAAAATATCACCCGTAACACAAGAGGAGTGCACTCTGACCAAAACAGGCTCATCAACTGTCCACGCGCCTTTGTAGAGTACCAAATGATCATCTCCTGTATTGGTTTGCCGGTAAGCTTTGAGCTTAAAGTCACCAAAATCTGTAGGAAGATCTACAATAATTTGCTCCTCAATAAGCGATTCATTACTTAAACGATAAGCAATGAGATCATCTATTGAAACCAACTTTAATTTAAACTTATCTGCAATAATTCGGAGATCTGGCAGCCGGGCCATGGTCCCATCTTCTTTAAGCACTTCTATCAGGACACCTGCGGGGGTCAGTCCTGCCAAGCGGGCAAAATCTATTGCCGCCTCGGTATGCCCCGCTCTTCTTAGAACACCCCCTTCTTTGGCTTTTAAAGGGAAAATATGGCCGGGTCTTCCCAAATCATTGGGTTCGGTATTAGGATCTGCCAATGCCCGAATGGTTAAGGACCGATCCGAAGTGGAAATCCCGGTACTCGTATCTTTGCTGTTCAAGTCAACACTTACCGTAAAGGGCGTCTCATGAAGGGCTGTATTCTTACCAACCATGAGATCAAGTTGAAGCTCATCACACCTAGCTTCCACCAAGGGTACACATAATAAACCGCGTCCTTCTCTAGCCATGAAATTGACAATCTCAGGAGTGATTTTATCTGCCGCACAAATAAAATCTCCTTCATTCTCACGATCTTCATCATCTACCACTACAATTACTTCCCCATTTTTTATAGCGGCTATGGCTTCCTTGATTGAATCAAGTTTAATGTCTTTTTTCATACACTTGTTTTAACTAATTGATAACAATTATTTTACGGTTACGTTCCCTATAATTTTAGCGATTTCCATTTCGGTTTGCTTCAACTCACTAATTTCATCTAATAAAGTATCTACATCCCCTTCAATAGCCGTTTTTAATTTTTCATTTTGGACCTCAATAAGATGTTGGATCACCCTAAACTTAAGACGTAAAATATTTGAATAAGTGAGATCTTTAATGAATTCCTCTTCCAAGGGTATCTCAATATGGTATTTTTTCTTCCAAAATTCACTAATTTCATATTTTGGAGCACATAACTCTATGATGATTTTCTGTATTTCCGGATCGTCAATAGATAAAAAATATTCAAAATTTAAGGGTAGTTGCTCCTTATTTCGTTGAACCATGACCTTGAATATTTTATTATAGATGGGATGTGTAAATTCTATGTCCTCTGACTCACTGATAAAATAATCCCATAAAGTCATTTCATTTTCATCCGTCTTTTGGATGATCTCATCTCCATAATTTAAAAGTACTCTGATACTTTCTTTTTCTTGATATGCAATGATTTTTGAAAAATCAGTAACGGCTATTTCTTCTGATTCCAAAGGAAGGATCCCCGAAGTTTCCTCAGAATATTGAAATGTATTTTGATTTGATCTCTTCTGAGTAATTAAAATTTTATTTTGTTCTGCAATCAAGATGGCCTCACTGATTTGCAATAAATCGCTGCATTCCTTCAAATAAACCGATCGTTTGATGGCATCCCCGATTTTGGAAATGCTTTCTACAATGTCTCGGACTACTCCCGCCTTCTTAATTGGATCATCCTTAACGCCATCCATCAACAGCGCTGTTTTAAATTTTATAAAATCAACCGCTCCTTCCCTTAAAAAATGGACATAAGCAGTGGCTCCTAACTTATGACTGTAACTGTCTGGATCTTGGCCATCAGGAAAAGTAACGGCCCGGACATTAAGTCCTCCTTCTAAGAGAATATCAATGCCTCTGAATGAAGCACGTATACCTGGCGCATCTCCATCATAAAGTACAGTTACATTCTGGGTATATCTTTTGATGAGTTTTACTTGATCTTCTGTCAAGGCAGTACCTGAGGATGAAACTACATTTTTGACACCCACCTGATGCATAGATATAACATCTGTATAACCTTCCACTAAATAGCAATTATCCTCTTGTCTTATTTGTTGCTTAGATTGAAACAAGCCATACAGGACCCTACTTTTATTATAGAGTTCGGTTTCGGGTGAATTTAAATATTTAGGCTGATTTTTAGCTGCGTCTGATACAAGGATTCTGGCACCAAAAGCAATGGCTTTACCCGTGACGTTGTGGATGGGGAACATCACCCGGCCTCTGAAGCGATCGTATATTTTATTTTCTTTACTTACAATCAAACCGGCTGCTTCCAAATTTTCTTTTGTAAACCCGCTTTTGATTCCTTCTTGATGAAAATGGTCCCAAATATTCAAGCTATAACCCAAATTGAATGATTCGATGATCTCATCGGAAAAACCACGTTCTTTGAAATAACTTAAACCAATAGACTTGCCCTCCTCATGTGAATGCAATAAGTCTTGAAAATAGTCGGTGGCAAATTTCAATACAATATATAAACTCTCACGCTGATTTTGCGCTTCTTGAATCTCATCTGTTTGTACTTCTTCCTCAATAGCAATGTTATATTTGGCCGCCAAGTATTTGAGTGCTTCAATATAACTTAAGCCATCTACTTCCATGACAAAAGTGATGGCATCTCCACCTTTTCCTGAACTGAAGCATTTAAATATGCCTTTGGAAGGAACCACATAAAAGGAAGGCGTTTTTTCGGCCGTAAAAGGACTCAATGCTTTCAAACTTGAACCCGATTTCTTTAGATTTACAAAATCACCAACCACCTCGACAATATCCATTGCCATTTTTATGTCGTCTATTGTTGAAGGTTTGATCATTGAGTAAAGTAATTCTTTTTCAAAAGTAACACTTATAGATTTTTGATGAAAACAAGTCCTGAACTAAACTTGTATAAAATTAGCATCCAAAAAATGGCCGTAACAAAAAAAGCCTTACTTAAAGCCCTCAGCAATGTACAAGATCCTGATTTAAAACAGGATCTCGTCACTTTAGAGATGATACAGAACATCAAAATTGAAGCAAAAAATGTTTATTTTGATGTTGTCTTGACCACACCGGCCTGCCCTTTAAAAGAATTGATAAAAAAAGATTGTGAGAAGGCACTTTTGGAGGCCTTTGATACAAAAGTCGCTTTCTCTATAAATATGACCTCAAACGTTACAACTATCAGCGATAGAGGTCCTCTGCTCCCTCAAGTGAAAAATATCATTGCGGTGGCTTCGGGCAAAGGTGGCGTCGGTAAATCTACCACTACGGCAAACTTGGCTGTAGCCTTAGCAAAAACAGGTGCCAAGGTGGGCATCATTGATGCCGATATTTTTGGGCCCAGTATCCCCACCATGTTCAATTGTGAAAATGAACAACCCTCCGTAAAAGTCGAAGATGGGCGCAATATGATAATTCCTATTGAACAATATGGAGTTCAATTAATGTCTATTGGCTTTTTAACGCCTACCGAAGACGCCGTCGTATGGCGAGGACCCATGGCCAGCTCAGCACTCAAACAATTCATTAGCGATACCAAATGGCGTGATTTAGACTATCTCTTCATCGACTTACCCCCCGGTACCAGCGACATTCATTTGACCTTAGTTCAAACTATACCTGTGACGGGAGCCATCATCGTAACCACTCCACAAAAAGTAGCCCTGGCAGATGCACAAAAAGCCCTGGCAATGTTCAAACAACCTCAAATTAACGTTCCAATTCTGGGAATTATTGAAAATATGGCTTTTTTCACTCCTGAAGAGTTACCTAATAACAAATACTTTATCTTTGGGGAAAAAGGAGGTACGAAGTTTGCAAAAAAGAATGATGTACTCCTTTTGGGCCAAATTCCAATTGTCCAGTCTATCAGGGAAAGTGGTGACATTGGATATCCCGCAGTGATGACCGAAGGGATTACAGCTGATGCTTATAAAGAGCTTGCTGAAGGATTGGCAAGACAAGTAGCCATCAGAAATGCCGAAGGGAATAAGACAAAAGTCGTTGAAGTTACCGTTTAGTAAATAATGAGTTCAGACTTAAAAGAAAGAGTAGAGTTAGCATTGACCAGTATCAGACCTTATCTAGAGGCGGATGGCGGTGATGTGCGGGTAGTAGAAATTAAAGAAGATACCGTGATACTCGAGCTTTTGGGAAATTGTGGAACCTGTCCCATGTCTACTATGACCCTCAAGGCAGGCGTTGAAGAAGCTATTAAACGCGTGGCTCCCGAAATCATGCATGTCGAAGCATTGAATCTGATGCATGAGTCATGATACTCATTTGATATTTTATTTACAAATTAATATGCATGCGATTAAGCAGGCTCTTGTTCATAGCGATTCTTTTTTCAGTCTTTGACGGATTGGGTCAGAAAAGATGTGGATTAGATGGTTTTGAAAGTCTTAAAGAAACGACCGAGCAGTTCGAAGAGTGGCTGTCAAATCATAAAAAAAATGCCCTTACCCTATTTAATAGTCCTGGAAAAGCCAAGGAAATTTTTCAAATACCTGTCGTTTTTCATGTCATCCATCGTGGGGAAGACCTAGGGATAGGCACCAATGTCTCCGATGAGAAAATCCTAGAACAATTGTCTATCTTAAATGACGATTTCAGAAGGTTAAACAGAGATCAAACGCTCACACCACTAGAATTTTTAGATGCGGCAGCCGATACTGAAATAACCTTTGTTTTGGCGAAGCAAGATATTGAAGGTCTACCGACGCAGGGGATCACCAGACAACAAGGTTCTCAAAATACATATAAGTTTTCCGAAGATGAGATCCTGTACGCAGAAAATTACTGGCCTGCTGAAGACTATCTCAATATTTACATCGCCGACTTGGAAGGCTATCTAGGTTGGGCAAATTTTCCGTTTTCAGATCTAGAAGGTATTAGCGAAATCAATAATGACAGATTATTGGATGGGGTAGCTATTGATTACCAATGGCTGGGGGTAAATGAAAATACGGGAAGTTTTGATAGTTATGGCAGAACGCTCACCCATGAAGTCGGACATTATCTGGGTTTAAGACATATCTGGGGAAATCGGCAAAATTGTGATGCAGATGATTATTGTGAGGATACCCCTTTACAATCTACTTCTTACAGCGGAACATGCCCTTCTGATGCTGCGATCAGTTGTGAGACCTCTGACATGTATTCTAATTTTATGAATTATACTGACGATGCGTGTATGAATCTTTTCACTCAAAATCAAAAAGAAAGAATGCACGTCGTTTTAAATCACAGCCCGCGCCGCAATACTTTGATTCATTCTTCCGCCCTAGACGACCCCATCATAGCTCTTAATGATTTGGGTATAAAGACCTTAAATGCCATCCATTTGAGTGATTGTAATAGTCTTCTCTCACCAATCGTTGATGTTCGAAATTATGGAACCAACGCCATTGAAAATTTCTTGATCTCATTTTTCTTAAATGATTTGTTGATCGAAACCATTGAAATAAATGAGCGATATGAACCTCTAGAGATCGGTACCATCAACTTTCAATTGATTACGCTGAATGATTTATCAAACCCGGTTCTGACCTTCGAAATTGGTTTAGTTAACCAAACTGAAGATGGAAATTTGAAAAATAATGTATTGAGTTCATCTCTTCCAAACTATGCGACAGCAACCTTACCCTTTGTTATGAATTTTGAAGGGAATATTGAATTCGAAACGGCACTCGAGCAGGGTCAAATGAGCCATTGGGATACTGTCCATTTGAATACGAATGATGTCCTCAATAGAGCCCTCTCTATCGATTTTACAGCTGATACTACTGCATTAGGATTATTTGATTACTTATTCACACCTAATTTTGATTTAAGTAATTACTCAATTCCCCAAATTTCATTCAACTATGCCTATCAAAGCACAGGATTGGATTATGAACAAGACGGTCTGATTGTTGCACTCTCTTATGATTGCGGTCAAAACTTTTATTCAGAAGATTATCTGGTTGAATTGTATGGGCCAAATCTAGCTACGGTAAGTTCAACGAGCTCCTCATTCTTTGCTCCAAAAGATTCTTCAGATTGGGAAAATATGACGATCGATTTGCTAGCTTTTCAAAAAGAAACGAGCCTTCAATTTGCCTTTATTGGCCAATCAAGTACGGCTTCACAACTATATGTAGATGACATCAAAGTAGTTGATCTTGCTGATTTTGATTATGATCTCCATTTGGATATTCAAAATGAAGTGCCCTTAATTACTTGTGAGGATAATCAAACAATTGGCCTTAATATTGAGAATAGAGGTAATCAAATACGCAGTGATATTAGCCTTAATGTCTCTATAAACAATCTCATTAAGGCTTCTAAAGTCATCATTAGCTCACTAGAACCCGGTCGTTCTGTTTCATATGAACTAGTTGTTGAGAGTTTAGAGACAGGCTTATCCAACTTTAAAGTTTGGGTATCAACCACCAATGGACCCACAGATCAAAACTTTAATAATGATACCCTTCAGTGGTCTACCACCATAAATGACCTTGAAGTAGACTTACCTATCAGATTGGATTTTGAAGATGCTCATGACTGGATCATCACCAATCAGGAAAATAACCCCATCTGGGAAGCTGCAAGTTTTGAAAAAAATACCTACTTGATAAGTAATGGCTATGAGAATACAGATATAGGAAATGAAAGTTGGTTCATCAGTCCCTTATTATTTTCCGATTATTTAGATAGTTTAAGTCTTCGATTCGATTATGCTTACCAGAGAACATTAAATAAAAATGATCGACTAAGAGTTCTCATCTCTGTGGACTGTGGAGCACACTTTGATTATGTACTTTTTGACAAAAACAGCGAGCAGCTAAGCGAGATTATTTCTGATGAGGGCTTCCTTATGAAAACAAATTCAGTTTGGCAGAAGATATTTATTGATCTAAATGATTTTTTAGTTGAGGAATCACTGCGCATCGCCTTTGTTTTTACCAATGGCAATGGCAATAATTTATATTTAGATAATATTGAGTTCATAAATACTGGCAATTCGAAACGTCCACAGTTTGAGGACTGGGTCAGCTGTTATCCTAATCCAGTTTCAGACTACTTGAATGTCAGCTTTCATTTATCAGAAAAACAAGATGTCACCGTTCAACTTGTTGACATTTCAGGTCAAATACACCAACAACTAGAATACACTCAGTTATTGAATGAAACCGTGCAATTAGAGGTTCAAGACCTATCTGGGCTCTTTTTCCTCATAGTTACCGGACCTTATGAGCATATTATTGAAAAAGTTATCATTAAGAATTGAAGGATTCTTTAGACTAAAGTTTTCATAGTCAAGCCTAAAGTCTATTTTTGTCATCCTATGCCAAGCAAAAATTTAATCATTCTTTTTGGCGGTCGCTCGGTTGAGCATGAGATCTCTGTGCGATCTGCGACCAATGTGGTCAAGCATATTGATTCGTCACATTTTAATCTTTCTGTGATTGGCATATCCAAAAGAGGGAATTGGTTTTTGCTTGACCATCCCGAGCAAAGTATTGAAACAGGAAAAGAAATTTTCCTATCTTTATCTGCAACCCATCCTCATTTCGAGATCAAAGCCTCTGGCACATCCATTACCATTCAAATTGTCTTCCCTATACTTCATGGAACAGATGGAGAAGATGGCAGTATTCAAGGTCTGATGCAATGTTTGAATGTCATCCTCATCGGATCAACTGTATTGGGTTCGGCAATCTCGATGGATAAAATTGTATCAAAAAAACTTTTGGATCATGCGGGTGTTCCGGTAGTTTCCTACATGAGCTTTACCAAAGATGAAGTGATCTCTTTCGAAGAAGTAAAAAATAAACTAGGACTGCCATTTATCGTTAAAGCAGGTAATTTAGGCTCTAGTGTCGGAATATCAAAAGTAAATACATCGGAAGACTTTGATGATGCCCTCACCGATAGCTTCAAATATGGATATGAAATTCTCATAGAATCCTTTGTGAAGTGTCGGGAACTTGAATGTGGAATCATAGGAAATGAGTCCCTTTCATCTACCCTTGCAGGTGAAATTATCCTTTTAAAAAATTATGATTTCTATACCTATGAGGCAAAATACCAAGATGAATCAGCCATTAGAGTTACGATTCCTGCTCAAATCCCTATCGCTATTCATCAACAAATAAGGGCCCTTTGTGAAAAAGCTTTTTTAACCTTAAAATGTAACGACTTTGCCCGTGTAGATATTTTTCTAACTCCAAAGAATGAGATTTTTATCAATGAAATCAATACCATCCCTGGATTTACGGATGCCAGTATGTTTCCTGGACTTTGGGAAAACATGGGTATCTCCTACTCCGAACTTATCTCTAAAATCATTGAAATCGGTGAAGCGAGATGGCAGCGAGAGCAGCAATACATCACCGATTTAAATAGCTCCAGTTAATAAAAATATGCTGCGTAAAATATTTAATTTTCTTAAAAGTATTGTGGTACCTAGCTCGATACTACAACTCCTGAAACAGCTGCTATTTCTAACTTTGATTGGTATTTTAGCCACTTTCATATTTTTCTACATCTATCTACCTATCACTACAAATCACGGCGATACGCTGACAGTTCCCAATATAACAGGGGTTCACGTAGATGATCTTGATGATTATTTATCACTCAGAAGTCTTCGATATGAAATCAGCGTTGATTCAGGATATTCATCAGAAATTCCACCATTGACCGTTTTGAAACAATTTCCCATGCCTAACGCTAAGGTCAAGGAATTCAGGAAAATATATATCACATTGAATTCAACGGCCCCTCCAATGATAAAAATGCCCGATTTAACGAATGGCTCTTTGAAAAATGCCCTAATGATCTTGAACAACTTTGATTTGAAATTTGGTAAAACCAAATATGTAGCTGATTTGGCCTTCAATGCCGTCCTGATTCAAAAAATGAATGGAGAAGAAGTCATTCCTGGCACAAAAATACCTAAAGGATCAGTGATTGATTTAACTATTGGTGATGGATATGGCAATTCTAACCTTGAATCTCCTTATCTCATCGGTCTAGATGCTGATGTTGCACAAGTTACCATAACTGGTTCAGCCTTAAAGTTAGGAGCTATTGTATACCAGAACATAGATACTGCCGTTTTGATATCTATGGATGAATTTGATATTGCAGATACACTCAAGATTTCCGTTGAGGTAGGCCAAGTTGTGGATCAGTATCCATCTCCTGGCGAACCTATGGTCATTAAAGAATCCGTAAACTTATGGATCTATCATCCTGATTCAATAAATCATAACCCTTAAGATAGGAATAATGATGCGCTACGTTCTGGTTTGTCTGAATCTTTTGTTTCAATTTTCATTGTGGGGTCAAATCCAGCTAAAACCATTGAAAAGTATCAATGAGCCACGTTCCAATGGCAGAACAGATCAAGTTTTCAATACTTTGAATTTACCATTTTGGGATGATTTTTCTCAATCTCGAAACGTTCCTGACTCTCTTTTTTGGGAAAGCGGTAACTCTGTTTTTGTTAACAATAACTTGGCCATCCATCCGCCCTCTCAGTACGTAGCCACTTTTGACGGCACCAACATGAGCGGTAATCCTTATGCCTTGAATAGCCTTTTTAATGGTGCTGGTGATAGCTTGGTCACCCATCCCATCGATCTGAGTCAAATAGCACCCTCAAAAAGGGCTCAAGTACGCTTAAGTTTTTATTGGCAACTCTTGGGCAGAGGTGAAATTCCCGAATTGGAAGACTCCTTGGCCGTCATGTTTTGGAGTATCGACAGTACTTGGGTCTTACAGGATCTTTTCCCAGAAGATGAAACCCTTTTTTCTCTTGTAGGTGGTTTGGATCAGTTAAACTTAGATGCAGATAGCCTGCCGAGCTTTCAGCAAATAATTATTCCTATATCGGGCGGTGAGTTTTATCACTCTTCTTTTAAGGTCAAATTTCAATCTTTCAGCAGTCTCAATGGTGTTTATGATACTTGGAACCTTGACTATATTTATCTCAATGAAAACAGAGACTTAGATGACTTCAGTCATCAAGATCGAACGCTCTCTGCAGCGCCCAGCTTACTTTTCAGTCCTTATTATGAAATCCCATTGACACAATACCTATCCAACCCCAGTAATTACATCACTCCTCAATATACCTCAGCCAATAACCTCTATGGACTGCCCAGCCCCTTGGAGTATGTCCATAGTCTGACCAATAAAACCAATGGAAATACGATTTCAACAGGGAGTGTAGCCTTGTTCAGATTATCTGCATTAGAGATGGGAAGGAAAGTAGAAGGATTGGGTATGGAAGCCTCTTTGATCAATACCGAAGATGATTCAGCAGTGATTGAATCCACTTTTACCTACAATACAGGGGACAAGTTTTTGTATGAACAGATCAGTACAGAAGGAGATACGCTTTTTTCAAATACTAATTTACGGGCCAATGATACCCTTCGGAAGTATTACCAACTTAATGACCATTATGCCTTTGATGATGGGACGGCAGACTTTGCTGCAGGTATTAATTTTATGACGGGTGAGTTGGCGGTTCGTTTTGTGGTCAATGAACCTGATACGTTGACGGGTATGCAAATTAATTTTCCTTCCGTTAATCCAAGTTCAAATGGAAAAGCCTTAGAACTAATGGTTTGGGATGAATTATTAGATTCAGGAGTACTCCATCGTCAGTCGTTTCAAATTGTCAATAATGATCGACAGGACTTTAATGAAATTATCTTTTCCCAAAATATCTATGTCAAGGATACCATCTACATCGGATTTAAACAGTTTACAGAAGATTACATCGGCGTGGGATTCGATAAAGATAACGCTTTAGGAATGACTGCCATTTTTTCGAATACAGGGACTGAATGGGAACAAAACAAGCGACTTCAAGGATCCTTAATGATAAGAGCCGTATTTGGCGAGATCACTAACTTCATATTGGTAACTCCTAAAAATAAATTGGAAGCACGTATCTATCCTAATCCTTCGGATGGACTCATCAATATTTCTGAGGCCTATGATCATTATTTTTTATATGACTTATCAGGAAAAATGATGACTCACGGAGGTTTTAATTCTACATTAGATTTTAGAGCCTATCCAAAAGGTATATATTTATTAAACTTACAACATGGATCAAGTTTGATTACTCAAAAGATACTGCTCGAAAAATAATTATGGATATTGAAATTTCAGAATTAAAAACCAGGTTAAATAATGGTGAAACTCTCAACTTTTTTGATGTAAGAGAGCCTTGGGAGCATGAAGAATCTAATCTTGGAGCGCAATTGATGCCCCTTACCAGTATACCAGACCATCTTGATGAGCTCAGTCCTTTGAAAGATCAAGAAATCATTGTGCATTGTAAGACGGGAGACAGATCAAATCAAGCCAAGATCTTTCTTGAGTCAAATGGGTTTACTCAAGTCAGAATTCTTCTGGGAGGCATTGAAGCATTCCTAGCGAAGCTTTAGGTAAGTTTTATTAGTAAGCTCTGGAAGACCATCTTTCCCGTAACTTCCATTTCAACAGAATTTATCAGGATATTTGTCATGTATAAGAGGTGATAAAGCTGATCAATTAATTATTGGAATGGGTAATAGATGAGACTTAATTCTTTGGAAAATATGATGATTGTTTTTTAAAAATAAACTTCACAAGAAAGCTTTACTTGAATTCTACACAAGTGGCGCCGAGATTTATAATGCTAAAGCATAAAAAAAACCAAGTGAATTCATCATCTTGGTTTTTCTTCTTCATAAAAATTGGCTTATGCCGTTGAATTAAGAACACCCAAATGTTAATAATGGTTGGAAGGGTGTATAAAACTTCTCACATTAATCAGCCACGGGGATTCCCATCATCCCCCTTTGGGGTGCCCAGTTACCATGAATAACCTTCCAACCTTCATCGGTTCGAGTCCAGACGCTAGAAGCACGGGTTCTGTACGCAACTTCTTCACCACCGTCTACCGAATATCCACCTTTGGCATAAAAAGACAAAACAGCCGTACTCATGTCGGGAGAAAATTGACTGTGAAAATCGTATAACTCTAAGGCACTCCACCTTACGTTATCTCCATCCGTTATCTTGGCTGCATCAAATTTGTAGAAGCCTTCTAGATTTGAATCCCCTGTGTACATGGGATTATTGGCATCCATGAGTGATAATGCAGTTTCTTGATCACCTTCAGTAATGGCTACTTGAAGTTTATTTTGCATTTCAATCAATGTGCTAACGATTTCCTCTTTATTGTTGTAATGCCAGTACTTCTGTGCACCTACCCAATAAGGTGAACCCCCGCCTTGAGCAAAATCTACCGCCTTGAGCTGATTGTCTAGCGCGTTTTTATAGTTACCTAAATCAAACTCTATCTCAGCCATGGTATCATAAATGTTAGGTCCATCGTGCAGGGCAATCGATTTTTGTCCGCTCTCCATAGCTTTTGCATAGTCAGCTGCTACGTCTTCGCCGCGACCATAGCCATAGGCAATTGAATTGAGGGCCGCTGAAGCATGGTCAGGAAATTTTTCTGCAAAAGCTATACTGGCATTTACATCTTCTCCTACTGAAAAGTAATTGAACATCGGACTGTTGGGATAGGTAGCCAGAGCTGCGTTAAACTTTTCTTTTACTTGACCCTCACTGGCCGTTAGAATATCATACCAAGCTTTTTCCTCATCGGATAAACTCGCACGATCTATGCTGGCTAATTTTTCTTTTCTAGATCCCCAATCTTTATTAGCACTCGCAAGTCCCGCAATGATGATTTTTGCACATCCACAATCTGGGTCCAAAGTTAGGGCAGCTTTGGCCTGACCCAAAGCAATTAAAGGCTCCACATTTAATCGAGATTCGAGTGCTTCATTAGCGATTATGGCTGCCTTTTTTGAACAAGATGTTTTGGCAATCCACTGGGCATGAGAAGTCAATCCAAAAAGTATACAAGTAATAATTAATAAATTTTTCATCCGTCTGAGTGGTTTTATGTTTAAAGTAAAAAATGCATATTTATTATGATTTTATGTCTCTAAATCAGATACAATAATAGTTAAAATTATTACTTTATTCAAATTATATTAAAATACTCATTAATAGATAGTTATAAATACATTATTTTGAAACCAAATTATCTTTGGGGTTTATTTAAAACCAGCATAACCTATTAGATATCAGATAATTAAATTTAAGTAGATCATCTTAAACTAGAATTTTTCGTTGGAGTGAGTTTTATTATCCGGAACTGCCCAGCTTTGACTTCACCAAACCGATCAAAAGGTGTTAATAAAGTGACTTATCCTTTAAGAAAATAGTTCAACTCTTACTCCCCTTCTCATCTCGAAAAATTTGGCTTGATTGAGTTTTTGACTATTAGATATTTGCTAAATGGTGGGTATCATTAGAGGCTACTAATGAAAAACGATTTTCATCATAATTGACTTGATATCTGCACAGGTTGGTATGTTCAAAACTTTCCATTTTATTCAAAGAATCATATAGCAACCAAGAGAGCAAAATTCGCATGGCCCGTCCATGCATGCAAATCAAAATTTCAGATTCATAACTTTGTTTCATGATATAAGCGAGGGCCTCTCGCTGACGTGCCATCACTTGATTCGGGGATTCCCCTCCTGGGGACACACGATCGTAATCCCCTTTTTTCCAACTACCCAAAACATCAGAATGCTTTTTTTTAGTTTCTGGAGTAAATGACTTCCCCTCTTGATCCCCCCAACTGATTTCATTGAGACCAATCAATAATTCATAGGGGATTCCTTTATTTATAAAATGTATCACCGACTCTTTGGTCCGTTTTAATGTCGACACATAAATTTTATCCAATGCCAACGTTTGATAAGTTTCAAAAAAGGCGGTCCCTTGTGCCCGCCCTTGATCATTTAATGAAGCATCAATGCCTTGTCCTTGAATGCGTCCTGTTTTATTGTAAGCGGTTTCGCCGTGGCGAATGATGTGTATGGTTTTTTTATTCAAACTTAGCTACAGATTTGAGAAAGTAAAAATATAATTTTTCCATCAAATTCTATAAAAAAATGAATCCATCCATTCATGAAAATGTCTCAATAAGGGTTAACACATATGATACTAAAAGCAAAAAATGAGAGAATTGTTGATCGAATGAACCCAGTATAAGCGTCTCGTTGTATCTTTGAGAGTAAAATTACCTATGTTTCCATCCACCTATACAGTTGATATGTTAAATGCGGCAGTTAAAGACACCTTGGTCGCACATTTGGGCATCGAAATCATGGAGATTGGCGTTGACTTCATATTGGCAAAAATGCCCGTTGATCATCGGACTGTACAACCTATGGGTCTGTTACATGGCGGCGCTTCGGTCGTCCTTTCTGAATCCTTGGGAAGCCTTGCCGCTTCTTTATTGGTTGATAAATCTATTGAATTTCCAGTTGGTCTAGAAATCAATGCCAATCATATTAAATCGGTAAAATCAGGTTGTGTATACGGTAAGGCTAGCCCTATTCATGTAGGAAGAAGTACGCAGATATGGCAAACAGAGATTAGAAATGAAGCGGGAAAATTAGTTTGTACCAGTAAGCTGACCGTAGCGATAATTAAAAAGGACGATGGTTCTGCAAACCACTAAGACCCATTTAAATACCCTACCCTTTAAGACGCCGTCAGCGCTTTGGAGTGCCTTGATGGACAGTGCCTATCCAGTGGCCATTTGGCGACTTCCCAATGACCCTTATGTACATGGCATTTCAGATTTAAGGCCTCAAATGCAAAAGCATCAAAAGCTAGAAGATGCCGGTACGGGCTTTTATATTAATCCTTTTTTAAAGCATCATCCCAGTGCACCACAGCTTATCAAAGGTGATTTGATAATGAAATGGCATCAAAAAAAATGTGTACAAAACTCCCTTGATCCGCAACTGAATGATGGAGAAATTACCGATTTTCAAAAATCGATGGCGAAAACCCATCGAGCTCTCCATCAAAAGATAGAAAACTCCACTCACGGATTTCGTAGCGATGTCGTTGAAGCCGTTCAATGTATTAAGAAAGGTATATTTGACAAAGTCGTTCTGTCTCGGTTTGATGATCAAGCCTTGCCTACAGATTTTGAGCTCATGAAAGCATTTGAAATGGCTTGTGAGGCCTATCCCAATGCCTTTATCTATTTGGTATCTACCCCCAATTTTGGTTGCTGGTTGGGAGCTACTCCAGAAACCTTACTTGAAATAAAGGACCATCAATTCAAAACCGTTTCTTTGGCAAGCACCCAAAAACTGAGGGCTGATCAAAACATGAATGAGGTCGCTTGGACGCAAAAGGAAATTGAAGAACAGGCCATGGTCAGTCGATACATCATCGATTGCTTCAAAAAAATAAGACTTAGAGAATATCTAGAAAATGGACCTAAAACAGTTCAAGCAGGTCGTATGGCACATCTAAAGACCATTTATCAGGTAGACATGGAAGCGGTAAACATGCCTGAACTCGGCAGTACTATGCTGGAGCTTCTCAATCCTACGTCGGCGGTTTGTGGGATGCCCTTACAACCTGCACTGGACTTCATCAAGAAACATGAAAAATACGATCGTGAATTGTACGCGGGCTTTTTGGGGCCTATCAACATCTTGGGTTATACACATCTGTTTGTCAATCTTCGATGTATGAAAATCATGGGGACTACCGGGCGTTTTTATGCCGGTGCAGGCATTACAGAAAATTCTAATCCCGAAAAAGAATTTGAGGAGACCCAGTTAAAAATGCAAACCTTGAAAAGAATTGTTTTTCAGTCATGAACCAAATTTATTTTGATACTTCTGAAATTTGTTATCAATTAGGCATTCGAGATGCGGTATTTTCTCCAGGGTCACGCAATGCTCCTTTGAGCATTAGCTTTTCGAGGCATCCCCACCTTCGCACTCGTGTGGTGGTGGATGAAAGGTCCGCTGGGTTCATTGCCTTGGGCATCGCGCAACATACCCAAAGACCCGTCGTCCTTTGTTGTACTTCTGGGACGGCTTTGCTCAACTATGGTCCTGCGATTGCAGAAGCCTATTACAGTCGAACTCCGTTGATCATTATGAGTGGTGATCGACCTTCAGAGTGGATTGATCAATGGGATGGGCAGACCATCCAACAGCAAAATGTTTTTCAATCATTTGTCAAGGCATTTATTCAGATGCCCACCTCCCTTGATTTTGAAGATGCGCGTTGGGCCTATCAAACCAAAATAGCGCAGAGTTTCCATTTGGCCACCCAGTCCAGGCGTCCTGTGCACTTAAATTTTCCTTTCAGGGAGCCCTTTTATCCAGATAAAAATCAAAAACTTGTGTTCAGTCAAGACTTCAAAATCATCAAGAGCTATCTTGCTAAAAAGCAAGCCAATTGTGAGGGGTTGATACATGACTGGGCGAAGGCTACCAAAAAAATCATTGTCATTGGACAAGGGACTTTATCTGAAGATTGTAAAAATCAACTGCGCCGCTTGGCCAGTGAAGGCATTCCGATCATAGCAGACATCATTTCAAACGGACACGCGTTGACAAATGTGATTCAGCACCAAGAGCTTTTTCTCAATAATAAGGCTCTTCAAGGCCATTTAACACCTGGTCTAGTATTGACCTTTGGGAAGTCTATCATTTCAAAAAATCTCAAACTTTTTTTAAGAAAAAGCACAGCCATTCAATGGCATATCGACCCCCAACCTGAGCTACAAGACCCCTATCAGCGCCTTTTGGGTGTAATAGAAGGCAACCCAGAACAGGTATTGAATAAACTCATCGACAAAGGCCAGTCATCCCAAGTGTTTACTAATCACTGGCAAGTGGCTCAACGCCAAACGGCAAAACTCCTCATCCAATACCAAGCCCCCTTTAGCGAATTTTCAGCCATGCAAGAGGTCTTGAAAAAAATACCTAGAGATATCCAAATACACCTCAGCAATAGTATGCCTCTGAGATATGCCAATTTTCTGGGTATAGCACCATCTAATACTAAGATTTGGGCCAATCGCGGCACCAGTGGTATTGATGGCAGCAATGGTACTGCAGTAGGTCATGCCCTCTCTTCAGATCAATTGTCCCTGCTGCTCACGGGAGATTTAAGTTTCCTCTATGACCGCAATGCTTTTTTTCATAATGAGGATTTGTCCAATATGAGAATCGTCGTATTTAATAATTTTGGTGGTGGCATCTTTGACTTGATCCCAGGTCCCGAAACCTTGGATCCAGCAGAAAAAGATAAATTTTTGACAACCCCACATCAAAAAGACCTAAGCCATAGCACATTGGACTTAGGTTTTTACTACGAAAAATGTATAAATTCATCAGAATTAAATGCAATATTAATCCGTTTTTTTGAACCTTCTGACAAAGGAAAATTGTTGGAGATTCAGACCCACCATTCCAAAAATAAACAAGTTTTTCAAGCATTAAAAAAAATCATTTATGACTACCAATTCATTTGAGTGGACCTCCATCAAGACCTACGAAGACATCAAGTTTGATTTCTTTGATGGCATTGCTAAAATCACCATCAATCGACCCGAGGTATACAATGCCTTTAGACCCGAAACCAATATAGAAATGATGAATGCTATGGACATCGCTCGAGAACGACAAGATGTGGGTGTAGTGGTCTTTACAGGCATTGGAGATAAGGCCTTCTGTTCAGGTGGGGATCAAAATTTTAAAGGTATCGGTGGTTATATCAGTGAAAATGGTGTCCCTCGATTAAATGTACTGGATTTACACAAAAAAATTCGTGAAATCCCCAAACCGGTCATCGCCATGGTCAATGGTTATGCCATCGGTGGAGGACATGTCTTGCACGTAGTCTGCGATTTAACCATTGCAGCTGACCATGCTAAATTTGGCCAGACAGGCCCGAAGGTAGGCAGCTTTGACGGTGGATTTGGATCCTCTTACCTAGCACGACATGTAGGTCAAAAAAAGGCACGTGAAATCTGGTTTCTCTGTGAACAATACACAGCAGCGGAAGCAGAGACTATGGGCATGGTCAATAAAGTAGTGCCATTGGAAGAGTTAGAGGCCATCACTGTACAGTGGTGCCAAACTATCATGAAACGCAGCCCCATGGCCATTCGGATGATCAAACGTGGACTCAATGCCGAGCTCGATGGTCAAAGGGGGTTAATGGAATTTGCCGGTGATGCAACTCTTATGTATTATATGATGGAAGAGGCGCAAGAAGGAAAAAATGCTTTTTTAGAAAAGCGAACTCCTAATTTCAAGAAATTTCCTAAGTTTCCCTGATCCTTATAGACAAGACCCTGCAAATGTAATGGTTTGGTCCACTATCTGATAATCAAAACCAAATACCTCGGCAATCGCTGCTGTAATTTCTTTGGGAGTCTGCCCTTCATAACTACGACTTAGGCGACATTGGGAAGCTGTTTTGTCTATAAATGTGACTTGATAACCATAAACCCGCTCCATCACTGAAGCCACTTCACTGAGTGGAGTATTTTGAAAGAATAAGATTTGATTGGCCCATGCTAGAAAGTTAGGATCCTTGTTGACCGTTTTTATAACCCCGCGCGTATTGGCTTTTATGCGGCCAATTTGACCCGGTTTGATATTTAAAGAGGTGCGGTTTCCTTTGTAATTATCTCTATTTTGTGTGATTTTCACCAAGCCCTCAGCTACCGTTACATTGGTCTCCTTCGCATTACTTTCAAGGGTGAAAATAGCATTTATAGCTGTTATCTCTGCTAAATCAGTCACCACCACCAGTGGCTTATTTGCTATTTCTCGGGCTTCAAAATAAACCAATCCCTCCATCTTATACGTCTGCTGATTCGGTGAAACTTGTTGAGGAGTCAACTGTGATGATTTATACAATTTCGTCGTTGTCTTAGGCGTTAAAGTCACGGGTGTCGTTAAACCGGTTTCAGTTCCTGATAATCCATTCCGATAAACTAAGACAAGTATCATGACCAAAAAAAAGGCCATTAATACATAAGTTGTGTTGGTTATTTTTTTTAATTGCGTCAACATTTTTTTCTTATAATATCTAAGGCCTGATGGCTTACAAATTACAAATTTTCCGACCCATTCAATGGGAATGCAAAGATGTGAATACTTTTTTTTAAAACCCAATTCTATATCAGAGAAGCTGATAATTCTAAGTTGGCTAATCACTAACAAGAAATGATAATTAGCTAAATTTATAGCGCAATACTTATCAGATACAATCAAAAAAAAATGCGCATTCACTTTAAACGCCTTTCTTTAATACTACATAAAAATGATTTTAGATCATTTTTGACTAACAGTAATTCCCATACGTCCTTGACCTCAGAAGAGCTATGGATCCTAAAAATGGCTACTGATTTACAAGAAGGTCGAACTGATTTTTCATTTCAAACCTCAGGATCAACCGGGACACCCAAGACGATAACCTTAAGTAAAGATCAATTGATACAGAGCGCCGAAACCACCTTGTCCTATTTTTCCATAAAACCTGGCGCTCGCTTCCTACTGTGTATCCATCCACAATTCATAGGTGGGGCCATGCAGATCGTACGAGCTTATGTCAACCAAGGTAAGCTCGATATCTTGGCTCCCGAAAGAATATTAGATTTAGATCATACAAAATATGATCTTGTCTCTATGGTGCCCTTACAGCTAAATAAGCTCTATAAGGATTTAAAAAGTCATCTTAATGATTTTAATCACCTCTTAATCGGCGGCGCAATACTGGATCCCACACTAGAAGAAAAAATCGTAGCAGACCCCTTAATAATTGCTCAAATATACGTAACCTACGGCATGACCGAGACGGCTTCGCACATAGCAGTGAAGCGCTTGGGATCCCCTTTTTTTAAAAGAACAGGAAATTTAAAGATTTCTAAAAGTGATTCCTCTTGTCTTAAAATTAAAGGCTTAATCACCAAAAATCAATGGCTACAAACCCAAGATATCATCGAATTAATTGATGAAAATACATTTAAATGGTTGGGTCGTCAAGATTTTGTCATCAATTCGGGTGGGTTTAAAGTTCATCCTGAAAAAATAGAACATCACCTAAAAAAGCAGACCGATCAACCCTTGATCATTACCTCCTTACCCGATAAAGTATTGGGTCAAAAGGTGATACTTCTATTAGAGGGAACATTGATGCCCACCTTCGATTATTCCTTACTACATCCTTACGAGAAGCCAAAAAAAACGTTGATTATAAAAAAATTCATGTATACCAAAAACGGAAAAATAGATCGGAAAGCTACGCATAAACTTATTGGATGATTAAGACCATTTTAAATTTTCAGTTAACGAAAAATTCTTATATTTTTATAAAAAAAATTGTCATTTATCTCGTGATGTGATTTATTGGTGTGAAAATTTAAACTTGTTTGAATTTTCACACCTCCTTCTTGGAAGACTAATAACTCTAGCACTGCTAGGTTTTAAGTGAGGTCAAAACAATGTTACCAAGGAAATAGAAAGACTTAAGGCCGTTATTGATCGAGAGACCCTTACTGAGAAATCCATAGGAGCACATTGCTCCAGTCCCTATTCCTGTGATTTCATGGGACAGTGCTGGGGTCATATTACCGAGGACACTGTATTTGATGTTGGAAATTTTCGCACAAAAAAGAAGTTTGAACTCTACGATCAAGGGATTGTACTCATCAAAGATATTCCAGATGAATTCGAATTAAGTGATAAGGCTAAGAATTATTATAGGGTTGGAGTGCTTACATCTGGCATGCATACAGCCGTTTTAAAGGAGATTAATAGTCTTGTGAGTGTTTCTTCTCTAAAGAGGTGATATTAGAGGTGTTTGAGGAGGTTTTGGTGTAACATTTTGTACCACAAAAATCTTCTACGGATCTTCTACGGACATTTTTTTGTCCCAAAAAGTACTTACATTAGCTTTAAAGAGGGTTTTTTTATTAGCCAAATCCATACCAGTAATTTGATTTTTATTCCAGTTTTAATTATCTTCCATTTTTTACATTTTTATCAACCTATAAAATTCAATCTATGAAACGATTATTAACATTATTTATCTGCTTAAGTATTTCTATGAGCACTTTTGCACAATATGCGTCTGCCAGCTATATTGTTTTACATGAAGGTATGGAAAATGATTATCTGCAATTGGAAAGCGTTTGGCAAGCTTATCACAAAGAGTCTATTGCTATGGGTCACAAGACAGCCTGGTCTATTTGGAAAATAGCAAAGAATCAAGATGATTCATATGATCCAGATACCTATCCAGATTATCTGATCATGGAACAATATTCTTCAAAAAAGCAAATGGATGAAGAATTTAGTCGATATGCTGAAGGTTATGAAAGTATGAAGTTAATAATGAAAAAAAATCTCAAAGGAAAATACTCTAACAAACAGATAGAAAATATTTTAGCAAAAGCTCCTAAAAAAGAAGTAAGGACTTACATACATGAGCTAGTTGCTGCAACACCCATGACTGGTGGTGATATAAAGGTAGGTGATGTAATGATGGTAGCCACTATGGAGCAATTAAGAGATGATTACGAGCAATTTGAAACCGAATTTTATCGTGATCGATTTGCAGAGAATGTCATGAAGGGAAATCATCGATTTTGGGCATTTTCAAAAATTATAGATAGAAATGAAGCTGCTTATTCAGCCCCTACGCATAACGCTTGGAATATGTTTATTGATGGTAAAGAATTGGCAATGCCTGATGATTTTGTCTCAAGGAAAATATTTGAACTCACAAGTGAAGTAAGAAAAATGTATACCCCGCAAGAATTAACTTTGGTGTATACCGCTCAATAGTCGTGTCAATTCATTGAGTCTTGTGTAAAAAATTCGAAGAAAACTCCTGGGGTGTGGTGTCTCGGGAGTTTTTTATGACCCATAATCCTCATAATTAGGGTCTTTTTAATAGCATTTTGATCCTATTTTGAAGATGCTAATATTTCATTATTAAGCAAGGTGGGATCGAAAAAGTGATACGCATCTACTATTTTTTCATCCTCAAATCGGAAAGCATGGTGTACATTAATTCGCACTTCGGTACCAGTAATTTTCCCTGTTCCTGTCCAAACAAACCAAGCCATAGACCATACCGATCCATTTTCAAAGGTCGCTGACGTAACATTTGCTGGCTGAATTTTATTGTTAGAAATATTTGCAAATAAACTG
>Ga0206125_10001058_pt1 | contig 33948 bp, 34 predicted proteins | sample Helgoland_Spring_4_FD_148598 | JGI IMG/M metagenome (GOLD analysis project Ga0206125, IMG submission 148598) | Pelagic subsurface seawater microbial communities from Kabeltonne, Helgoland, North Sea - Helgoland_Spring_Bloom_20160331_1 | ecosystem: Environmental > Aquatic > Marine > Epipelagic ... | reverse complement strand
TACACATCCGACAATCGCTTGAAGAAGAGCAGAGGAAATACGTAGACCTTGAAGTCTGAAGCATCTACAGGCCCCTTCAAAATCCACGCAGCCTTAGACAGGTACTGCTCTAGTTGGGATTGGGTAAGTTTTTCTTGGTTCATTCAGGCTTCATCCATGGCATGGATGTCGAATTTAAGAATACTAATACCACCATGGTGCAGTTTCGGTAGGAAGGGTTCATAAAACCTTGTACCGATATCCTCGCCCAACCCGCATGTACTCGATTCCACCTTCCCTGCGCATGTTGTCCAATGTCGGCCTGGAAATTTGAAGCGCCTCCATGACTTCCGATGAGGTCAGCCAGCGCTCCTCACAAGGAGCACACGGTCCGCTGGTGTTCCCAGAGTCGGAGAGGTTCATGAGCTCGCTGACACGGTCTGCGATAAGTTCAATTAGCTCTTCGGCGTCTAGCCGTTCGATTTCTAAAATTTGTTTCTTCATGATGTTTCGGTTGTGTCGAACCAAGACGGTGCCTTTACGGGCAGGTCTTGGCCGTTGATGTGCACCTCGCTTGCTTTGGGGGTGATGAATGGCAAGAGTTTGACCACGATGGTGAGGTAGTGTGCTTTGTTGGATGAATAGAGCTCCTGAAGAGCCGCTCGTATTCTGGGGTGTTCGCTCTCAATGATGTCAAGCAGGAACTGTTTCGTTTCTGCCGTGACTTTGTTGGGCGATCCTTTGGGACGTGGCATATATTCTGGTTTTTTATTCGCGGTTACTGGGCGAAGTGGCTCATGTCGTACGCCACGTGCTGGGAATTGAGCGACTTGGACATATAGAAAGCGGCTCCCAGTGTGGGATCATACATTTCGACATGAACATGGCGCTCGATGATGAGTCCTTTGCTCAGGAAATAGCTGAGCATAAATGCTTGTGCTTGTTCCCCCTGGATCAGCATGTGCAGGTGAGATTGATACGGCGTGTGCGGACATTCTGCCACCCAAAAAATGGTGTGTTCGATTTGTTCTTGGAGTAACTCCTCGATCATTCGGTACATGTACATTTCGCTTCGTTTGAGTGAAATGTCATAGCGAAACGTGTACGTCACGAAGATGTCCCACAGCTGTGCCTGTAGCCATCCTCCCCATGCTTGCAACTTCTCTGTTGTCTTGATTAAATCCATGTCATTTGGATATAGGAAGATTCAAGAAGCCCCACCTTGGGACCTCCCAGACTTGCGCCTGTCTACATTGATATATGTGGGTGTTTATTTCCGTTTTCGGATTTGACCGAAAAGCAGCGAAATCAGGTCGATTTTGGGTATGACCTGCTCGTTTTTAGCCGTGAAGCTGGACGGTTTACAGATGGGGCTGCAAGCCACTTATCCACAACATGTATGCACGTCGGTATGCACACGAAAAAGAAGAAGCCCCGCTATCTCAGTGATAACGGGGCTTTCCATTTTAACGATGAGGTCCGAAGCGGATTCGAACCGCTGTAGCAGCTTTTGCAGAGCTGAGCCTAGCCACTCGGCCATCGGACCAAAGACCCTTTCCTATTGGATTGGGTTTGCAAATATACGAAAACCCTTAGCAGAGGTTACATTCTAGTCTAGGCAAATGTATTTTCGCACCATGCAAGTTCGCCGATACCTCCCCAACGCTCTGACAATGGGGAATTTACTTTCCGGAGTGTTGGTCATCATCGGACTGTTTATTTGGCCATATGGGGCTCAACTCAATGAGTTTCAAGGCGCGCAAATCTCCGAAATCGGGGCGCTCTCGCAACGGCTTCATGGACAAGGCATGCTGGCGCTGGCGCTAATTTGGATTGCAGGGCAGCTCTGTGACTTGCTCGATGGGATCGCCGCACGGTGGGCGAAGACTGAAGGGCCCATGGGCATTCAACTGGACAGCATGGCCGACCTGGTTTCCAGCGGCATTGCGCCGGCTGTGGCGGGCATTGCGTTTTTGCACACGTGGGCGCCGGCCCTTCCAACAGCCGCCAAGTTTCTTCCTTTGACCATGGCCATGGCAGCCGCCTGGCGTTTGGCTCGATTCAATGTGGAAGTCCATGCGCCAAAAGCAGCACAAGGCTTTTCTGGCATGCCTGCTCCGGCGGGAGCTCTTTGGTGGATTGGCGTCTTGCTCACTGGAGCGCAATACGAGATGTTTGGATCGTTTGGCTTGTACGGGATGGGCGGTGTGGTGGCCGTGGTGGGGAGCATTGTTTTGGGGAGCACCATCATTCCTTTGCTCATGATCAGTCGTGTCCCCATGATGGATTTAAAAGGCTGGAAGAAGCATCCCGCTTATGACCGAAAACGCATCCTCTGGTTGAGCTTGTTGATCATTGTGGGAACAGTGGTGGCAATTTCCGCTCGGGCAGTAGGATTGGGTTTGCAAGCCGCTTTACTTTTGTACGTGTTGGGAGGCAAATTCATTGTGCCTTCCGCCAAAACCTAAAGACGTTACTACCATGACTTTTCGCGCTTCCATTGACATCATGCCGCTTCCTGCATTGCTCGACCCGCAAGGCAAGGCCGTTTCAAGCAACATGCACAACATCGGATTGGCAAGCATCTCCAATGTGCGCATTGGCAAGCACATCACGTTGGAAGTCGAAGCCGCTGATCAAGCGAGCGCTGAAGCTCAAGTGAAAGAAGCTTGTGAGAAGCTTTTGGCCAACCAAATCATGGAGGCGTTCACCTTCACGATGGAAGCCGTCGAGACGGTCGCCTAATCTGACTGATTTACTTAATGGGCCGAACCCTCTAAGGCTTGGTCCAAGTCTTGGATGAGGTCCTTCGGGTTTTCCAGGCCGATGCTCAGTCGAATCAATCCTTCTGAGATTCCGAATTTCTGCTTCACCTCATCGGGCACCGCCACGTGCGTCATGGAAGCCGGGTGCTGGGCCAACGATTCTGAGGACCCCAAACTCACCGCAAGTTGGAAGGTTTTGAGACGATTCAACACGCGAAACGCTCCTTCTCTTCCACCACGAACGGTGATGGCCAACATGGCTCCTCCACCCGTCATTTGCTCTGCTGCAATGGCTTGATCGGCTGCAGGCAGATCTTCGTTCCAGGCAGATTGCAACAATTCAATGGCCGGATGCACACGCAGAAAATCCGCGACGTGCTTGCAATTTTCCTGCTGCCGCTCCACACGCACATGCAAGGTTTCCATGCTTCGGCTCAGCATCCACGCCGTCCACGAGTCAATCATACCGCCCAAAAATGTGCGGTAGGCTTTCACTCCACCCATCAATTCCTTGTTCCCGCTGGCCGCTCCCGCGACGAGGTCACTGTGGCCTCCCAAGTATTTGGTCGCCGAATACAAAAGCAGGTCCACCCCCAATTCCAGCGGACGCTGGAGAATGGGCCCGAGGTACGTATTGTCGACATAGGTCCACACCGGATGTTCCTCGGTGCGATGCCGATGCGCAAATTCCACAGCCGTCCGCATCCGATGCAGTTGCATCGTTGGGTTGGCTGGGGTCTCGATGTAAATCACTCCCGGTATTTCATTCCATTCAACCGACTTGGCTTCGAGCTCATCCAAACTTTCAAGTTCGCGCACAGTGACTCCCATAGTGGGAAGAATTTCCCGAACGAAATGCTCTGTTCCTCCATAGAGTGGCGAACAAAACCAAAGGGGTCGATTTGGACCCGTTCCCGCTAAAATTGCTGTTGTAATCGCCGCCATCCCCGTGGAGAAGAAGGCCGCATCCTCCGCTTCATCCCAAGCGGCTAAGCGCGCCTCAGCAACGTCAACGGTGGGGTTCGTGAGCCGACTGTAAATGTGGCCTTGAGGGGGGTCGTTGGGTTCCAATCCCGTCGGTAAGCCATAAGCCGCGGCCATAATGGCAGCGCCCGCTTCAGCGGTTGGGAAGACAAACGTAGAGCTCGGCTGCATGGCCGGCTTGACGGCACCATCCCCAGAAGCAGGGTGGTACCCCGCGAACATTGCGCGGGTTTCCAATTCATTCATGTCCGCAAGTTCGGGCGAAATCGACCGATTGATGCCTCAAAGTAACCCTTGCGCAAGGAGCAACGCAAACAGTTGTTCTGCACTTGGGGCTCCTTGAAAAACACATACCCGATCAAACGTGCTGATACTGTCTTCTGTGTACAATCCGATGACCTCCGGGTCGAAGGGCGCTGGCCGCAAGGTGTACACCAAATCCAGGGGGAACGTGCTGTCTCCGATGTAGACGTTGGGACCATCCAGGGTATACAAAATGGCGTCACTGAATTGGCTATCGCCTTGAATCAGTTGGTCGTTCTGGACCGTAAAGGCCAAGTCAAACGAACTCGAAGAGTAGCCAGCGAAGATCTTTCCCGGTTGCAACGTCCACAGAACCTGTCCCCTCCACTGATTGCCTTCACGCACCAAGCCGTTCTCCGCATGAAACAACGTTTCACTCCAGATCAAACGGTCGTTGGGGTAAACTTCCACACGACCCTGGCCCCAAGTTCCGAGGCTCGTCAAGCAGGCCACCAAGACCAACCATGTCCCCGCGAATTTCATGATTCCATCGCTGCAATGCCCGGCAATTCCTTGCCTTCGAGATACTCCAACATCGCTCCACCGCCGGTGCTCACATAGCTCACACGATCGGCGAGTCCTGCTTGGTTGATGGCCGCCACGGAATCGCCGCCACCAATCAAGGTAAACGCACCGTGTTCTTCGGTTGCTCGGGCCAACGCCTCCGCAACTTGATTGGTTCCAGCCGCAAACGCTTCCATCTCAAACACACCCATGGGCCCGTTCCATAATATCGTTCGAGACGTGGAGACGGCCTCTACAAATTTCACACGTGTTGCAGGGCCGATGTCCAATCCCATCCAGTCGTCCGGTATCGCGTCTGTAGGAACGACTTGAGTCGCGGCGTCCGGCGCAAACTGATCTGCCACGAGCGTATCTGTTGGCAACAACAATTCGGTTCCCGTCTCTTCTGCTTTTCTCAATATGTTCAACGCTTGGGCGTGCATCTCCGATTCGACCAAGCTATTGCCGATGCTACCGCCCTGGGCCTGAACGAATGTGTACGCCATGCCACCGCCGATGATGAGGCGATCAACGCGGCCAATAAGGTGCTCGATGATGCCCAATTTTGAGCTCACTTTCGCACCGCCAATGATGGCGGTCAGTGGTTTTTCAGGGTGAGCCAATACTTTCTTCAACGCATCAATTTCGGATGCCAAGAGCCTGCCATAGGCCTTGTCTTCGGGGAAGAAGCGCGCGATGATCGCGGTGGAGGCGTGAGCGCGGTGAGCCGTGCCAAAGGCATCATTGATGTAGACGTCTCCGTTCTCAGCCAGCTGGCCTGCGAAGAATTCATCGCCTTCCTTCTCTTCTTTGTGAAAACGCAGGTTTTCCAGCAAGGCTACTTCACCGGGCTTCAGTGATTGGCTCACGTCCAGCGCGACGTCATCCACGCAATCCGCAGCGAATTGAACCGAACGGCCCAGTAATTTTTCCAAGGTGGAAACGATGTGCCGCAAGCTCCATTCAGGTTCAATGCCCTTGGGCCTTCCAAGATGTGACATCAGCACGACGGAACCGCCTTGCGCCAGCACATACTCAATGGTCGGTATGGCCGCACGAATTCGCGTATCGTCGGTGACTTCACGATTCTCGTTGAGTGGAACATTGAAATCCACACGGATCAAAGCGCGGCGACCCGCGAGTTCAAGTGATTCGAGTTGCATAATTAGGATGCTTTAAACAATTGAGCAATACTGACTTTCCCAGCCACCACCGCAACCAATTGGTCAATGGCAACGCGCTCCTGGGTCATGGTGTCGCGATCTCGGATGGTCACGGCATGGTCTATCAACGTGTCGTGGTCCACTGTAATACACAACGGCGTTCCAATGGCATCCTGTCGACGGTAGCGTCGGCCAATGGCATCCTTTTCATCGTATTGAACATTGTGATCCATTTGCAGCATGGCCATGATTTCACGTGCTTTCTCAGGCAAACCATCCTTTTTAAGGAGCGGTAAAATCGCCACCTTAACCGGAGCCAAAGGTGCCGGAATCCGCAAAACCGTCCGGGTAGAGCCGTCTTCTAAGGTCTCTTCTTGAAGCGCAGCGCTCAGCGTCGCTAAGAACATTCGATCCAATCCAATCGACGTCTCTACGACATAAGGAACGTAGCTCTCTTGCGTCTCTGGGTCGAAATAGCGCAACTTCTTATTGCTATGCGCCTCGTGCTGATTCAAGTCAAAATCTGTTCGTGAATGCACCCCTTCAAGCTCCTTAAAGCCCATGGGAAAGTTGAACTCGATGTCACTCGCGGCATCGGCATAGTGAGCGAGCTTAATGTGGTCGTGAAAACGGTACATGTCCTCTCCCAATCCCAATGCGTTATGCCATTTGATTCGGGCCTCCTTCCAGTAAGCGTACCACTCTGCTTGCGTGCCTGGCTTGACAAAAAACTGCATCTCCATCTGCTCAAACTCCCGCATGCGGAAAATGAACTGACGGGCTATGATCTCGTTGCGAAACGCCTTGCCAATTTGAGCGATTCCAAAGGGGATTTTCATCCGCCCACTTTTCTGCACATTGAGGAAATTGACAAAAATCCCCTGGGCCGTTTCTGGACGCAAGTAGATGACTCCACTTTCTCCACTCACCGCTCCCAATTCCGTCTTGAACATCAGATTGAACTGGCGCACGTCCGTCCAATTGCGGCTTCCTGTATCCGGATCAGCAATGTCCAGATCTTCGATCAATTGCTTGACGGCCACCAAGTCCTCCGCTTCCATGGCTGATTTAAACCGGACATTGATGTCATCAATTTGTTTCTGCCGATCCAAAACCCGTCCGTTGGTCGAGCGAAATTCAGCTTCATCAAAGGCATCCCCAAATCGTTTCAGCGCCTTCGCCACATCCTTCTGGATCTTGGCTTCAATTTTTCCGATGTGATCCTCGATAAGAACATCCGCGCGGTAACGCTTATTCGAATCCTTGTTATCAATCAAAGGATCATTGAATGCGTCAATGTGTCCTGAGGCTTTCCACGTCTTGGGGTGCATGAAAATGGAGGCGTCGAGGCCCACAATGTTGTCATGCATGCGCACCATGGCGGTCCACCAATAGTGCTTGATATTGTTTTTCAGCTCTGCCCCCAATTGACCGTAGTCATAGGCCGCGGATAGGCCGTCGTATATCTCACTTGATGGAAATACAAAGCCATATTCCTTGGCGTGGCTGATGACTTTTTTCAGAAGATCGTCGCTCATGTTGCTGGTGTTCTACGAATGCGATTGCAAAGGTAGCGCCTGCAAACGGGACTCCACGTAATTGATGGAGTAGACTACATTTGTCCCCATGGCAGAAAATCTCCGTTTTGGATTGCTGGGCAGTGGATCTTGGGCAACAGCAATCGCTAAGATGCTTTTGACCAACGTTGATTCTTTGAATTGGTGGGTTCGACGGGAGGAAACCAAATCGTACTTGGAGCAGCATGGGCGCAATCCCAACTACATCCAGAGCATTTCGTTTGATGCCAACCGATTGGTTGTGAGCACTTCGATGCAGGAAATCATTGACCAAAGCGATGTGATCATTTTTGCCATTCCATCCGCCCACTTGGATGATGCCATCCAAGATCAACAGGTGACAGGAATGGAAAACAAATTGCTCATCAGCGCGATCAAGGGCATGGTGGTCAAATACGATAGCATTCCTGCCCGCTATTTACACAAAGAGTTTCAAGTGCCTTATGATCGCATTGGCCTGATCGCGGGTCCTTGCCATGCGGAAGAAGTCGCGCGGGAAAAACTGAGTTACCTCACGGTCGCTTGTCCCAATTTGGAGAATGCACAGACGGTGGCAGATGCGCTAAAAACGCGCTACATCAAAGTCAGTACAAGCGAAGACGTCTTTGGAACAGAGATCGCCGCGGTGCTTAAAAACATTTACGCCATTGGTGCTGGCATTGCATTAGGGCTCGGGTATGGAGACAACTTTTTGAGCGTACTCATTAGCAATGCCTCACAAGAGATGAAGGCTTTTTTGGCCGCCGTTCATGAACTCGACCGTGACGTAAAAAAAAGCCCCTATTTGGGTGACTTGTTGGTCACAGCGTACAGTCCGCATAGCCGGAATCGCAACTTGGGCATGATGATTGGCAAGGGGTACAGTGTGAAAGGAGCCATTATGGAAATGAGTATGGTGGCGGAGGGATACAATGGGTCCGAAGGCATCTTCGAAATGAACAAACGCTTTCAAGCCCACTTGCCCATCGCAGATGCCGTCTACCGGATTCTGCATGAACGCATGTCACCCGTGATCGAAATGCGCTTGCTCATCGATGAGCTTTCCTGAAGAAGGCCGTTCAAAATGAAGCGATAAAAAAACGCCCCGACCCAAGGGCCGAGGCGTTTCACTTCGCGTTTTCTATAATCAGTGTGCGATGTTGACCATTTGGGTCATGCCATCCACACTCAAAATGTACGTTCCAGCAGACAAGCCGGCTACCTCAAGGACAATGCGCGTTGCGCCTTGTAGAGATTGATTGTAGACACGTCGTCCATCCAAGCTAAATAAAGCAAGCTGTTGTCCCGGTGCGTTCAATTCAATTTGCAATTGATCCGATGCTGGATTCGGATACGCCCACAAACCGTTTTCTTCAGCTGCAGATTCTGCAATCGAAGAGGTTTCGACCAAGCCCAAAGCATAGGCCATGCGGGGAGCGGTGTATCCTTGGATGATATCCAACCAAGCCATTGCCTCTTCCACTCCCATCGTCGGATTTAAACCCAGTTGGGTTGCCGCAATGTTGGAGCTGTTTGCTGAATCAACCGCTTGCGTCGTTGCAACATCCCACCACTGCCAAGGGGAGCTGTCATAAGGCTCCGTTGGTGCGCCATCGACGTAGTTATTCAAAACAGGATACAATCCGTCCATGCCGTCGTTGATTTCCAACGCTTGCAAAGACAAGGCATCGGACAAGTTTTGACTTTGGAAAGAAGCGTTGTTGTTGGGATCGTCAAATGCATTGATCGCAAGGTGAACATTGTAAGCACCTGTTGCTTCAATGACCGGCTCACCAGTCGTTGGAACGACAACAATACCGGATGTATAGGGAGCAAATGGATCATGAGGACAATGGAAGCTGACCATCGCAGGGTCGCCTGAATCCAACCATTCTTGTGAGCCCAAAGCGCCTCCCATGTTCATTTGAAACTGGATATCCGAATTGTAATCTGGATAGTGGCCAATGCAAAGCTGCAGGCTATCTGGAGTATACCCGTCAAACTTCGCCTCCGGGTCTCCGTTGATCGATTCAATTACCATCGGAATGGAAGAGCCGTTTCCTGGATCATACCACAAGCTCTCGATGGGCGCTCCAGAAGCATCCACAAAAATGTCGTTGTAATCCGCAATGGAGGCCGACGCGAGCGATACATATCCACCTGTTCCATCACCAAAATAAGCGACTTTCTCGGTGTCAATTCCAAACTCGTTGCCCATCTCTGCCGCATTCATGCGGAAGTAACGAACGGCCGTTCGTGCATCCTGTACCCCACGGTACGCCGCGTTGATTAATTGGTAGGTTCGCTCAACTTGCGTTCCTGCTAAAGGGTTCCATCCCAATCGGTAATCAACAGAGGCTGTAACATACCCCATGCGCGCAAAACGATTGCATAATTCCACAACGGAGCTGTCTGTTCGGCCACCAAGAGCGGAGCCGTTCATGTATCTCGGAAGGAAGTTGCCCGTGTGAAAAACCAAGATCAATGGACGGTTGGTTTCTGTGTCGCCTTCAGGCTCGTAAACATCCATAAGCTGAGGCAGCGCCATAGGAGGTTGTCCCCCTAAGGCGGGTAGAACAGAGACATTGGTCGCGTAGACCACATCCGTGGTGACGACGACAGACTCAAAGACTTCATCCAAGTAACGCTCCTGGGCCTGCATCGACAGGACGCCCAAAGCACACAAGGCTAGCGTAAAAAAATTTTTCATGAGAAAAGGGTGTTGTTTGAAGCCAAATTACCTTCAGATTCTGGTGGAATTCTGCCTGATCAAAAATTATATGAACCATGGTTTTCAACAAAATTGCGGTCAAATTGATTTTCTAAAATCTCGATTTGGTGTTAAACCGCGCGTGATTTCGTGCGTCAAAAGGGTGTATTCTTATCTTCACAAAGTGACCTCTATGAAACACCTCTTCTCCAGTATTGCGATTCTTATTTGGACGTGTGCCGCAATCGCTCAGCCTGAAATTGTTTCTTGGCAAATCAACGCCGACGGAGCCAACGGGCAATTTTGGAACAACGGACAATTGACTGACAATGGAGTCTCCTGCGATGTTCAGCTTGTTCAATTCTCGGACGACAACGTGTATATCACCTCTACAGGTGTTCCCCGGTATGCCACAGCCCCATTTGGTGACGGGAATCCCTCACAAGCTTCTGAAACAGCCTATTTGTTCCGGATTCCGCGTCAACCCGAGCAGGGACCTGCGGGCGGAACTGCGACAGGTCTCGGCCATACAGCGGTCTTGATCAACGGAGTACCGACCTTCAATGCCCTCGATGCCTTTTCCTACAACAACCAAGATATCTGGCATCAGAACGGTGGCTTTTTTGAGTTGGCCGGGTTTGATTGCGCCAAGGGTCACCCAGCGATGGGGCGGTACCATCATCATTTGATGCCCAATCCGTTTAGTGATTCACAAGATGTGATCAATCCGGTTTGTGCGGAGTACCCCAGTGACGGATTGCTGACCATAGACCCCAGCAATCACAGTCCCATTATTGGGTATGCGTTTGATGGCTATCCAATCTATGGGCCGTATGCGTTTGACAATGAAGACGGATCGGGAGAAATCGTTCGTATGGAGTCGAGTTACGCTGTTCGTGATATCCTCGTTCGGCATGAGCTCGCCGATGGAACCCTACTCAATCCCAATCAATTCGGCCCCGATGTCGGTGCTTTAGTCACTCCAGCCATTCCCCCTGGTGCCCAACCTGTTGAAGCGGTCTTGGGGGCCTACATCGAAGACTTCGAATTCATTGAAAATTCCGGGCATTTGGACGTTCACAACGGACGGTTCAGCATCACCCCGGAATACCCCAACGGCACGTACGCTTATTTTGCAACGGTCGATGAAAATTGGAACCCGGCATTCCCTTATTTCTTCGCCTCTTATTACGGTGTTGTCGCAACAGACAACTTTGGTCAAGGCCCTCCCGGCCAAGGCGGTTCAGCCACCAATGTCACCATCAACGAGACGGTCGAAACGTATGATTCCACCTCAAGCCTCGAGCAGCCAAAGCCGACCGAATCCGGGCATTGGTTTCCCAATCCCGCGACACGGGAAGTTTCTTGGCAGGGGGAACACATCCCCGTGGAATGCCATTTATTCGATGCCCAAGGCCGCCTGGTTAGTCGCTGGTCACAGAACGTGGGGAATACTTGGAGTCTCGGTCATCTCTCACCTGGCATGTACTTCATTTCATCAGAAGGTGCTGCACGCTCACCGCTTTGGATCATAAAATAACATGTGCTTACGCCGGTTGATTCTCGTTCTTTTTTGCAGCCTGAGCTTCACAGTTTGGTCTCAAAACGACGCCTGGCAGCACGACACGAGTTGGGTCAACACCGGGTGGGCAAGTGCAGATATCGGTTGGTGGGAAGACGTTCGTGACCTCTGTCCTTGGGGCACTGATGCCGGGGCATCTGCGATTCAAGTGTATGCCGCTGAAGGAGGATCTCACCCTGCGATCATTCGGATGACGTTGGACTCCGAAATGCACATTCTTTTTCCGTTTGAGGAAGATGTAGAGCGCCCGATTCAAATCGAAAAAATCGCTTCAGACACTGCCAATCGCCTGTGGTGTGCTATGAATCAGCAGTCGCACGATAGCGCCTTAACTTCATTGGGAGGTCTATGGGTTTTAGACCACGAAGGTCAGCCCCATGACGCATTTGGTTCAGACAGTCTGCCCGGGTGGATTCCTATCACATTCGGAGGTCCCTTTCAAGAATTGCATGGATTGAACAGGACCTCTGATGGGCAATGGATGGTTAGCGGGATGGCGCTTGACCCGTGCTGTTTTCATCGTGAGATGCCCACTTTGGCGCTGCTCGATGCGGACGGTCAGTGGGTCAATTCGTTTGGAAACAACGGCCGTCTTATCCTCGATGTCGGTGCGGCTGAAATCCTGGATACGCTCGGAATGCGGCCTGTTGTAAACCGCCATGAAATCGGAGGGTTTTACAGCTCAGCTGTGGCAACCGACGGCGGATGGATCGCCGGAGGAGCCTATTCCAATGCAACCCACTATGAAGTTTTAGTCGTCAAACACACGAGCGATGGGACGTTGGACTCCACGTTTGGAGACAATGGGATTGTGCATCTCAATTTAAATCCTGGGGTGAATCATTGGGTTTCCGACGTGCGCATCGAGTCCAACGGCTTGATTTCAGTCAATGTCGTATCCCATGCAGCAGGGGATTTACCCACTGGATGGCACGCCTTGATTTTAGATGCAACGGGAACACCTCTTCAATGGGAAACCACAGAAAGTACCGCCACGTGGACAAGTCTCGGGTTTCTAGACACCTCCGATTCCTGGCCCTCGGGGTTTGGTTTTGAAGAAGGCGCTTCAAGCCCCTCGTTGATTTCGTACGACGGCGATTTGGAGGATGCTCCAGAAATGATTCTGTTAGAGCCCCTATTGAGCCCCGAAGGCTCGTGGGGTGGATTTCGCGCTGAATACCATCCTGATTGGGATCGGCTCATGATCGCTGGTCACTGGCAAGCCCCCCCAAACGGGAGTGATCCCGACCCTCAAATCCTAATTTCCCTCTGGGAACAAGACCTCTCCACAGCATTGCACAACCGACCACATCGTTCTAATAAAAGCAACCCATATCCCAACCCGATCCAAGCCGGGGAAGCGTTGCACATTGAGCAAATTTCAGGCCTTGTGGGAGGTTCCGAGGAGTGGAGTTTGGCCTCATTGAGTGGGGTTGAAATCTGGCATTGGCGTGTGCTACCGGGCATGAAAACATTGGTGATCGACCCCGCTATTCCATCAGGCGCATACATTTTGAAGTCTCCTTTCCAATCCGCTCAACGATTTCAACTGATAGTTGAATGAAATATTCCTACATTTCAACATGAGAATTTCATTCCCTTCCCCCCTCGTTCTTGGCTTGTCATTGATGGTTACTTCTGTTTCCTCATTTGCCCAAACTGGCCTGCAATATCCTGAAGACAACTCCGCTGTGAAGGTTGCTGAGGTGATGCCTGTATTGATCAGTTGCAACGACATGGTTGATGTTGAAAAGCGGCAATCCTGCACGAATGATGGCATCATGAGTCACATCATGAGCGAATTGGTCTATCCCGAAGAGGCACGTGATAAAGGCCTCGAAGGAACCGTTGTTGTTGAATTTGTTGTGAACCAAAAGGGTCTCGTGAGCGACGTTAAAATTCTCCGGGGCTTAGGTCCGTTGGATGAAGCAGCGTTGGAAGTTGTACGGGGCTTGCCCACATTCAGCCCCGGAACTGAAAATGGAAAGGCTGTGAATGTGAAATACGCTTTGCCCATTCGTTTTTCTCTTTCCGAGTGACCTTTTCACTGTCTACAGCGCGCACAATACAAATGCGTTGCTACTTGGGCTGCGCGGTCTTTCTCATCGGGTGCGGTCAAGAAGGCCCCCCCATCGTCATTCGAAAGCAGGCGCAAAAAGCGCAGGCAGATTTAACCGTCCGCAAGGAGGTCAAGACCATCGCTTTTGGCAGTTGTGCGCATCCGCATTCTCCCATGCCGGCATTGCAGGTCGCCATTGAGCAAAAAGCCGATGTCTTCATCTGGCTCGGAGATAACATCTATGGGGACACCCAGGACATTGAAACCTTGATTTCAGAGTACCAGGCGCTCGGTGAGCATGATGCTTTCAAGGAACTCGCAGATAAGACGAGAATGCTCGCCACGTGGGATGATCACGATTATGGCTGGAATGACGCTGGGAGGCACTACCCCCTTCGAGAAGCCTCAAAAGAAGCGTTTCTCTCCTTTTGGAAGGAGCCTGCTCAATCCCCAAGACGCGAACGCCCCGGGATCTACATGAGTTATTTGTTTGACGGTGGGCGCAAGGATGTACACGTCATTCTACTCGACACGCGTTCCTTCAGAGACGATTTACTCCCCGCTTCTAACATCGCATTCCAAGGAACCAATGGCATTGGATACGCTGCAGATTACGTACCATACACGACTGCAGATTCAACCCTGTTGGGTTCTGCTCAATGGAAATGGCTCGAGAAACAACTCGAAGTGAAAGCAGACGTTCGGATCATCGGTTCTTCCACCCAGTTTGGTATTGAATGGAACGGATATGAGTGCTGGGGCAATTTTCCGCATGAGCGAGAAAAAATGGCGCACATGATTCAACAATCCAACGCACTCAACAAGACCATGGGACGGCCTGTTGTTCCCGTCATTTTCATTTCCGGTGATGTCCACTACGGTGAGATTTCCGGCTGGAACTCAGCCAATAACGCGCACCAAACATCGCTAGATACCTTGTTTGACGTGACCTCTAGTGGAATCACTTCCAAATGGGACTTTGCTACCCCCAACTCCAATCGACTGGATGGTCCCGTGATGGAAAACAACATTGGCATGCTTCAAATCGGGCGGCCGAGACAGGCTTTCGTCGTTGCCGAATTGTGGGATGCTGAAGGAGAGAAACGGGTGTCACGGGTCTTGGTTCCCTAACTTCATCTAATCCCTTGTTTTTCATTGGTTTAAGATGACGTGTTTTGGCATTTCCCAAAAAAAAACGTTGATTTTGAAGATTACGCCTCATCTTTGCACAGCGGATAGGTCGGGTTGTTGATAACCTTTGAAACCATCGCAGGCGCGTTATCCCGAGTTGAACGCGCAATCGGACGACACCGAATGGCTCTCCCGAATTACAATCAAAACTATTCGACTTGGGACGTTTACCGCACACGTTTTTGTGCGGACTGATTCCTTTCATTTTTGACTTTATTTACTGACTTGGGCCTATGCCCTGAAGTGCTTGACGCACTCAAACCGCTCGGATATTCTGAGCCCACCCCTATTCAAGCCGAAGCCATCCCCGTTGTGATCAACGGACAAGATGTACTCGGTTGCGCTCAAACGGGAACCGGCAAAACTGCTGCGTTTTCCCTTCCAATGATTCATCGGCTAATCCAACAAGAATTGCCGCAAAGCGGTCGTCGACAGCCCCGCGCTTTGATCCTAACTCCAACCCGCGAGTTGGCGACACAGATTGGCGTGAACCTCAAAGATTACAGCACCCAAACACGATTGCGATCCACCACCATTTTTGGAGGTGTTTCTCAAAATCGCCAGGTGGATGCGTTGCGTCGCGGTATCGATATCGTTGTGGCAACACCGGGTCGATTATTGGATTTGGTGAATCAACGTCACCTTGACTTGCGCGACATCAACACGCTCGTTCTTGACGAAGCAGATACCATGTTAGACATGGGGTTCATCAATGACATTCGCAAGATCATCGCGATGCTACCAGTAGAACGACAAACGTTGTTTTTCTCTGCGACCATGCCTCCCAACATTGTGAAGCTTTCGAACGACATCCTTCGGTCACCTGTCCGTATCGAGGTCGCTCGTCAAAGTTCTGCAGCCGAAACCGTTGAGCAGACCATTTATTCGATTCGTCAAAACGACAAGCGTGACTTGCTCGTGGCAATCTTAAAAGACGACGACGTGGATTCCGCGCTCGTTTTCACTCGAACCAAGTACGGAGCGGATAAAGTTGCCAAACACCTGAGCAACTCAGGGATTCAGGCTGAGGCGATTCATGGAAACAAAAGCCAACCCCAACGGGACCGGGCTATGAACGGGTTCAAAAAAGGAAAAATTCGCGTTTTGGTTGCTACGGACATTGCGTCACGTGGTATTGACGTCGATGAGCTGAGCCATGTGATCAATTTCGAATTGCCCAATATTCCTGAATCGTATGTTCACCGCATCGGACGAACAGGTCGTGCTGGGTCAAGTGGAAAGGCCCTCAGTTTCTGCAATGAAGCTGACGAGCGAAAGTATCTGCGTGACATTCAAAAGCTGATTCAAAAGGAGCTCCCGATTGATTCTTCCCATGAGTGGCATTTGGAGATGCCTCCCGTGAGTACGATCACTGGAGCAACGTCGAAGAAAAAGGCAGGCCGCTCAGGACAGGGTCAATCCCGATCCAATGACGGTTCGCGAGGACGCAGTTCAGACGGTCGTCGCGATCGCCCTCAAGGAGGCGGACGCAGCGGTGGTCGTAACGCCTCATCCCGCCATTCGGATTCTGACCGATCAGACAGCCGTGGCGGCCGTTCGGGAGGAAATGGAGGAGGCCGTTCAAGCTCAGACCGAAGACCCAGTACTTCAGGCAGCCAGCCTAGAAAGCAGTGGGAAGACCGATCCAACGACCGCAAGCCGCAAACTTCTCGTAATGATGGCCGTTCAGACGATCGCCGCAGTCCAGATCGTAGAGGCCAAGGCGGCGGACGTTCTGATAACAGACAAGGTGACCGAAGAAGAGATGATCGGCCAGTTCGTCAAGGCGAGCGTCGCGACAACTCTCGTGGAAGCGCCGCAGGATCAGATCGACCAAAACGTCAAGAAGGACGTCCAGAACAACGCAGTGGAAGAACGGCTGATTCGCGCAATCAAAGGAGTGATTCTAGCTCAAAACCTAAAAAAGCCGTGTTCAAACCCAACGAGCCAAGCAAGGCCCGTCGGACTTTTGGAGGCTTCTTTGGATTTGGTAAAGATGAATAACATCAACTTTGGCCTGAGAATTGCACCTTTGTAGGGTATGGACTCACAACGCATTCTTATTATTACCTCAGCGGCACTGGCATTAGCCTGTGCTGTTTTGGGTTACCAACTTTACGAGCGAACTGGCGATGTCGAAAAGGGTGAAGCCGACCTTGTCGCCCTTTCTCTCGAAAAAGACCACGTGCTTTTTGACCTTGAAAAGCTCAGATTCAGCTACGATACGCTGAACACGGAAAACGCGCTTATCATCGCAGAAATTGCAGATCAGCGCGCGCAGATTGACGGCCTTGTTCAACAAGTCCGCAATGGAAACTGGTCCTTATCCCGTGCGAAAAAGGAAGCGGAAACCTTGCGGACAATCATGAAAGGTTACGTTGCCACCATTGACTCTCTGAATCAGCTCAACTTGGCTTTGATTGATGAGAATGATCAAATGAGAGCCCGCGTCGAGGAGGTCCAAGAACGCAATGCCAATCTGGTCATTCGGCAGCAAAACATGGAGGACATCATCAGCACAGGGCAAACACTGCAGGCCTCTGAATCGAGTGCTTCAGGCATTCGTTTGTTGAGCAACGGCAAGCAACGCGAAAGCAACCGAGCAGCTCGAGCAGACATGGTTCGTGTCTGCTTTACGTTATTGGAAAACAAGATTGCTCCTCCAGGAAACAAAACACTCCACTTGCAAGTGACAACAGAAAGTGGAGAAATCCTTCTTGGAAGTCAAACAGAATCCACATCCGAAGATCAAATTCCAATCAGTGCTACCCGCCAACTGGAGTATGCAAACGAACGGTTGGAAGCGTGTGTTTTCTTCATGCCGATTGAACCCTTGTCAGAAGGCATTTATGCCATTTCCATACTCGAAGGTTCGGTGAAGATTGGGGAGGCCCAGCTGGTTTTATATTGACCTGAAGCCTCTGTTAGCGTCCCCACTTGGGGCATGTATCACACGCTCTTTTGCTATTGCGGTGGTTGCCCCCGATGAGGTAGCCCAAAGCGAAGGCTCCTTCAAAATAACCGATGCGTTGCTCTGCACCAGCATCCCCTGGTCCTTGTATCCGAATCCAAGGAAGCGAAACGCCCCCCATATGAGCTGTCGTTTGGATGAAGAACCGACGGTGCAATTGCATTCTCAGCCCCGCGTGGAAACCCATTCCCAATCCGCTGATGCGTTGTGGATTCTTTTGACGAACATCGGCCCATCGAAAATCCGTACTGCACACGACTATACCTGCACCAGCCGCGCTGAACCCGCTCAACGCGATGTTCGCCTGACGCGCCTCCCAAATGGACCATTCCCGCTCGAAACTGAACCGCACAAAGTTCATTCCATCGCTGTGCTCCAAGTTGAATCCTGGACCCCAATAAATCGGCTCATCGACATAGTCCAATACGGGATCAGTTGGGGAAACAATCCCCATGTCACTTGCGCTAGCAAACCCTGAGACGTTCACCGTTTGCTTGGTTAGCTTGTATTTCATGTGGTCCCAACCGGCCGAAAACCACCACTTTTTAGATATTTTCTTCCCAAAACGCGCATTGTATTGTGGAATGGTAAATAGGCCTGGATGAAAATACACTTTCGCTTGAAACCGCTCCGGCATATCGTTCGCTTCGACATCTTCAAGCGTGAGGTCAAAAGCACCACCAGGACCTGTTCCCCAGATGCGCACATCAGACGTCGTATACATGGAGCGATTGTATCCCCAAGTGATGTACCAATCCCCCTCCTCTGTTTGCCCCACGGCATCCATTGAGACCAAGCCCAAAAGGACGAGCAGGATCGCTGGGACCTTCATTCGTCTATCAATTCCTTCCGTGCACTGAAAAATCATGCCCCAAAAGTAAGCGCTTCCCGTCTTCATTTGGGACATGACCAAACACAACAAATGTGCTCCTCCAATGCGGACCACAAAAAGAGGCCTGTGGGGGGAGGGGCTCGCAGCGAAGTATTTACAATCCAGCGGGTATACCATCGTCGAACGCAATTGGAGGTGGCGAAAATTGGAGATTGACCTCATCGCCCGGCTTCACGATGAATGGGTCTTCATTGAAGTAAAAACCCGGAAAAAAGGATACTTAGCCAGTGCTTTGGAAGCCGTAGACCTCCACAAACAACAGCGTATTATTGAGGCATCACACCACTTTATTCGGCGTCTTTCCAAGCCCCCGATGTCCATTCGCTTCGACATCGTTTGTGTTGAATTCGACGCTGTAGGATCTCGAATTCAACACATCCCGGATGCTTTCATTTCACTGCCCTGAAGCCGTTATCTTTGCTGCATCATGAGGAAAACTCCTTCAGCAGGCCGACGCGCCTCAACTACCGGTTCAAAAGGCCAATCGAAGTCGACGAAAAGAACGACAACGGGCGGGCGAAAAACCGGCGTTTCCAAAACATTCCGACCAGGTACAACAGGGAAACCGCATACAGGAAAGTCTCCTCATGCTTTTGGTGGGACCAAAAAAGTCCCTTCCGTAAAAAAGCCGTTGCCCAACAGCAACGCACCTATGCGCTTGAACCGTTTTGTCTCCAACGCAGGGATTTGTTCACGCCGAGAAGCCGATGTGCTGATTGAATCAGGAGCCGTTATGGTCAATGGTGAAATCGTTACATCGATGGGCTTCAAGGTGGCGTCTACCGATGTGGTCCATGTTGGTGGGGAAGCCATTCGCCCTGATGCCAAAAGGTATGTTCTGTTGAACAAGCCCAAAGGTTTTGGGACCTCCATTGCGGATTTCAATGCCCGAAGAGGGGTTATGGAATTGGTTCAAAAAGCATGCAAAGAAGAAATTCGACCATTGGATAAGTTGGATCGCGAGAGCACCGGCTTGATGCTTTTCACCAACGACGAGCCGCTCGCCGTTCGTCTCAATGATCCACGAAGTGGCATGAAGCGCCTGTACCACGTTGTGCTTTCTGATAAGTTGAGCGCAACTCACTTGGAAGCCATGAAAGCTGGGTTCGTCCTCGACGAAGGATTCGTTAAGGCTTCCGCAGTAGAAGTTGTGGGCGAAGACCGACACCAAATCGGCTTAGAGATCATGTCCAGTAGAAGTCGAATTGCCCGTCGCATGTTTGAGCATTTCGGTTACAAGGTGCACAAAGTCGACCGTGTAATTATTGGTCCACTTTCTAAGAAAAACGTACCCCGTGGCACCTTCCGGCACTTAACGGAAGCAGAAGTCAACATGCTTCTCATGTCATCCTAAGAGACCTTGCCGATGCGTAGTTTAGTGATCATCCCAACGTACAATGAAATCGAGAACATCCACAAGATGCTCGACACTGTTCTTGGGCTTCAACCGTCATTTGACTTGCTTGTTGTTGACGATGGCTCTCCAGATGGCACCGCAAAAGCCGTTCAGTATGTGCAGGCGAACCATCCGCAACAAATCCACCTGTTAGAGCGCTCTGGAAAGCTCGGATTGGGGACCGCTTACATTGCTGGTTTTCAATGGGCTTTGGAGCGAGATTATCAGTTGGTTTATGAAATGGATTGCGATTTTTCACACAATCCAATGGACTTGGTTCGACTCCGTCAAGCGTGCATCGATGGGGCCGACGTCGCTGTTGGTTCGCGTTACGTCAAGGGAGGAGCCGTGAGCAATTGGCCCATCGGTCGCGTTCTCATGAGTTACTTCGCATCCGTATATGTGAACAGCATCCTGTGGCTCGGCGTCCGCGATAGCACCGCCGGATTCAAATGCTATCGTCGCGAGGTATTGGAGAAAATTGATTTGACCCGCATCCGTTTTATCGGATACGCCTTTCAAATCGAAATGAAATACAACGCCAAACAACTGGGGTTCACAATTGAAGAAGTCCCGATCACGTTTGCCGATCGCGAACTGGGCACGAGCAAGATGAGTATGGGTATTTTCAAAGAGGCTTTTCTCGGTGTTCTTCAAATGCGCCTTCGCGGTGTTAAACCGGCATCTAACGCGTCATGAGTGCCGCACAACCAACCCTTTTCAGCCAAGCCATCATCGTCACAGACGGGAAGAGCGAGGTAGGTGATGTTCTCATTGGTTCAAATGGAACGATTGTAGCCGTTGGTGGGGACCTTTCGGAGCATCCAGGAGCGAATCAGGCCATCGTTATTGATGCGAAGGACCAGTGGTTAATGCCTGGCTGCATTGACGATCAGGTTCACTTCCGCGAGCCAGGCCTTACCCACAAAGCAGAAATTGCTACGGAATCAGCAGCGGCAGCAGCCGGGGGGATTACCTCCTTCATGGAAATGCCCAATACGGTTCCTCAGGCACTCACCCAGCAGCTGTTGGAGGATAAGTATGAGAGAGCCGCTGAGGTCAGCGCTGTGAATTATTCCTTTTTCATGGGTGCCTCCAATGACAACTTGCCAGAGGTTCTCAAAACAGACCCCAAACGGGTTTGTGGAATCAAGGTTTTCATGGGCTCCTCAACAGGAAATATGCTCGTAGACAATCGCGAGGTATTGGAAGCAGTCTTCAAGGAAAGCCCAATGATCGTCGCCACACATTGCGAAGACGAACAAACAATTCGGAGAAACACCGAACAGGCTCGAGCGCTTTTTGGAGAAGCGGTTCCCATCAACCATCACCCCATCATTCGGAGCGCTGAAGCCTGTTACCGTAGCTCGTCAATGGCTGTCGAATTGGCTGAGAAATGGAATACACGCTTGCACATTCTCCACATTTCTACCGCGAAAGAGGTGGGGCTTTTTCGAAACGACATTCCAACGAGTGAAAAGCGCATAACGGCTGAGGCGTGTGTACACCATCTCTGGTTTACCGATGCCGATTACGATGAGAAAGGAACTTTCATCAAGTGGAACCCTGCGGTAAAGACCCTTGCGGACCGGGCAGAAATACGCGCTGGTTTGCTTGACGGTCGAATCGATGTCGTAGCCACAGACCATGCGCCTCACACCTTGGAAGAAAAGCAACAGTCCTATTTCAACGCTCCTTCGGGCGGGCCGCTCGTTCAACATGCATTGGTAGCGATGCTGGAGCTCGTCCATCAAGGTGTATTGCCGATACATGAGGTCGTAAACCTTATGGCACATCGGGTTGCAACGGTCTTTGACATCCCCAATCGAGGGTATATCCGTCCAGGTTATCAGGCCGATTTAACCCTTGTATCACCGAATAGTCTTTGGACGGTTGAGCGACAAGATTTGCTGTACAAATGCGGATGGTCACCGTTTGAAGGAACGGCCTTCAAGTCACGAATCGCTGGAACTTGGGTCAACGGCGTTCATGTGTTTGATGGACAATCCATTCAGACCACTCAAGGCAACCACGCTGGGCAACGGCTAACTTTTGACCGATGAGCCGGTTGATCCTTGTGCTCTTACTAGCGGGTTTGGGGGCGTGCTCATCATCCAAACAACCCGAGCCCACGCCACCTTCTCACATTCTCTCCCGTGACAGCTTTTTATTGATGCTCACTGAAGTGCAGTTGATTGAAGGTGTCTCCAAACAACGGTTGTTGCGCAATGATGATGAAGAGGCGCTCTTAACCGGTCACTATGCCGAACTTTTTCAGCGCTTTGACATCTCCGAGTCGACATTTTTAGAGAGCTACCGCTGGTGGTATACCCAGCCAGCGGCAATGGATGCGCTGTTGCAAGAGGCCGCTGAAGCATTGACCGCTATGGAGCGCATTTCTGTTCAATCCGAAACCGACGAGCGCAAGCGCTAATTGGAGCCCAATTGCTCCTTGCAGATTCTAGCAGTCTCGGAAATAACCGCGTTGATGGATTGGTATTTCCAGACGATACCGGCTTCCCCCAGCGTCTTTTCCAATCGGTCACTTTGGTAGCTGTGGTTTTTATGGGTGGTGGCTACGGATTCCTTTGTTGCTTTTGCGCGTTTTCCCGAAATGAACTCCAGCGCCATGGATAAACGCCAAACCGCACCCATCATCCAAGGTTTGACCGGTCGAGAAGGCCGTGGTATCTTAAAATCGTCCGCCATTTGATCGAATACAGATTGGTACGACCTGTTTTCTGCATTCAGTAGATACCGTTTTCCCCAGCATTTCTGATCGCCTAACACATGGCATGCACGGGCTACATCATGTGCCGCAACAAAGCCATTTGACCCCGTAGGATGCCATTTCAATCCCTTGTAAACCATGGCAAACAAGGCCGATGAACTTCGGTTAAAATCGCCCGCTCCAAGGATGACTGTTGGGTTCAATGTCAACACCTTCAATCCCTCTTCCTGGCCGCGCCAAACCTCAAGTTCTGACTCAAACTTACTGTGTGCATAGGCCGTTACATTTGGCCCGCTTTCAAAGGGAACTTCTTCGTGCACCGGCTCACCGGTCACCCTGCCTAAGGCTGCCACAGAACTCAGGTGTACCAACTCTTCCACTCCTACGTGCAACATCGCGTTTACAAGTATTCTCGTGGCATCGCGATTGACCCGCATCATGTGTTGGGCATCCTTGGGGTGAAAAGAAACGACCGCAGCGAGATGATAGACACGGGAGCATCCTGCGATGGCCTCTTCCATAAAAGAACCATCCAAGAGATCTCCTTCGCACCATTCTACTCTTTGGCCGTCCAAACCACGATGATTTAGAAAGCGAAGCAACGCCTCTCGATCAGACTGTGGACGACACAATAGGCGCACTTCACGGCCTCCAGCCACCAATTCAGCCACCAAGTAGCGGCCAACCAAACCTGTTCCACCCGTAACGAATTCCATGATTCAAATTTAGTTGGAGAATAGGCCCGAAATTCGCAACTCCGATGGCACGTTCTACGCACATTCAACAAATCCTTGATCGCCTCCCGCATCAGCCAGGAGTCTACCAGCATTTTGATGCCGTAGGCAAGCTGCTTTACGTCGGTAAGGCCAAGGATTTGAAAAAACGTGTGACCAGCTACTTTACCAAACAACAACATGAAAACGGGAAAACCCGTCTACTGGTTTCCAAAATCGCGGACGTTCAGTGGTTGATTACACCCACGGAAGCTGATGCTTTATTGTTGGAGAATAGCTTGATCAAGGAGCACAAGCCCATTTACAACATCCAGCTCAAAGACGATAAGACCTACCCCTATATCGTCATTAAAAAAGAGCCGTTCCCTCGGGTTTTTGCCACGCGCCAATTCATTCGCGACGGCAGTGAGTACTTCGGTCCGTTTCCGAGCGTAAAAACCATGCACACGGTGTTGGAGTTATGCCGCAAGCTCTACCCCATCCGAACATGCAGCCTGTCTCTGACTGCTGAAAACATCGAATCCCAAAAGTTTCGAGTGTGCTTAGAGTACCACATCGGGAATTGCCTCGGTCCCTGTGCGGGGCACCAGCACACCGAATCCTATGAAAAAAGCATTGACGCCATTCGCTTTCTCCTCCGAGGGAATCTTGCCGAAGTCGTGCGCCTGCTGGAACGGCAAATGAAGACCGCCGCTGACGCGCTCGCATTTGAAGATGCCGAGCGTTTCAAACTGCGCCTGCAATCCGTTCGGAAGTACCAGGCAAAAAACACCATTGTGCACCCGACGATCACCGATGTGGATGTTTTTTCTGTGGTCCAGGACGCTCGTTGCGCCTATGTGAACTTCCTGAAAGTGCAAAACGGCTCCATCATTCAAGGACATACAGCCGAAGTGAAGCGAAAGCTAGGAGAGGAAAACAGAGAGGTTCTCGAAGCCGCAATCGTGCAAATGCGCGATCGATTTCAAAGCGAATCAAAAACAATTTACACGCCTTTCCTCATTGAGTTGGCCTTGCCTGGGGTCACGAGTCACGTGCCGCAACGAGGCGATAAATTGAGGTTGGTAGAGCTCTCCGAACGCAATGCCAAGTTTTACATGCGTGACCGTCAAAAACACCTGGAGCAGACCAATCCCGAAGCATCTACACAACGTCTTCTCGAGACAATGCAGGAAGACCTTCGCTTGACTGCATTGCCCGTTCACATCGAATGCTTTGATAACAGCAACATCCAAGGAACCAACCCAGCGTCAGCTTGTGTCGTGTTCAAAAATGGAAAGCCAGCGAAATCAGATTATCGGAAGTTCAATATTCAAACCGTGGTCGGCCCCGATGATTTCGCCTCGATGCGTGAGGTCGTTTATCGACGGTACAAGCGGTTATCTGAAGAAGGTGAGCCCTTGCCGCAATTGATTATCATCGACGGCGGAAAGGGGCAGTTGTCTCATGCCATGGAGGCCCTTGAGGAATTGGGGCTTCGCGGGGAAATTGCCATCATAGGCATTGCCAAACGGCTTGAAGAGATCTTCTTTCCTGGCGATAGCTTGCCGTTATTCATTGACAAGCGTTCGTCCACACTGAAGCTTATTCAGCACTTGCGGAACGAAGCTCACCGATTCTCCCTCGCGCACCATCGGGATTTACGAAGCAAAGCCGCATTGCATTCAGAGTTGGACGACATCCCGAGCGTTGGCAGCGTGACCCGACACAAACTCATGGCTCACTTCAAAACAATCCTCGCCATTCGACAAGCTTCTGAAGACGAGCTGTTGGAGGTGGTCAACTTGAAGGTTGCTAAAAACATCTTGAAGTTCTTCAAGGCTTCCGATTCCTGAGGCTTCTAACTCAAAAACTGGGGCCCCGATTCCAGTGCGCAGTGATCTGCGGGGAACCGATGTCGGTTGGCTACTACGCGGCGGTATCCCCATCGAGTCAACGGTTTAAACAAAGCTGAACACGCCAAAACAATCGCTTCCTGAAGCGGAGAACGCAAGGTCTTGGCAAGGCAGCGCAAGGCGTCCAATTCGATCAAAGCCTGAGCATCGGTGTAGACAACCAAAGACGCAAACGGTGCAGTGCGAAGATTCGCTGGAAGCACCTTGAGGGCTGTTTCTCCTTGAAGCGATGCAAACCGCAAGCCGCTTTCTTTTTTTTGCCAAGCAATGCACTGGCGAACGGCTCGACTGCACAAACCACATGCGCCATCATAAAACAAGATGGGTGAGCCCGTGGCTTCACTCACCATCGGAAATGCGGGTCTTTCATCCCCGTTGTGAGTTCCTGATAAGCGGAGACAAGCTCTTCGACAATTGAAGCTGCGGGTTGAATCCATTTAATTTGATCGCTCACTTGACCAATTTCAAGTTCGCCTTCGTTTAAGTCGCCCTCGAACATGCCTTTTTTAGCGCGGCCTCGACCCAGCAAACTGCGCAATGCCTCGACCCCAACTCCGGCCTCTTCAGCTGCTGCGACTTGCTTGGAAAAGGGATTGTCCAATAAACGCACCGGCGTCAAGTCTTTGAGACGTAAAAGCGTTTCTCCCTCCCCGGCTTCTAAAATGCGCTCTTTGAATGCGCGGTGGGCCGACGATTCAGGTGTCGCCACAAAGCGACTTCCTATTTGTACACCCTCCGCTCCCAAGGCAAAGGCTGCGAGCGTGGTTCGGCCATCATGAATTCCTCCAGCAGCGATGACCGGAATTTGGAGTGCATCCGCAACTGCGGGGACCAGACACATGGTGGTCGTTTCTTCTCTTCCATTGTGACCGCCTGCCTCAAACCCTTCGGCGACTACGGCATCCACCCCAGCCGCCTCGGCTTTCAAAGCAAACTTCACGCTGCTGACCACATGGACCACACGAATGCCCTTCGCTTTGAGCACTGAAGTCCATTTAGACGGGCTTCCCGCGCTCGTAAATACAATCGGAACACCAAGCTCCACAATGGTCTGCATGTGCTCTTCTATGGCCGGATAAATCAAAGGGACGTTTACAGCAAATGGCCGATCTGTTGCAGCCTGGCATTTCACTATTTGGTCGCGCAAGACTTCGGGATACATGGATCCCGCTCCAATCACTCCCAAGCCTCCCGCGTTTGAAACCGCACTGGCGAGTTCCCAACCGCTGCACCAAATCATTCCTGCTTGAACTACGGGCCATTGCACTCCAAAAAGGGCTTGTAGACGGTTCATCGTTGAAAGAGTTTGAGGTTGTCCTGTTCAACGGCCGGGTTCCGGACTTCCGTATTGAAAAATGTGCGAGACTTCTCTGATTGCACTTTCCATTCCGTAAGACCCACATTCAGCGCAATGCTTAAGCCTTGCAGCCAAGCCGTCTGATCCAATGGCCAATCCCATCCCACTCCCTTTGTCTCCAGGTCACGCCATGGTGTGCGATCACTGATCAAAACCGGACATCCATGGGCCCATGCCTCCACAATAGAATGTCCAAAGTTTTCTTGCGTGGTCGACGACAAGAAGTAATGCGCTTTCTGCCAAAAAGGGGCCAATTCCGTCGGAGCCATTCCACCGACAAACTCCACGACGACTCGATCCTGATTTCGAGCCATGGCAACCAATTCCTTTTGATACGCCTCATCCTCAACAGGACCGATAAAGGTCATCTTGATTGGACGAGAACTCGGAGCATTCAGCAGGGCCTCCAGTCCAAAGTGCAGGTTCTTGACGCGGTGAATCCGACCGACCGAAACCACATTCCAATTCTCCGTATCCCTCGGAGATCCCTCCAAAATGCTACCTCCTGGGATATTTTGAGCCACCCGGCAATCCGCATTCATAAACTGTCCCAACACCTCATCTCGCTCCATGGCTGTTGAAGCATGCCAACGCATATTTCGAAACAATCCCGTAGCACGTGCATACGACAAGAACAATCGCTTTTTCAACGGTTTCAAGCTGAGAGCAGCAGAACCCAGCATTCCTCTTGGCGCCAAAACGATCCGCAGATTGCCCCTTTTTCGAGCAGCGCGCAAAGGAATCAACGTAAAGTGTTTCGAAAAGACGCTGTTCAAATGCAACCAATCTGGATTCAGTTCACCCAAGATTTGGGTCCATGCCTTGACATTCCAATTCGATCGGGTCCAATGCATCACCTGAATGCTTCCAGCGCCACATTCGACTGTTTGCCACGTATCCAAAGGGATATCCAAAGGGCGGTCCTGTCCCAAGTCATATGCTCCAGAGATGACCCAAACATCGTACGTATTTGCGAGCAAAGACACCAGATTAAACGTACTTCGTATGGGTCCTCCCGCTCGGAATGCCGGGGGAAACCAGTCCACCGAAACCACGATCCGTTGGCGATTGGTTTCAGACAACCCCATGTCGCTTCATCCAGTTTCCGAGTACGACAAGCATCCAAATACGAGAAAAAGTCCAGCGGGCATCTCCCGCCAGAAAAGCCTCCCAAATGCGGTCAATGTGTTTTGCGTTGATCGAACCCAACCCAGACAACGCATCCAATCCCTCTTCGCAAAGAGGCTTCAATTCGGCACGCATCCATTGCTCCCACGGTAGGGTGAATCCCATTTTGGGACGGTTGACCACTTCTTTGGGCAACAAGTCAGGCAACGCATCGGTCAGTAATTTCTTGGGAGTATGGGGCCACTTCTCCTCATCGGACGCGGCCAAAGCCTCGACAACCAGGTGATGGTCTAAAAATGGAACGCGCACTTCAAGGGCATGTGCCATGGACATCTGATCCGTATCACGCAACAAGGTATGCCCCATATATGTGTGCATTTCTGCCAAACCGACCTTACTCAAAAAAGGCAAATTAAACCCAGCTGTTCCGGGCTCCAAGGCCTGCTGCATCCAACCAAAAACAGCATTGGGATGACGCGCCAAACCTGGAGCAACTTTACGCAAATCCCGCTCCAAAAGCATTTGACGAGATAGCGGGTACGTGTGCTCCAAATCGAAGTAATCGCCCGCTAGGATGTCCGCCATCTTGCGCGCCGTTCCCGTGGATTTAATGGCGGCATAGACTGAGCCAACCAATTTCCTCAACCCCTTGGGCCAAGAGGCAAGCCACCGTTTTTGAACGAGGTCATGGGAACGGATAAATACGGGGTAACCTGCAAACAATTCGTCTCCACCCAAACCACTCAAAGCCACCGTAATTCCCGCCTTTTTCGTTGCTTCGCTCACCACGAATGTGTTGGGTCCATCTCCTGATGGGTGATCCATTGCTGCGAGAGCTGCAGGAACCTGTTCCAAAAAGTTTTCTGCGGTCAATCGAATTTCGTGGTGGTTCGTATTGAAACGCTCTGCAATGAGCCGTGAATAAGGGCTCTCATCAAATTCGCCTTCATTGAAGGTGACGCTGAACGTTGAGATCTGTTGTTCCGAAACCTCTTGCATCAACCCGACGATTGCGCTCGAATCAATTCCTCCAGACAAAAACGCCCCAAGCGGAACATCGGCGCGCATACGCAACCGGACGGCCTCTTTTAATTGCGTGCGAATGCGATCGGTGCGTTCTTTTCGAGAGGAGACCGGCGGCAATAAAGATGCTTCATGCGCGGCATCCCACCATTTCTCCATCTGCATCTCTTCCCCCTGCAATCGGATCCAATGTCCCGGTTCAAGGAGCTTGACATCTTTGAGAATGGTGCGGGGCGCGTGAACCGTTTGGTACCGCAAATAATCCGCCAACCCGACAGGGTCGTGCTCTCGTTTGACGCGATTCGAAGCTAACAGGCTGCGGATTTCACTGGCAAACAACAACGCACCATTCGACTCCGAATAGTACAGCGGCTTGATTCCGAGGCGATCGCGGACCAGCAACAATTCGCGCTGCTCCGAATTCCACCAGGCAAACGCAAACATCCCGTTGAACCGGTGAAGGGCTGAACGACCCCATTGGTGCAGTGCAACTAAAACCACTTCCGTGTCGCTATCCGTTTGAAAATCGTGGTGCGCTTCGAGCTCAACCCGTAATTCTCGGTAGTTGTACACCTCCCCGTTGAAGACCAAAGCATCACCTGATTTCGCGTCCAAAAACGGCTGATTGGAAGCCTCTTGTGTGTCAATGATGCTCAACCTTTGGTGGCCGAGTACAAGCTCTACATCCGTATCCCAAATACCTGAAGCATCCGGTCCTCGATGGGCCAGAGCGGCATTCATGCCCGCTATCGTTTCACGCGCCTCATCACGCGCTTGTTGACCGGTTAAACCATATATGCCTGTGATACCGCACATATCAGTCTTCGCCCGCTGTGTTTTCTTTCCTTGCCGCCACGATCCCATCCCACCCTTGTGCCTTGAGAGGGGTTTCCATTCCGTTCCGCGTGATCAATAGATGTTCACTAGGGTCTTCCGTAATGTGGCCAATGACCGAGAATTTTGGGTGGTTGTGCACCTTGTCATAATCCTCCTGGCTGATGGTGAACAAAAGCTCGTAATCCTCCCCTCCGCTCAACGCGCAAAGTGTCGGGTCGAGGTTGAATTCTCGGGCCGTCTCATACGTCTCTTCGTGGACAGGGATCTTCTCCTCAAACAACTTTACACCACATTGAGAGGCCGTACACAAGTGAAACACCTCCGAGGCCAAACCATCTGAAATATCAATCATGGATGTGGGCTTCAGCCCCAAATCGGCCATTTCTTGGATGACATCTGTTCGTGCTTCTGGCTTGAGCTGCCGTTCCAAAATGCCTTCGTGACCTTGCAGTTCTGGCTGGGTCGTAGGCGCTAATTTGAAGACCTCTTTTTCTCGCTCAAGGACTTGAAGACCCATATATGCTCCGCCCAATTCTCCGGTAACAACCAACAAATCATTTGCCTTTGCGCCGGAGCGCGAAACGATGGAATTGGAATCTGCCATGCCAATGGCCGTGATGCTCAGTACCAATCCTGCCTTCGAAGAGGTGGTGTCTCCCCCCACTAAATCCACTCCATACACTTCGCAGGCTTTCAAGATTCCAGCGTACATCTCATCCACTGCTTCAACAGAAAACCGGCTACTCAAAGCCATGGAAACTGTTATTTGCGTTGGCAAAACGTTCATCGCACAGATGTCCGAAAGGTTGACAACGACGGCTTTATAGCCCAGATGCTTTAGCGGCATGTAAGACAAATCGAAATGAATGCCTTCGCACAACATGTCCGTTGATACGACCACTTTGCGATCTCCGCTGTCCAAGACAGCGGCATCGTCTCCAACACCAACTAAAGTTGACGATTGACGATGTTTCAAGCCTTCGGTCAATCGACGAATCAACCCGAATTCTCCGATTTTTTCTATCTCCGTACGTTCCATGCGTCAAAGTTACCCAATCCCAAGCAGAACCGGTCGTCCCAAACGCTATGGGGTTCGGTCAGTTGGAAGCGGGTGGTGCAGCTGAAACCAGTTTGATTTTACCGGCGAAATGCAATGGCATCCCAGCAAATGGATGGTTGAAGTCAACGATAACAGAATTCAATTGAACTTCTGCAACAACTCCAATCATTTCTTCGCCGTCCTCTGTCTCCATTGGAACAACTGAATCCACTTCAAAAATGCTTTCATCCAACTCCCCATCTACGATGAAAGCTGATTTAGGTACCTCAACAAACCCTTCTGGATCCTCAGGACCGTATGCATCCTCTTCAGAAAGCACGAATTCAAAGGAATCTCCTCCTTTTTTACCCATCAATGCGGCTTCAAAAGCAGGCAAAACCTCATCCTGTCCAATCGTAAATCCAAAAGGGTCCTCAGCCGGACACACCTCCAGTTCTTCTCCTTCAGGGCCGTCTTCGCGAAGCACATAGGTGATTTCAACGTAAACACCATTTGAGATATTCAATTCCTTCATACGGCGAAAGTAGTCAGTTGAAGTAAATTGCCGACATGACCCATCCCAATCCTTTTCACTTGCTGCGTTTTTTGCTGATTTGTGCCGGCGCTTTGGTCTTCCAACCTGCCATCGGGCAAGAAAACATGGATGATCAACGGCCTCTTCGATCGCCTCGGGTTTTCAACCCCGTCCCGTGCCACCATTATCGGCACGCCCGCGCACCCCGAACAGAGGAAGCCCCAGCGGCGCCAAGATGGATGCTGAATTACGATATGAGTGAATCCATTGCGCGGAGCGATTCGTTTGATGTGGCGACCTACGCGCTCGATCTGGATGTGACCGAATACAATCTGCACCAGCTCACAGCTCACGCCACCATCGGCTTCAACGCTCTCAATTCCGAAGCGACCGACCTGTGGTTTGATTTGGTTGAATTGACCGTTGATAGCGTGCATCTCAATGGCATGGCCATCGGTTTTGAACAAGGTGAATTTCAATTGCACGTGGATGCTCCGGAATTGGGGTGGGAAACGAACAGCACGTATGAATTGGAAGTGTGGTACGGCGGGATTCCCTACCAAGACCCGTATTGGGGAGGCTTCTATTTCGTGAGCGATTACATCTACAATTTGGGCATCGGCTTGACGACCATCCCTCCCAATTTTGGAAAGGTGTGGTATCCGTGTTTTGACAACTTTGTCGAGCGCGCCACCTATACCTACAACGTGACAAGCGCCGGAGGACGCACCGCTCACTGCCAGGGCACTTTCCTCGGGGAGACGCAACTCGGAGGCGACACAGTGACACGGAGTTTTAATTTGGCGCATCCCATTACGACGCATCAATCGGCCATTGCAGTCGCTCCCTATGTTGATTCCAACATGGTGCACATGGGAGCGTTTGGAGAGGTTCCCATTCGCTTGACTGGAAAAGCGGAACACATCAACGCAATGGTCACAAAATTCCAAGAACTGGGATCCGCTATTGACGCCCTAGAGTATTGGTGGGGACCGTATGCATGGGAACGTGTGGGATATGTTTTGACGACGGATGGTGCCCTGGAAATCCCAACCAACATCGCCTATCCGCAATTCATGGTCGGCGAAGGATTGGTGCAGAATGGGGATCTGTTTAGCCATGAATTGGGCCACCATTGGTGGGGTGATTTGGTTGCCCCTACTCTTCACAACCACATGTGGATCAAAGAAGGACCGGCCGAATACAGCTCCCACTTGTTCGTTGAGTGGAAAGATGGGCAGGAGGCATTTATCGACGTGGTGAAGGACAACCAGTTGTACGTGCTAGAAGAGACTCATCTACAAGACGATGGTTTTCACCCACTATCCCCGATGCCGGATGAGCACATTTATGGGCGGCACACGTATTACAAAGGAGCTTCCATCCTGCACAATCTGCGCGCTTATCTCGGGGATGAATTGTACCGCAGTGCCATGCAATCGGTGTTGGCGACGCACATGGATAGCCACATGGATGCAGCGGTGTTTGAATCCACGTTGGAAGACATTACAGGAGTGGACATGACTCCTTGGTTCGAAGCTCAGGTCTTGCAACCGGGGTTTTCCACATGGCTCATTGATTCAACCGCTCAAGCCGCTTCCGACATGTCCACGACCTTGTTCCTCCAGCAGAAATTGAGGGCGTGTGAGAATTATCACAACGCGGAACCTTTGGACGTGACTGTTTGGGATGCCGATTGGAATCGCTACGACACGCAGATTGGCGCAAGTGGGCAAACCGATGTGATCACCATTGATCATCCCGGCATCACAGATCCTGTGTTGTTCGCGTTGAACGCCAATGGCCGTTTGAACCAGGGCCGCATGGACTTCACGTATACCATCAACGATACGGAGGGAATTCAAAATCTACCTTGGGTTGCAATGCGGGTGGGATGCGATGTGATGCCTGAAGGCGATTCAGCTTTGGTGCGCATTGAACACCATTGGGCCGCCCCGGATGCGGGACCCGTTGAGCCTTATGTCGATGAACTCAGCACCACCCACTTTTGGACTGTTGGTGGCATCTGGCCTGCCGGTGTTTTGTTGGACGCTCGGCTGCAGTATTATGGAAACAACGCCGATCAGCTGGATTTCGAATTGTACGGAAACACAGAAGAAAATGGTTTCTTAGCGTGGCGACCTGACGCAAGTGCTGCATGGCAAGAGTGCTTGGATTACGAATGGCAACCGGGGTCTTTAACCAATGGAGCAGGCTTGTTCCGAGTATTGAATTTACGCCAAGGGCAGTATGCATTTGCCAAGGGAGATGTGGCGGCGGACGTGTCCACATTGGAGCCAAATCAAACCCTACAACTTTGGCCCAACCCTGTTCAGGAAACCTTGAATTTACAACTCGAACAACCGGTTGAATCCGTGCGGATCACCGATGCTTTGGGGCGCACTGTATACAGAATGCAACTGACAGAAAATCAGAAAACCCTCGCCATTCCTGTCCAACGATTGGAAGCGGGTTTGTATCACATCCTTCTTCCCACAGGAACAACGCAGTCCTTCATCAAGAATTGACCGGTCGTCTCGAGACAACGCCTTTTCCTGCCAGCCAAACACAGTTTCCATCGGGTGTAAACCTCACGGTATAATAGCTAGAGTCT
>Ga0206125_10001056_pt1 | contig 33957 bp, 31 predicted proteins | sample Helgoland_Spring_4_FD_148598 | JGI IMG/M metagenome (GOLD analysis project Ga0206125, IMG submission 148598) | Pelagic subsurface seawater microbial communities from Kabeltonne, Helgoland, North Sea - Helgoland_Spring_Bloom_20160331_1 | ecosystem: Environmental > Aquatic > Marine > Epipelagic ... | reverse complement strand
AGCATCACGGGAGTATTGCAAGATTGGGATAAGCTAAAAAATGGAAAAACATGGGGAAGTCTCGGCGACAATTCCTTGCTAGATAATCCTGATGCACCAGTCATTGGCATCATTACTGGCATGCCCACAAATGCAGGGGTTCGAGTTAGGCGTGTTTTTAAGGGTGGACCCGCCAGCAAGGGGGGGCTGAGAGCTGGAGATGTCATCAGGCAAATAGAGGACAAACCTACACTAGATCTGAGAACTCTCCATATCGTGATTGCCCAATATGCACCCAATGACAGCATCAAAATACATTTCTTACGTGGTCAAAATGAACTCTCTCGCGATATTACCCTCGGTCGCCGTGGAGATATATTTTCAGAGGACAATCGCTAGCAGATTCACAGATCAAAATCACACTATTCTCACCCCATTAGCCCATTAGCCCATTAGCCCATTAGCCCATTAGCCCATTAGCCCATTATCATGAGTAACATACGATCTTTACTCCACATGTCTATATGGCTCGGTTTGTCATTAGAAGCTTTTGCTCAGGATAGACATCGTATGCCTGACCCCCTAGCTGGACTCTCACGACATGAGAGAAAAGAGCTCAGCAATCAAGCTGCCAGCTTTTACAGGGCATCCACATCCAGTGTAGCACAAGCGGCTGAGAGCACGGTTACACTCTATAACCAAGGCAACAAAATCTGCTACGGCACGGTAGTGATGTCAGAAATATTTCCTCAGCCAGTCATCCTAACCAAATGGAGTGAGGTGCAAAATATGCAAAGACACAAGATCGTCATAGTCACCCCGAGCGGCAAAGCTCTGGCAGCTAGCGTAGCCGGAATTTATCCTGATCATGATCTCGCCGTACTCAACTGTGCAAACAACGCCGCTCAACTCAAAGCTATCAAAATAGAAGAGCAAGTAGCCACAAGCCTCGGAAGCTTCTTGATGCTCGCCGGTCCCGATGGCGAAGTTGAAAGTGTAGGCGTGGTCAGTGTTGGAGCGCGTAGTCTGAGAGATGGGGACAAAGCCTACCTCGGTGTCATGATGGATTTCGACAAACAAGAAAAAGGAGTGCCACTGAAAAAAATAATGCCTGGATCTGCGGCAGCTAAAGCGGGGCTTCGCGAAGGCGACATTATTCTAGCGGTGGGTCAAGAATACCTCTCGGGAGCCATGGAAATGAGAACCCTGCTGCAGAGATTACAACCTGGATCCAGTATCACCGTCACCTACCAACGTGGTGAACACCGCAGAAAAGCCAACATCGAACTGGGCTCCCTCTCTGAGAACTCAGCGATTCGCCGTATTCCCCAAGAGCGCATGTCTATCATGGAAAGCATGGGGGCTATCCCGAGTCACATTCGAACTGATTTCCCCAAAGTAGTGCAGTCTGATATGCCCATTCACCCACGGGACACTGGTGCTCCTGTGACTAATCTGGACGGGCAGTTTGCCGGCATTACCATCGCACGTGGAAGCCGTATCAAAACCTACATTATCCCATCAGACACCATCCAAAAGCTTCTGTCTACCAAACCCGAAAAGCCCAAATCCACCTATTCAAAGCGCCACATCAAGAACAAAACCGAGACTCGGCCCGTGGCTGAAAATCTGCTTGATCAAGTTAGACGCCTGCTTGGCAAATAACGCGAAGATAGCTCCAAATGTCATGAGAAGGCGCTTAAAATAGTAGAAAGCATAGAAAAAAGGCGTTTAAGGGGTAAAAACCAATCATAATACATATCTTTTTCTTGCCAGAGCGTAATCTTTTCCTATGCTCACCAACTATTCCAAGCGGGGTTTTATTCCCCGCTTTTTATTTTGTTATTAGAATCCTTAATAAACTGATAACCAACCAACAAATAGATCCAATACAACATGAATCCTATTATCACTCCTTTTGCGGGCCTCGCTGGTCTCGTCGTCGCATTCCTTATTCTTGCCACTATTCTGAAACGCTCAGGCGGTGACGGTAAGGTTAAAGAGATTGCAGATCAAATCCATAGAGGTGCGATGGTGTTCATGCGCCGTGAATTCGTGCTCATTTCCCTATTTGCGATCATCATTGGTGGTCTGCTCTTCTTTTTCCAGAAAGCCGAATACGGCAAGCAGCAATCGCTCGCATTCTTCTTGGGCTGCCTCGCCTCATCTTTTGCAGGTTTCGTGGGCATGTTCACCGCAACCCGCGCCAATGTTCGCACCACATTAGCTGCGCGCGACAACGGCCAAGCCGACGCACTCAGCGTTGCATTCTTCGGTGGCTCGGTCATGGGCCTCACCGTTGCGTCCATGGGTCTCATCGGACTGGGAGGCGTTTACTACTTTTACAGAGACAATCACGCCGTCGCCGAAATCATGGAAGGATTTGCCATGGGCGCATCACTCGTTGCTTTATTCTATCGTGTTGGTGGAGGTATCTTCACCAAAGCTGCTGACGTAGGTGCCGACCTTGTCGGAAAAGTCGAGGCTGGCATCCCCGAGGATGATCCACGCAACCCGGGTGTCATCGCAGACAACGTGGGCGACAATGTAGGTGACGTTGCTGGCATGGGATCAGACATCTTTGAATCATACTGCGGAGCTCAGATCGCCTGTGTAGCCATTGTTGCCGCCATGGCCGCCAACTTGAATGTTGCCGATCCTAGCGCCATTGTTGCTTATGGAGCCAGCAAGGAGACTCTCATGCACATGCCTCTCGCCCTCACGACGATGGGACTACTTTGCTCAATCCTAGGCATTCTTCTTGTTAAAATCATGGCCGCCAAAGACCCCGCCAGCGCACTGCGCATCGGAACCATTGGCTCAGCCGTTATCTTCATCGGTGGAGCATTTGGATTATGCAACACCTTAGGGGTCAGCAGTAATATCGCAGCAGCCGTACTCTGTGGAGCCGTGGGCGGCATCATCATCGGTCTTGTGACCGAATATTACACGGGTGGAAAACCCGTACGCGACATCGCCAAATCCGGAGAAACTGGTGTGGCAACCGTGATGATCACAGGTCTATCTGTCGGGCTCAAATCTGTCGCTATTCCCATGCTCACACTCGCAGCCATCATCTTTGTTTCCTACGAGTTTGCTGGTCTACTCGGCGTCGGCATGGCAGCAGTCGGAATGCTTGGCACGGTCGGCATTACTATGGCCATCGATGCCTACGGGCCAGTTGCTGACAACGCAGGTGGCATCGCTGAAATGAGCGCCATGGGCCCTGAAACCCGCAAAATCACCGACGGCCTAGATGCTGTGGGCAACACCACCGCAGCCATTGGTAAGGGTTTTGCCATCGGTGCCGCTGGTCTTGCTGCACTCGCCCTGATCACCGCCTTTATCCAAAAAGCACATATTACAGACTTTAATTTCAAGGACGAGGCCGTACTGCGCACGTTCTTTGTCGGCCTATTTATTGGCGGTGTAGTGCCTTTCCTTAATGGAGCCATCACCATGGATGCAGTCGGCAAAGCAGCCTTCGAAATGATCAACGAAATCCGCCGTCAATTCCGTGAAATTCCAGGCCTACTCGAAGGCACTGGTGAGCCCGATTCTGATAAATGCGTAGACATCGCCACCCGAGCAGCAACTAAGCGCATGGTCATGCCAGCCCTGCTTGCCGTCGGCACGCCCATCGCCGTTGGCTTTGGCTTCAATGCATTTGGCGTCGGAGCCATCGCACTTACAGGTACACTCTGTGGAGCGCTGCTCGGCTGTATCCTCATGGCACTCTTTATGTCTAACGCTGGAGGAGCTTGGGACAATGCGAAGAAATATGTAGAGGACGGTCACCATGGTGGCAAAAATTCCGAAACCCACAAAGGCTGCGTCGTCGGTGACACGGTTGGAGATCCCTTCAAGGACACCTCTGGTCCCTCGATGAACATCCTCATCAATGTCATGGCGATTGTTAGCCTTGTCATTGCTCCCTTGCTGTAATCTAGCAAGGGCCAAGAAAACGACTTATGCCTGATCCGGACCACACCACTCGGAGTGCTCGTCACCGTAAGCATAAGTCGTTCGGCAAACATATCTACAGACCTTCTGCTGACACGAGAGCGCGATCCGTTCCTTACAAGAAGAAATTTATTGTAGCGGTATTATTTACTCTCGTTTTTTATCTTAGCATTGCGGCATTGATCACTGCTGTCGTGGTGTTTTTCTACGCTGATCCTGGCCTCAAAAAACGTTCAGCTGAGATACTTATTGCATGCCTTGTTGCCTGTATTATCTCATGGCTGATTTCATATATGAGGCGCAGATCAACACTCTGCCCGCTCTGCAGGTCGACACCCTATTTAGACAACTTGGCTCGCAAACACGGCAAGGCCTATCGGATCACTCCACTCAATCATGGCACCACTGCCATCCTCACTACCACATTCTTTCAGCGCTGGCGCTGTATGTATTGCGGCACGACTTTTGATTTACTCAAAAGGAAAAAATAAAATCTACTTAAGCGGTTATTCTCACGCTAGTGGTCACCGCCATAGCAAAAAATGAGGGCCTGCGGTGCAGACCCTCATTCTCCAGACAAACTGAACTATGAATTAATTCAGTTAAAGTGTTTTTAGAATGCGACCGATAGAGATACACCAGCGTAGAAGTGATCGTCACTTTCAGCTCCAGCGTCAACCAGACTACTGTCCAGATCGCTGCTAGCATCCACATACTTGATATAAGGGGTAAGAGTCACATCTTCCTTAAGCTCGTATGGCACTGCTGCCGTAATATACCAGTGGTTAAACCCATCCATGTTGCTTCCATCTACATCAAGGTTAAGCCCGTAGTCATCACACCAAGCAGCACCGGCTGCGACATCGACTACGATGCACTCGGACAGCTCAAAACTCTTAGCTGCTTCAAACTCCATGTATCCTCCAGTGATTTGATCGATGTCCTCATAGTAGGTGAAGGCAAGACCTACACCGCCCAGCTCTGTCGACAAGCCGACAAACACCTCCTCAGTGTTGAATTCACCACTGCCGGGAAAAGCATACCATGTATATCCTACACTCAGGTCTACAGCACCAAGAGTCTTGGTGAGACCAACGTAGAGATCCAGCTCATCTGCCGCACCACCTGCATCCCAGCTGGCATACCATGCGCCACCGTTGAGGGATAGACCCTCGGCGAGCTCGTAATTGAGATCAAGACCGACATCAACGAGGTCATCACCTAAATCAACTCCACGAAATTCATAAATGGAGTGGTATCCTGTATAGAGTTCAGCTTCAATTTCTGCGAATGCGGTAGTTGCTGTTAGCAAACTGCCGCCTATCAATAGTGACTTGAGTGTAGTTTTCATAATCAAAACTGATTTGAGCAGATAGCGTGCCAATTTTTCAACATAGAAAAATACGCACAAAAAAAGCCAGAGCCTAACAGGCCCTGGCTTGATGATTTATGCGTGGGTTACGCCTCCCAATTGTAGGCTTCTTCCCCGTGTTCATCACGATCAAGGCCACCATGCTCAGTGTCCTCCTCTACGCGTAATCCACCACAGAATAGTTTCGCTACATAGAGGCCTATCAGTGCGGCAACACCACTCCAGACAATCGTCACGCCAACACTTTTTGCCTGGATCATGACCTGAGCCATGCTTCCTCCGTCTTCCCCTCGGATAAACCAACCCGTTAAAACAGCGCCGACAATACCGCCCACACCGTGAACACCAAACACGTCGAGGCTATCATCATAATTAAACGCGTGCTTTAGCTTTGTTACCGCCAAGTAGCAGAGCAAACTCGATACTGCACCAATGACCATGGCTCCACCGACTCCGGCCGAACCCGCAGCTGGCGTAATCGCGACCAAGCCAGCTACGGCACCGGTAGCAACACCAACCGCTGTTGGCTTCTTAGCAATCATCCATTCAAGAACCATCCATACCACAATAGCTGCTGCTGTGGCTACCTGCGTGGTGAGCATGGCCATACCTGCGCTACCACTTGCCCCTGCTGCTGACCCCGCATTGAAGCCAAACCAGCCAACCCAAAGTAACGCCGCACCAATGAGCACGTAAGGCACATTATGAGGCACGAGAGCAGGCCCAGGATACCCCTGACGCTTGCCAAGCACAATACATGCTACCAAACCAGCGATACCAGCATTGATATGAACTACGTTTCCACCGGCGAAGTCAATTGCACCCCAGTGATGGAAGAGCCCACCGCCCCATGCCATGTGCCACATAGGCAGATAAGATAACACGGTCCAAATGACGGTAAAAATCAACATCGCCGAAAACTTCATGCGCTCAGCAAAAGCGCCAACGATAATGGCCGGGCTAATAATAATGAATGTCATTTGAAACGTCACCCATACGCTCTCCGGTATTGTGCCACTCAAGGTGTCTTCACTGATATGATCAAGGAACAGGAGTGTCTTGTCCCAGCCAAAATAAGCATTACCGCCACTCCCTGCTGCGATCGCATATCCGAAGGCTACCCACAGGATCGACATCACGCCGGCCATGGCAAAACACTGCACAAAAATACTCAACACGTTCTTCGCACGAACAAGTCCCCCATAGAATAATGCCAAGCCGGGCAAACACATCATCAACACAAGTACGGTAGATGTTAACATCCAGGCGGTATCACCTGTGTCGAGGGCGTCATCAGAAGCATAGGCCTGAGACGTAGAGAGCGCCAACAGAATCAATGGGATAAAATAGGTTTTAATTAGTTTCATTATTTTGGATATGGTTTCATTTTTTTGTCTGGGTTGCGCCAGAAAACGACTAAATCAAAAAAATATTTATTGATTTTGCAGGGCTTCTCGCGCGCGCATGTAAAATCAAGCAATATGCGTGCCAACTTTCTTGGTTCTAGTTTTTCCGTGCCTATAATCGTTTTTGGCACGGCTTATGCTGAAGTTGTTTTTTCAAACTACCAAACAACAACCAACCAACTATGATTACTAAATCACTATTACCCTTATCCATCCTAGCAATAGGAACAGGATCTTTACTCGCAGATGATGCTGAAACAAAAGCAGGTTATGATGAGTTAGTCGCAGGCCAAGGCGATTATGCCTATGCATTCGACTTCTTCACTACTTCCATGCTTTGGACCTGCATCGCAGCGGCCTTGGTTTTTCTCATGCACTTAGGCTTTGCCTCCCTTGAGGCTGGTCTGACGCAAAAGAAAAATACCGTAAACATCCTATTCAAGAACTGCTTCATTATCGCCATTGGTATTGTGACCTACTGTCTTGTAGGATTTAACACGCATTACCCAGGAGATTTTAATGGCTGGTTCAGCATTGGCGGCCCCTTCGGTGAAGGCAACATCGACGACACCTTTGGCTACGGAGGCGTAGGCCTTGCAATGACTGGCTACGGTGACTTCATTTTCCAGGCCATGTTTGCAGCTACCGCTGCCACCATTGTATCGGGAGCTGTTGCTGAACGTGTCAAGCTACCTAGCTTCATGATTTTCGCTACTGTTCTTGTAGGCCTCGCATACCCAATTGTCGGATCATGGCACTGGGGTGGCGGCTGGATGGGTAGCCTTAACGGCGGCAACGGCTTTAAGGACTTCGCTGGTTCTGCAGTTGTTCACGCCTTTGGCGGATTCGCAGCTCTTGCATGCGTTATTATACTCGGACCTCGTAAAGGTAAGTATACCAAGAATGGAATGAAGCCAATCCTCCCTTCCAACCTCCCCCTCGCTACTATTGGCGTGTTCTTGCTCTTCTTCGGATGGTTCGGATTCAACGGCGGCTCTGTTCTCTCAGCAGCTCCCGGCCCTCTCGGACTTGTGTTCACCACAACAACGCTGGCCGCTTGCACAGGTGCTCTCGGATCAATGCTCGCTTCATGGATTGTCCTCAAAAAGCCTGACCTCTCTATGGCTCTCAACGGATTCCTTGCTGGTCTTGTAGGCATCACTGCCAACGCCGACATTGTATCAACTAACGGTGCTATGCTCATTGGAGTTATCGCAGGTGTCATCGTAGTCTTCTCCATCCTATTCTTCGACAAGATCAAGATCGACGACCCAGTTGGAGCCATCTCAGTTCACGGTATCTGCGGTGTATGGGGCATCCTCGCATGTGCACTCTTCGATACTACTGAGAGTGGATTCACCATCGGAGGGCAGCTCTTAGGAGTGCTTGCCGTAGCTGCAGCCGCATTCGTCTTCTCGATCATTGTGTTCTCCATCATCAAGCTCACTATCGGCGTGAGAGTTGACGAGAAAGAGGAGCACGAAGGTCTCGATGTTGCAGAGCACGGCTCTCCAGCATACAACGACTAATTATTATCATAACAACCAACAGCCGGGGGAGCGATGCTCCCCCGGTTTTTTTGTGTCTATTTTAACCCTCCTTTTTTCCATCCAGTACTTCCCATCCTCTTGCACTCACTCTATATTCCCTGCAAGTACTGACCCACCACTTGTTACTCATGCGCACCCTGATTGTAGACAACTCAAACACACGCACCAAATTAGCTCTGGCTGATGGTGACTGTCTTACATCGTGGCGTGCCATCATACCCACTCCAGAAATTTCTCAACAATCAATCGCCGATGCTCTTGGTGAATTAAGCTGGGATGCTTCGATTATTAGTTCCGTCGTGCCCGACAAAGCAGCCACACTGGCATCGCACCTTGGGAGTAAGCCATGTCATCAGCTAAATCATCTCAGCAAATTGCCTATTGGTATTAATTACCCCCAGCCTGAGCAAATTGGAGCTGATCGGCTCGCCAATGCCGTAGGCGCTTTTGCACAATACGGTAGTCCCTGCATTGTTCTCGATTTTGGTACGGCCGTCACCTTCGATGTCATCGCTGCCACTGACGATTATCAGAGAAGTCAACCCTCTGCGGACGACCCAAAGGGAGTGCAAGCTCAATCGGACGACCCAAAGGGAGTGCATGCCGCCTCCTATCAAGGTGGCGTGATTGCTCCCGGCCTCGCCTCCATGACCGAAGGGCTCGCAAACCGCACTGCCTTACTACCTCATATTACGCTCCAAGAACCTAACTACGTCATCGGCAAATCAACGGAACAAGCAATGATGGTAGGAGCCATTTATGGCTATCGTGGTTTGGTTCGTGAAATTCTCAACAATCTGAGTAAAGAATTCTCTAGCAAGCCACTTGTTATTGCAACAGGTGGTGACGCCCCGCTCATTACACGCGGACTGAGTGAAATCGATCACTTAGTGCCAGATCTTACACTTGATGGCCTCAGAATCATCGCAAATTTAAATATAACAAACCCATGAATCAAACAGCCTCCCCTCTCTCTCTAGGTATCGACTTTGGCGGCACTAGTGTTAAGTTTGGTATTGTTCGCGGCAGTGAAGTGATTGCTCAGGCACCCGCTATTGCAACTGAGGACTTCAGAGAAGCCGAACCCTTAATCGATGCAATTGTATATATCATCGAGGATTTAAGAACACACCACCCCGAGATATCTGCCATCGGCGTCGGAGTGCCTGGTTTTGTAGATTTCAAGACAGGGATTATTCACAACCTCACCAACGTCAGAGGTTGGTCCAACATTCCACTGCGAGATATATTGCAAGACCGGACACAACTCCCTGTTGCTGTGGAGAACGATGCCAACTGCATGGCATACGCCGAATGGAAAGTAGGCGCCGGTAAGGGTAAAGATCACTTGGTCTGCATCACTCTGGGCACAGGAGTTGGCGGCGGCATTATTACTCACGGCCATATGTTAAGGGGGGCCCATTCCGTCGCTGGCGAGTTAGGTCAGACATCTATCGATTACACTGGCAGGGAAGGCGCATATGGCAACCTAGGTTCGCTTGAAGACTACATCGGCAATAATGAGATAGCCGCTGATGCTCGCCAAATTTATGCCAGCCGTGACATTGATAAAAGCATCACTGAATGCACACCCGCGGCGCTGTCTCAAGCAGCCGCTCAGGGAGATCTTGTGGCAGTAGAAATCTGGCAAGGCATTGCTCAAAAACTAGCCTGCACCGTCGTCAATGCATGCTGGTTACTCAATCCTGCCGCCATTATCATTGGTGGTGGTGTTGCCAAGGCAGGAGAACTTCTCTTTGATCCGCTCAAGCTCAGTATCGAAAAGCAACTTGCTCCAGCCTTTCTCAACAATCTGGAAATCATTCCAGCCCAATTTAGTAATGATGCTGGGATCATTGGCGCTGCAACCTTGGCGCTCGAGGAATCAGTAGGAGCAAAATAAAAACAATATGGGGTAAATTTTAACGTGCCATTTAACCTGTTCATGTTTAACTTGAATTGACCAATTTTAATAAATCATGAGTCAAATCGGAAACCTCACCCTCGATCCTTTAGCACCTTTTTTCATCTTAGGCCCTTGCGCACTCGAGTCTGAGGAATTTGCCTGGCAAATGGCCCGATCCCTCAAAGAGATCGCGGATCGCACCGGCATTCAGTTTGTTTTTAAAGCTTCCTATGACAAAGCCAACCGTACGTCCGTAGATTCCTTCCGCGGACCAGGCGTCGTAGAGGGTTGCCGTATTCTAGGAGAAATAGGCAAGGATCTGGGTGTTCCAGTCACTACCGATATCCATACTCCGGAAGAAGCCACGATGGCAGCTGAGACGGTTGACATTCTTCAGGTCCCCGCATTCTTGTGTCGTCAGACTGATTTATTGGAAGCTTGTGCCAAAACTGGACGCCCAGTGAATATCAAAAAAGGCCAATTTTTAGCACCTTGGGATGTGAAGCCAATCGCTGGCAAGATGAAACACTTTAACTGCGAAAACTTCTACATCACCGAGAGAGGATCCACCTTCGGCTACAACAATCTCGTCGCTGATATGCGCTCACTCTATTGGATGCGAGATATGGGCATGAAAGTTATTTTCGATGCCACTCACTCTGTGCAACGTCCCGGCGGAGATGGCGGCACCACAGGAGGCGATGGAGAGCTTGCCCCTGTTCTTGCAAGAGCTGCCATTGCTACCGGAGTTGACGGTGTATTCATGGAAACCCATCTAGACCCTAAAAAAGCATTTTCGGATGGCCCTAACCAAATTCCTCTTGATGAGATAGAAGCGGTCCTCACTCGCTTGCTCGCTGTTCATCATGCGGCTCACGGTGTTGGGTAAATTCTATATCTTCAACCCACAGATCACTATCACGAAAATCTCCTGTCATCACTCAAGCATCGCCTACTTGGTCTACCGGCCATGGTTCGTGGCTGCCATGACAATTCTTACACTCACGGCATGCAAAGATGACAAACAAGCAAACGCTGCTCCCAACAGCCAGCCTAATGATAGCATTCAGCCTGCTACTCAAACTAACGATTTAGGGGCCAAGCCCCCGACCAAGGAAAAGAAATCTAGCCTCGCCATGTTAGGCCAGATGCACAATGACACCGTTCTCAGGCAAGTAAGACTCCCTCGTTACGACGAAAACTTCAGACCCTTGTCGCTTCTTCATGCCGACCGAATGGAAGTCATCAAAGGCAATACCGTAGAAGCACGTGACGTATCGCTGGAATTATACGATGAAAGCGGTGACATTAAGGCTCGCACCAAAGTTAAACGAGCCACCTACAAGGAAAACGATGCTATCCTCATGGCTGAGGAAGCCATCTACATTAGCGGCAAAGGCTTCCAAGCATCAGGTACGGGCATGGTCTACGACATCAATACTGGTCAAGGCTTTATCATCGGCCCCGCATCATCTCTTTTTAATCTCAAATCGAGTCGCAAATCAGATACCCAGCCCTAATGCTGCCTGAATTTGCCAAGCCACACCCTAATAACCACAAATCATGCAAACGCTCAGATCAACTACGACTATCGTGTGGATATTTCACCCAGCTGTAATCACCGTGCTCCTAACGGCTCTGTCCCTGGTCTCAACGGCCGCCCCTCCGGCATCACCTTCAAAAAATAAGCTTGAGCAAATTGATAGTCTTTCCGCTTCCACAGCCGACAGCCATGCCAAGCGTCAGCAAACGATAGAGGCTGGCATCGAGCAAAGAAATGAAAAGGCCACCGCCGAAGGAGAAAAAATGAACAATTTTCTCAAGCGTAGCAACCAAGAGCCAGGATCCATCAGGGACTCATCAGCGCCCCCAATCCAAAAGCCTTCCTCCAGTAACAAAATAGAGGAACCAAAGAAAGTCGCCACTGACGAAGAACCAACCACCATCAAGATCGAATGCGATGGCGGCATCTATTTCGATAATGACAGCGGAGTCCTGACTTACCTCCAAAATATAAGGCTCGATGAGTCCAACTCCACTTTCAAACTAAGATGCGATGATGAGCTCAAAATCATATTTGATAATAAGCCTAAAAACAAGACACAAGCTAAGTTACCCAACAAAGTCGGAGCACAACAGCAAAAAAAGACGGTGCAAAAAAAGGAAGAGCAATCAGGTAACAGCTTCTCAGACAGAGGTGACCTCAAAGAGATCATAGCCACAGGTAATGTCAGAATCACTGGCAAAAACAGTGACAAGCAAACCTTTCTAGCATCGGGTGACATCGCTAGTTACAATGCAAAAGCTGGAGAAATGATACTTAAGGGTGGTCGTCCTACACTTCAACAAAGTGCTAATGAATATTTACAAGCTGCAGAGGACGGACAATGGATTAGACTGGTCATGAAAGACAAAGACATTGAAAGCATAGTTACCAGCAAAGGAAAATGGGTCATGCAAGCCGTCTCACAAAAATAATTCTCGCTAGAGAGAATCTCGTCATATTAAACTGAACCTAATGTCAGAAACTACTTCAAGCGAATCATCGGTAGACAACGCTGCCACTCTGACTCCGCCGTCAAGCCATACGACATTACATCTCGATGCGGCAACACGTCGTGACTCACCTACCTTGCTAGAAGCCCGTGGTTTGATGAAATCTTACGCTGGTCGCACGGTGGTCAACGACGTCAATCTTAGTGTGCGACAGGGTGAAATCGTTGGGCTACTCGGACCCAACGGCGCTGGCAAAACCACTAGTTTTTACATGATTGCCGGCCTCATTCCAGCCGATACTGGTGTCGTCCAATTTTCAGGGAATGATATCTCAACACTGCCTATGCACAAACGTGCCAGATTGGGCATGGGCTACCTGCCACAGGAAGAATCAATCTTTCGCCACCTCAGTGTTATTGATAACCTCCTCGCTGTGCTTGAAACCCGCAAAGACATGGGCCGAAAGGATCGCAACCACCGTGCTGATGAGCTGCTAGAGCGCTTCAATATTTCCAAGCTTCGCAAGTCTGAGGCACTATCACTTTCAGGAGGCGAAAAGCGCCGACTCACTATCGCACGATCTCTATGCACTGACCCAACACTACTCATGCTGGATGAACCATTCAGCGGAGTTGATCCTATTGCCGTAGGAGACATTCAAGGCATAGTTCGAGATTTACGCGATCAAGATGGGCTCTCCATATTGATCACCGACCACAATGTGCGTGAAACTCTGCACATCACCGATCACGCCTACCTGCTGCACGAAGGTCAACTCATTCTCGAGGGGGAGGCCAAAGACATAGCAGATAATCCACTCGCCCGTAAACACTACCTCGGAGAAGACTTTGTGCTCTGAACAATATAGTATTTCGCAGCCAAGTGCTGCATAACATAAACAAGAAAGGAAAAACAAGATGCAATCAGCTAACGCTAATACGCAAATCACAGTTACGGTACGTCACGAAGAAGTAACAGATGCCCTACGTGATTACGCCACCAAAAAAATTCAGGGATTACACCTGGATTATCCAAAAATCATTGAGGCCAAGGCTATCCTTGATGCTCATAAGAACCGCCACCATGCTGAAATTATTCTGTTCTGTGCTAATCACATTGTCATCGATGCCTCATCTGAGAGCAAAGACATGTATGCTGCCATTGATGAGACGATTGATAAAATTGCTCGTCGTATGCGTAAACACAAGACTCGCTTACTGAGAAAACACAGGCCCAACAGAAGAAAAGACACCATACGCCACCTTGATGAGAAAATATTCGCCTCAAGTATTCTAGACGAAATCCCAGCTAAGGAAGAGCCCGAAGCCGATCCTGAGCCCATGATCATTCACCGTGAATCATACCGTCTCAGAACCTTACTCAAGGAGGAGGCCATCATGGAGCTCGAGCTCTCCGACAAGCCATTTATCGTCTACAATAACGAACGGCGCGATGTCATCCAAATCCTCTACCGCCGTAAAGATGGGGACTATGCTATTATTGAGCCTTAATCATTTTAAATCCATCAACAAAGAAAGGGCTCCTCATGAGGATGCCCTTTTTTTGTTATACTTGCCGACAAATTAGATCCCAAAGCAACTATTGGGCCGGATCTTTAACTGGCAGCTTATTATTCTCAGTGGGCTCCACCTGCTCATCACCTTCGATCGGTTTTGGCGCCTCAGCGCCGCCGACTGATTGATTAGTCACGGCTGGTTTTACGGCCTGAATGCCCGCTGGCCCTACCCCCTTCTCGACTATTTTAGGCACATTAGGCTCAATGGTGCCCTCTGTTGTTTTACTTTTATCCTCACCCGGAGAATTTCTACCAGACATTCATGTCGGAATCCCACAAGCAGGCAGAATCCATAACTGGAGAGCAAAATACAGACCAATGAAACCAATAAACAACCAAATACCATTCATACTATTATGAGTAACTCGATCTTGTTTTATTCCGGCCTATTTCGCATATTGTGCGCCACCATCGTAAAGAAAGAATTAAGCTCTAGCTTGATGGAATTGGGCACTTTCGTCTCATCCATTGCCTCATCCATTAACTCCAACCAGCGCACTGCCTCTGCTTCTCCAATAGAGAAGGGAGCATGTCGCATACGCAGTCGAGGGTGACCTCTCTTAGCCTGATAGCGAGGATCTCTACCAAAGCGAAACAGCAGAAAATCACGCAAGCGCTCTTCAGCACCTGCAAGGTCTTCCTCTGGATACATAGGGCCAATCAAGTCGTCCTGCTTGATCCTGCGGTAGAAAGCAGCCACCATCTTCGTGAAGCCAGCTTCACCAAGGATAGTATAAATAACAGCTTCATCCATAACAGGTAATCAATAAGGCCAAGCTCAATAAAACAACATGATTGTTACTCGCCTTGGCGGGCTGATGCCTTGAGACGAAGCGCATTGAGTGCGATGAAGCCAGTTGCGTCATCTTGGTTATATGCCTCTTCTGCCCCACCCTCCATCGTGGCAACATCCTCTGAATAGAGGGTAAATGGCGAGCGGCGACCAGCCTGCATGCAGTTTCCTTTATATAATTTGAGCCTCACCTCACCAGAGACCGTCTTCTGTGTCTCTGTGACCAAAGCCTGAATGGCGTCACGCTCAGGAGCAAACCAGAAACCATTGTATACCAATTGAGCGTATTTAGTAATCAGACTATCGCGCACATACTGCGCCTCACGGTCTACTGTCAATGTCTCAAGATCTCTATGAGCTGCCAAAATAATAGTTCCGCCGGGAGTTTCATAAATACCGCGAGATTTCATACCAACAAAGCGGTTCTCCACAATATCGACTCGGCCAATGCCATGCTTGCCGCCGAGGAAGTTTAGCACACGCATGACTCCGTAGGGGCTCAGTAAGGTGTAACCATCTTTCTCACCCTCAACTTGGAAGTCGCCCAGCTGAGCTATGATTTGATCGAGGCCATCACACTTCAGACCAATAATGTCACCTTTCTCGAATAGAAACTCAACATACTCAGGCACGTCCGGCGCCTCCTCAGGAGAAACAGAGAGCACATACATATCACGATCAGCTTCGCCAGTTGCATCATACCAAGTGTCCTCGAGAGCTCCTGCCTCGAATGAGATATGTAGCAAATTACGATCCATCGAGTAGGGCTTCTTCTTCGATGCCGTCACATCGATGCCATGTTCTTCACAGTAGGCGATCATCTCTGAACGACCTGGAAATTGGGCTCTAAATTCAGCATCACGCCAAGGAGCGATCATCTTGAGGTCTGGAGCGAGAGCAGCGACAGAGAGTTCAAACCGAACCTGATCGTTTCCTTTGCCAGTTGCTCCATGAGCAATAGCATCGGCCCCCTCCTTGATCGCCACATCAACCATGCCCTTCGAAATACATGGGCGTGCAATGGATGTGCCTAATAAGTAGCGCCCCTCATAAAGAGCATTTGCTTGGAACATGGGATAAATATAATCAGCGGCAAATTCCTCCTTAAGATCGCCAATGTAACACTTACTTGCACCTGTGCTCAGTGCCTTTTCCTCAAGACCATCCAACTCCTCGCCCTGACCCACATCAGCGCAGTATGCGATAATTTCAGCATTATATTTCTCTTTGAGCCAGAGAAGGAGAACTGAGGTATCCAAACCTCCAGAGTAAGCGACGACGATTTTCATAACGTTATTAATGAATGGCTAGGTAGTGATAAGAATGACTGTAAAATGACTCGTCTGGAATCGTGGCAATACTGACGAGACGGCCGGAGAAAAGCATAATCAACCACAAGAGACAAGGGTCAAGATAGCCATCCCATAACAGCCTGACGTGATTCACTCTGAATCTTTGCCCTTGTCACCAACATCTGGTGATTCTTTGGCCGAATCTGGAGCGGTAATCGCTGGTGCTGATTTGCCAGTCGGGAGAACTTTGCGCATCAGCTTCTTTAAGCCTCCTTCAGCTGCTAGCTCTGCTGCTTCTGCATCCCGCATTGCCTTTTCCCACGCTGGTGCGAAACCAGGCGCTTGCTCACGCATCACGCTGACAGCATTCTCCATTAAATGAAGATGACGGAGCTCGGCTCTTCCGGGTTTTTGCTTAGCCAGATTGAAGTTGGATCTCAAATTTTCATTTTGTTCGCGCAGTTCCTTGAGTTCAGTTTCAAGCTGATCATTACCCTTGGCGTTTATTTTGAGCTGAGTATTCAGATGCCCTTGCAGTTCTTTATTTTCCTGTTCCAGACGTTTCTTTTCGCCACGTAGCGTCACAATATCCTTACGCATAAGTCGCCAAACCATGGCTAAAAGAAACAGTCCAACAACAAGCCCCCATGTGAAAGGCTCTGAAATAATGAGCATGAATGTTTCCATGAACGTAGAATAAGTAACTCAGCTTATTTTCCAAGGACTATCCGTAGGCAGGTAGCTAGCTCAACCTAGTAACTAGCTTGCTTGTAGGATTGGTAGTTCTGATACGTGAGAAAGCCAAAAATCAGCAAACCAAAGATTGCCCCCATCGAAAGCAACAAAAGCATACAGCAAGCACCGGCAATCATACCGATCTGGTGCATTTTCTTACGCGATTTAATGATCTGCTCTATGAACTGGCCCCCATCGAGTGGGAAAATAGGAATTAAGTTTAGCAAAGACCACCATACATTAACCCAGATCAATGAATTTAAAAATCCATAGATTGGCCTATTATCAGGGAAAATACCTACCATCTCCTGATGAAAGATATTCGTGTATCTGATATAATATTGGAGTCGAAGAATAGCCTCAGCGGTAGGGAAGATAACGAACAAAGATGCGATGCTCACAGCCGCAAGTAGCAGACCTGCCCCGGGACCAGCCAAGATCATGAAGCATCGATTTTTTCGATCTAATCGCCCACCCTGCTGGTAGGCAAGCCCACCCAATGCCCACAACCTAATCCAGACCTGTCCACCGCCTCGTTTCCAACCCGTCAGGGCGTGACCTAACTCGTGAACAAGCACAGATACAAAACCTGCCATCATAAACAGAATCACACCCAAGTAGTCATCAGCATAGTTTCTCTGTAAGGCACTCAAGCCACCACCGAGGAAAGCCATTGTTAGCCAAAACCATGGCTCAACGACGATTGGGATTCCAAATAGAGTGAAACGCAACATAACTTTAATGATGTAAATTAGCCTTTCGACATAGCCAGCAAATTAGCGGCAGAAACAAGGGCTTTCAAACCAGCCATTTCAATTGAGGGGTCGACACCGCATCCCCATACTAAGCTCTGATCATTCTTACTTTGAAGCTGCACATATGCTGCTGAGTCGGCATCAGAGCCGCCTCGCACTGCGTGTGACCTATAATCAGTGAGAGTGAAGTTTTTCAAATCCACTTGCTCCAAGGCGTGCACAAAAGCATTGATAGGACCGTTGCCCAAACCACTGATTTTTTGCACCTCACCGTTGATCGAGATATCAGCGTGACACGCCACCTCACCCTTTTGACCAGCATGATGATCGAGCTCATAGTCGCGTAAGGCAATTGGCTCGTTAAGGTTAACGAATTTATCAAAAAACACCTCACGTATCTCATCGGGCGTGAGTTCCCGCCCTAGCTCATCAGCTAATGCGTAAACAAGCACCCCCACAGTAGGGTGCATCGTTTTGGGTAAATCAAAGCCGTGCTCCCGATCGAGCACATAAGCCACGCCTCCTTTACCTGACTGCGAATTAATGCGGATAATCGCTTCGTAGGACCTGCCAATATCTTGAGGATCAATGGTCAAATAGGGAACGGCCCATGGTGTATTCGAGTCTTCCTCCAACTCCTTCTTGCGAAGATCTAGGCCCTTCTTGATGGCATCCTGATGCGAGCCAGAAAACGCGGTGAAAACCAATTCCCCAGCATAAGGGTAACGCTCTGGCACCGTCATTCGCGTGACTCGTTCATAAACAGAACGAATGTCCGGCAAGTCAGAAAAATCAAGCCCAGTCTGAATACCGTGGCTGTTCATATTGAGTGCCACATTGGCGATATCAAGATTACCTGTGCGCTCACCATTGCCAAAAAGTGTCCCTTCCACACGATCTGCACCCGCCATCAAACCCAGCTCCGTTGCAGCGGTCCCTGTTCCTCGGTCATTGTGAGTGTGTAATGATACCAGCACGGAGTCTCTGCGATTAAGATTACGACTCATCCACTCAATCATATCTGCATGCACATTCGGGGTGGCCCACTGCACAGTATCTGGCAGATTGATGATCATTTTCTTCTCCGGGCTTGGCTGCCAGACATCAATAACGGCGTTGCAACACTCGAGCGCGAAATCAAGCTCTGTGTCTGAAAATGATTCGGGAGAATACTGCAACAGAACCTCAGTTTCAGGAATCGTTGGCGTCAGCTCTTTGACAAGCTTAGCCCCATCAATGGCTAACTGCTTGATGTCCTCGCGGCTCGCATTGCCAAAGGTAACTCGCCGTTGCAAAGGCGAAGTAGAATTATAGATGTGAACGATCACCTGTTTAGCCCCTTTGATTGCCTCGAAAGACCTACGAATTAGGTGCTCTCGCGTTTGAACCAAAAGCTGAATGGTCACATCCTCAGGTATCAAGTCATTGTCGATCAGATGCCGGCAAAAATTAAACTCAGTATCAGCCGCTGAGGGGAAGCCTATTTCGATTTGTTTAAAACCAATACGGCACAAGAGCTGAAAAAACTCGAGCTTCTCCTCGATAGACATCGGTACTGGCAGAGCTTGATTGCCATCCCGTAGATCTACACTCGCCCATACAGGGGCATTTGTAATACTACGACTAGGCCACTCTCTGTCAGGCAGGTCCACCGCTGGGAAGGCACGGTATTTATGGATGCTTTCAGTCTTCATGACGCGGCTTGATGCGGTTTTTTAAGCTAAATTGCAAGCTTCAAGCGTAGATCTCAGCCTATTCTTCGATTGCCTCCCACTTTTCTGACTTGTGAGAATCATCGTTGAAGGGCATATTACCTAGCAATTATGAAATGGAATTATCTTCTCGCCATACTCGGCGCTGGCATCACCTGCGTGAGCCTAAACTCGTGCAGCACCAGCTCCTCTCTCAGCACTCGTGGCCTCGCCGGCTACCAGTCCTATGACCTGCCTGCTTCTCTGCCCACTGACAGGTCTAAGGTGAGAGTCAAAGTATCGACCAACAACCAGATGGTCTATGTGATGGAGGGATCGAAACCTCTACTTGTGATGCCCGTCTCTGTGGGAACCTCGTCCACACCGACTCCAAAAGGCCATTTTCGTATTTTCAAAAAGGATCACATGCACCGCGCCAACAGCCATGGATTCGCGTATCGTGATAACCAAGTTCGCCGCTGCTACTTACGCACCAAACCATCGGGGTGGAGCTTTAAAGGCACTCCCATGCCATATTGGTGTGAATTTAAAGCCAACTATGGTTTTCACACTGGTTGGATGAAAAATAATCCATGCACGCTGGGCTGTATCCGTATGCATGAAAACCTATCTCCCAAGTTCTTCCGACTTATCAAAAATGGCACACCGGTTTACATCGCCTACACTCAACCCGAAGATGCGACGATAGGCAGAAACATTCCTCGCCCGCCAGATGCTGGACCATTGCCAAACTACCCCGCCTCAATGATGCTCGGCGACGGCTACTTTCATAGGCACATTGCGCCAACGTATAACTGACTCTACTGATCCGCCTGGCAGGCAAGCGCAAGCGACAGAAAATCGTTGTATGCTGGTTGCCAACCCATGCTCTTGAGTTTGGCATTAGAAACACGCTTGCTGCTGTTACCGCGCTTGCGTTTCACCACTTCCTGCTGTTGTTCCGGCATAGGAACTCCAAAATGCTGCGCTAGCATCTGATAACAATCATGCTGACTCACTGGCTCTGAGGTTATATTGTAGATCTCGCTGCCGGGGAAAACATCCATTTCACTGAGCATGAGCATCGCATCTGCAACGTCATCGCGATGCACGAAATTCATGATTCTCTCACCGAGCCCATCTATTTTTGCATCACCGGACAACAAATTTTTCAAAACATGGCAACGGTTCGGGCCATAGAGACCTGACAAACGCGCTACCACACCACCTGCCTCGATTACAATTCTCTCAGCTTCACGAAGCACCTGAGCCGTCGGACTTGTTGGATTAGCTGGGCTTAACTCTGTAACCAGAGAATGGTCTTCTTGAGGATATACCGAGGTGCTGGAGGTGAAAATCAATCGAGCAGCAGGATATCGCTCGATAAGACAACGAGCACCCTGCAGATAAACTTTTTGATATGCAGGCTCACCACCGCCACCTGAGGCGGCGCAGTGAATGATCAAGTCAAACCCATCAGGCAAATTCGCTAGCTCCTCAGCAGAGGAAACATCACAAGCAAGCGCACCATCGCGACCACTGCGATTGATATTGATTACCTCCCACCCAGAGCTCTCGAACTTACGCTCCAGAGCACTGCCTAAAAACCCGTATCCAGCAATGAGCAACTTAGCCATTAGCTCTCCATCTTAATGCCCAACAACTCCTCGGTAGCCTCACGGGGCCTTGTGGTCAAAATATCAGGCTTACCATTCGTTACTAAGACGGTGTGTTCAAAGTGTGACGAGTTTTTTCGGTCATTAGTAATAACCGTCCAACCATCACTGAGAATAGTAACACCAGCCACGCCAGCATTGACCATTGGCTCAATTGCCAAAACCATACCTGGCCTGAGTTTAGGAGATTTACCCGATGGGCGATAATTAGGCACCTGTGGTTCCTCATGCAAATCACGGCCTACACCGTGGCCAACGAATTCACGAACCACAGTAAACCCATAAGGTTGAACATGTGCCTCAACTGCTCCGCAGACATCAGCAAGCAAGTTACCCGCTCGAGCCTGATCAATCGCATCATAGAGAGACTGCTCAGTCGCGCACATCAACCGTTTGGTTTCGAGATCAATCTCACCCGCTGGCACGGTCGTTGCATTATCACCAATCCATCCACCTTTGGTGATACCGACATCAATTTTTAAAATATCGCCCGCGTTAATCACGGTGTCAGCTCCAATTCCATGCACCACTTCTTCATTGCGGGAGATACAAATTTGACCGGGAAATCCGCGGTACCCTAAAAAAGCACTTTTACAATCGCGCTCTTTCATCAACTCGGCAGCATAGGCATCAATCTCGCCAGTTGTTTTACCAGGCTGCACCGCCTTAGCGCAAAGCTGGAGAATCTCACTGGCCGTCTCACAGGCCACACGCATCTTCTTGATGTCTGCAGAGCTCTTAATAGGTATTCTTATTTTCTTAGCCATAGCGTGGAGTGTAATCCTCAGTTGTTCAAAAGAGAAAGATGACGAATGGATACGTTCTTTAACGAGGATGAAAAGAAAAAACCCCCCAGAAGTATATCAACCCCAAGCAAACGGAGCAGGCTCTGATAACCCAAATCGTAAAACTCTACTTTCTGCGAATAAAATAATTCAAGTTTTCCAGCTCGAGGGCCAAATCTACATTATTCACCGTCACCTCAGCAGGAACTTCAAGCACGACCGGTGAGAAATTAAGAATACCCTGAATGCCCGCCTCAATAAGTTCATTAGCAACTTGCTGGGCAAAGTTACCAGGAACACAAAGCACCGCCATCTGCACCTTATTCTCTCTGATAAAATGTTCCATGCCTTCCGTCGAATGCAAAGGAACGGGTATATCTCTATCTCGTAGGCTTTCCGCTTTGGAGTCAAATGCAGCTAATATTTCGTAACCCTCTTTTTTAAATCCATCATACCTTAGCAAGGCTCGCCCTAAGTTTCCTGCACCAACCATAATAACCGGCTGGAATTTCGCCCGCCCCAGACCATCATGAATAGCCTGCCGAAGTGCCTCTACTGGATAACCCCGACCGCGAGTCCCAAAGGTCCCAAAATACGCCAAGTCGCGCCTCAATTGAGACGGCTTCACCCCAGCCGCGGTAGCTAAGGCTGCCGAGCTGACCATTTCTCGGCCATTCTCATGCAGGCGCTCTAAGCAGCGGCCATACAATGATATCCGATAAATTGACTTTTGAGGTATTTCCACCCTATCCACTGTTTGATTTTGATACCTCGGGTGATAAAGGTCAAGAAATGAAACCATACTGTATGATAGCAAATAGGCGGGTTACTTGTTGATCAAATTAGTGATCTCAAGTGCCAAATCAAGAGCTGCTGCTCCCTGCTGCCCAGAAACAGCCGGTGTTGAGCCCAATCGAGCACACTCGACAAAGGCTGCCAACTCGCGTTTGAGAGGCTCGTCTTTTTCGACATTGACCTCTACCTTTTCAATACCTGCTCCCCCCATGCGATACATCTCTGCACTTTGATCTTGGTAATCGAGTGACAAATAGCAATCACCTTGAAAAACCCTGATTTTGCGCATCCGCTCTGGGCTAATCCGGCTCGATGTCACATTCGCAACACAGCCATTTTCAAATCGAATACGCGCATTGGCAATATCCTCACGAGATGTCATCACCGGCACGCCCACAGCATCGACACTTTCGACTGGAGATTTCACCAAATGAAGGATGATTTCTAAATCGTGAATCATTAAATCCAACACAACACCGATGTCGATACTGCGATTAGGGAACGGGGAGAGGCGGTGGGCCTCGATAAACGTTGGCTCAGTCAAACGATCTTCAAGCTCCTGCATCACCGGGTTAAAACGCTCAATATGACCCACTTGCAGGATTTTTTCGCATCTTTGAGATGTCTCAATTAAAGCCCGAGCGTCATCCAGCGAATCCGCAATTGGCTTCTCCATCAACACATGAACTCCTTGTTCCATAAGATGGCAGCCCACCTCTCGGTGCGCGATGGTAGGCACAGCGACTGTTGCCGCATCGACAACTTTGGCAAATTCGTCAAGCGAATCGACCGCAACTGCCCCAAATTCGGCAGCCACCGACTCGGCTTGACCCTTATCTCGGTCATAGACTGCTATCAATTCGACATCATCAAGAAGCGAAAAAACCCTCGCATGGTTCCGCCCCATTGCCCCCGCTCCTGCAACTCCTGCACGTAATTTCATGGCCAAAGCAGTAATCCAATCCGCCTACGATGGCAAGACTCATGCCAAAACTCGCGTGAACAAAATAATAGTGCGGTCACGAATACTCCTTCAGTACCACCAGCCAACCTAAATACCGCACTTTTGAACTGGAAAAACACATGCCATGCGCTTAATTTACTGTTGTGGTGTCGATATTTCGTAGCATACAGTCTATTTACATCATTCACAGCTAGCTTCTATCGATCCCCAGTCATCACCGCTTTTCTCGCCTATACCTCACATTATTCATCATGAGCCTACACGCACAACTATCCCCAGAAGCTGAGGCACGCCTGCGCGCGCAGCAACGCAACTCGACCATTACGAGTATCATCATCTCCATCTTGTCAGTTGTGCTCATTGGCATTTTGTTACTATGGATTTTATTGCCTACCGTTGAGACCTTCACGCCAGAAATCGTTTCCTACCAAGCTGGTGCGGAGGAAGAGAAAAAAATCACCAAACGCGAGATGACCCGAGCAGTCGAACGCAAACCTGCTGCCCCATCTAGCTCGATGGCAAAGGTGATCGCTGCCAACACCACCTCCTTGACAGCTGTTCCGATACCCGAGGTGGACACCCCCGATCCGTCAGCTGACTTTGGCGACGGCAATGATTTTGGCGATGGCTGGGGCAGCGGAGAAGAAAGCGGAGCTGGATTTTCGAGTATTCCCGCCACCATGCGTGAGAGATGCTCAAGAGAAGACCGCCTACAACGGCTCGCGAACAACGGCGGCAACGAGCAATGCGAGGAAGCAGTGATGAAGGCTCTTCGCTGGATCAAGAACAAACAAAAACCAAATGGCAGCTGGGGATCTCAATATCCAGTCGCAATGACAGGATTCTCCATTCTTGCTTATCTTGGCCACTGTGAAACACCTGACTCAGAAGAATTTGGCGATTCTGTCACCAGCGCGATTTTGTATCTCGTTGATGTGGGCATGAAAACTGATGGTCTTCTGCGCACCAGCGACAAGGGGCATGGGTGGGTATATGAACACGGCATTGCTGCCTACGCTCTTGCGGAAGCATATACATTTTGCAGTAAACTGGGTATCAATATCCCCAATCTCGACACTGTGACCAAACAGGCAGGAGACATCATCATGAACGGACAAGCCCGAAGTGGCGGCTGGGTCTACAACTTCGATACAAGCTCTGCTGATGGTGACAACTCCGTTGGATTCTGGCAAATCCAAGCGCTCAAAGCCTGTAAACACACCGGCCTCTGGGAAGAAAAGGCTTTCAAAAAGACCATCGATGATGCCCTAGACTATCTCCAAGATGTGCAAGGCAGCACTGGCGGCATCGGCTACAGAAGTAGGCCGACAGTACGACCAGCGCTAACAGCCGGAGGAGTGCTGGCCTATCAGATGTGGGACAAGAGCAGCCATTCCGTGGTGCGTAACGGCATTAAATTTATCATGAAAAATAATATCTCATTTGATTGGGAGGAAGAAAGCTCAAACCTTTACTACCACTATTACAATGCTCAAGTGCTCATCAACCGAGGTGGTGGAGATTGGGACGAGTATAACGAAATATTCAGAGACAAATTACTAGCTGCACAAAATAAAGACGGCTCATGGAGTCGAAAACAAAAAATTGCTCACGGATCTAAAGACACCCACATGGCAACTTGCTTGGCTACCTTTATGCTCGAGGTTTATTATCGTTTCTTACCCGCAACAGGTTCGAGAACCCGATAGCTGTGGATGCTAACTGGCTTGCCCCCGCCAAAGGCATGCTCCCATGGAAAAAATCAATACCCCAGTCGCCCTCACCATCGCAGGTTCTGACTGTTGCGGTGGTGCTGGTATACAAGCTGATCTGAAAACGTTTCTTGATCACCGTATTCATGGACTTAGCGCAGTAAGTTGCATCGTTGCTGAAACCCCCTTGGAGGTCAGGCACATCGAACAAGTCGACGCCGCCACATTCGATGCTCAACTTAATATTCTCTCTGAAAGTTACCCTATCGGTGCGGCTAAAACTGGCCTGCTACCCTCAGCATCGAGCATTAGTTCTGTCGCTAAAACCATCGAGCAATATGCTATCCCGCTGGTGGTTGACCCCGTCATGATTGCATCCACAGGGGCAAACCTCGTAGGCGAGGATACCTTACACTGCTTGACCAACACATTGTTGCCGATAGCTACTGTGGTCACACCTAACCTCCCAGAAGCTGAAGCCATCCTCGAACGAAGAATCGCATCCAAGGATGAATTTGACGACGCTGCTCGCGATATTGCACGGGGCTACAATATTTCATGTCTACTGAAAGGAGGTCACTTACCCGGTGATAACGAGTGCCTCGACGTGCTCTGGCACGACGACCAAGCTCATCACTTTCGACATCCATACTTGCCACTACCTGCTGGCGTCCATGGCACGGGTTGCACTTTGTCTGCCGCAATCACATCAGGACTCGCCAATAATCAGTGCATCACGGACGCCGTTACTGACGCCATCAGTTATGTTCAGAAATTAATTCGATCAGCTCATACTTGGGAGCACGATCATCACAACATACAATGTCTTGGCTGGTAAAACCGTGTTCTGCTGTTGATAAAATAACAAATCCTCATTCCTGTGGCCCATCAGCAAGAAACCTGATCGGGCTAAAATATCTCTAAGGCGAGCTATTTTCGGCAGCTGAACAACCAGGTCAAAGGAATAACATTGACCCCACGGCAGGTTACTTTAAATACCCGCGCGTCAATTCTTTTCTATCATGAGCCAAGAAACCATTATCTACACCCAAACCGATGAGGCGCCGGCATTAGCCACATACTCATTCTTGCCTATTGTTCAGGCATTTACCCAATCAGCAGGTGTCAACGTAGAGACCCGTGACATTTCACTAGCAGGCAGAATCCTGTCTCAATTTCCAGATCGGCTGAGTGAAGAGCAACAAACTAGTGACGCATTAGCTGAACTTGGCGAACTAGCCAAAACACCAGAAGCTAACATCATCAAGCTGCCTAATATTTCTGCCTCTGTTCCACAAATGGAGGCCGCCATCGCCGAACTACAAGCTAAGGGATATAATATTCCAAGCTACGCTGATGCGGAAGACGTATATGCTAAAGTCAAAGGGTCTGCCGTGAACCCCGTCCTCAGGGAGGGCAACTCCGATCGCCGAGCACCCAAAGCCGTCAAGGAATACGCCAAAGCAAATCCGCACCGCATGGGAGCCTGGAGCCCGGACTCCAAATCTCACGTTGCCTGCATGAGCAGCGGTGACTTCCGCTCCAATGAAAAGTCAGTCACTGTCGAAAACGCGACGGAAGTTCGCATCGAACACACCTCGTCTGATGGAACCATCACGGTTCTCAAGGAAAGCACTCCGCTGCTCGCTGGAGAAATTATCGATGCCACACGGATGAGTAAAAAAGCTCTCCTGAACTTCCTTGATGAGCAAATAGCTGAGGCCAAGGAACAGGGCGTATTATTTTCTCTACATATGAAAGCAACCATGATGAAGGTCTCCGATCCCATTATTTTTGGCCATTGTGTTGCTGCATTTTTCAAAAACGTATTCGACAAGCACGGTGAAGCTCTCTGCCAAGCCGGCGTTGACCTCAAAAATGGCTTTGGTGACGTATTAACAAAAATCCAAGCTCTACCAGAGCACCAGCAAGCCGCTATTGTTGCTGATATTCAAGAAGCGTATTCCAATGGGCCAGCCCTTGCTATGGTTAATTCCGACAAAGGCATCACCAACCTGCATGTGCCTAGTGATGTGATCGTCGATGCCTCCATGCCAGCAATGATTCGGACCTCTGGCCAAATGTGGAATGCTGCTGATGAGACTCAAGATGCAAAGGCTGTTATTCCAGATTCCTCCTACGCGGGCATCTATCAAGCCACCATCGATTTCTGCAAGAAGCATGGAGCATTTGATCCAACGACTATGGGTACCGTTCCCAATGTAGGCCTGATGGCTCAAAAAGCCGAAGAATATGGATCTCACGACAAAACCTTCGAAATTCCATCTGATGGATCAGTGAGCGTCATTGACTCAGAGGGCAACATCCTGATCACACATGATGTTGAAAAAGGAGACATCTGGCGAGCATGTCAAACCAAGGATGCACCCATCGAAGACTGGGTCAAACTGGCTGTTAACCGCGCCCGTGCAACGAATACCCCCGCGGTGTTCTGGCTCGATGAAACTCGAGCTCACGATGCGCAAATCATTGCCAAAGTAGGCATATACCTTGGTGATCACGATACTGATGGGCTTGAGATTCACATCATGAATCCGGTCGAAGCAACCGAATTCACTCTTGCCCGCTGTAAGGCCGGCCAGGACACTATTTCGGTAACAGGCAACGTCTTGCGAGACTATCTTACAGACCTTTTCCCGATTCTTGAGTTGGGAACATCTGCCAAAATGCTCTCGATTGTACCATTGATGAATGGCGGTGGTCTTTTTGAAACCGGTGCAGGAGGATCTGCCCCCAAACACGTTCAGCAATTTGCCCAAGAGAATTACTTGCGCTGGGACTCACTGGGTGAGTTCCTTGCACTTGCGGTATCTCTTGAGCACCTGTCTTCAAAGTTCGGCAATGCTAAGGCGCAAATCCTCGCCGACGCACTCGACTCGGCCACGGGGCAATTTTTGCTCAACGATAAGTCTCCTACTCGCAAGCTAGGTGGTATCGATAATCGAGGTTCACATTTTTACCTCGCTTTATATTGGGCCGAAGCGCTCGCAGTGCAGACAACAGATACCGAACTTGCATCAAGCTTTGCACCTGTGGCTGCAGCTCTCAGCGATAATGAAAACACGATCATCGAAGAACTCATTGCTGTGCAAGGATCCTCTGTGGATACGGGTGGCTACTACAAAATGAATGATGCTCTGACCAGCGAAGCCATGAGGCCCAGCCCAACGCTCAACAGCATCTTAGCCAAACTTTAGCAGCTCGATAGCAATCATCACATTGATTTACCCACCAAGCCAGCCTGCGGGCTGGCTTTTTCGTGTCTGCTACCCGCCCTGTCATTGACAATTACTCACGTTTCTGCCCACCTTTCATCGGCTTTATCAAAATAGCCAATCCCTCTACTTCTTAACACCAACTGTCTACTCATACTATGTACGATCTAATTGTTATCGGCGGCGGCCCTGCCGGATATGTCGGAGCCATTCGCGCTGCTCAACTCGGAAAAAACGTTGCCGTTATTGAAGCGGATCGCGCAGGAGGTACCTGCCTAAACTGGGGCTGTATTCCAACAAAGGCTCTGCTAAAAAATGCTGAGCTATATCAAACATTAACTAAAAAAGCAGACACCTTTGGTATTTCGTTTGATAATTTGACGTATGACTGGTCCAAGGTCGTCGGTCGTTCCCGACAAGTTTCAGACCGTCTTGCAGGAGGCATCGAATTCCTATTCAAGAAAAACAAAATCGATTATATTCGTGGCTTTGGCGAGCTTGTTGACGGCAACCATGTTGAAGTCACCGCTGCCGATGGCACAAAGCAGCTCCACGAGGCGGCTAATGTTTTAATCGCAACCGGCTGTAAAAGTCGTGAGCTGCCACCTTTACCATTCAATGGTAATTCCGTGATCAGCTCAAAAGAAGCCATGGTACTGGAAAAACAACCAGAGAGTATGGTCATTATCGGTGCGGGGGCGATTGGCGTTGAGTTTGCCTATGTCTACAATGCCTACGGCACAAAGGTTACCATTATCGAAATGCAGCCAAATCTACTTCCTGTTGAGGACGAAGAAGTCGGCCAGGAACTACAAAAATCGTTCACCAAGCAAGGAGTTCGCAGCCTCACAGACACCAAATGTGTGAACTTCCAAGACAACGGCAACTCAGTTTCTATTGATGTTGAAGGGCCAAAAGGCAATGAAACTGTAACTGCCGATGTCTGCCTCGTTGCCATCGGAGTAACCCCAGTACTGCCTGGTGGCATTCAACCTGATCTGGATGAGAGAGGCTTCATCAACATTGATGCGCGTTATCAAACATCCATTCCCAATGTTTACGCTTGTGGTGATATCTCTGGCCCCCCATGGCTTGCTCACACAGCCAGTTTTGAGGCTGTTCAATGCGTCGAAGGCCTATTCGTTGATGGCCACACTCCACGCCAAGTAGGCAACTTCCCAGGCTGCACCTACTGCCACCCACAGGTTGCCTCAGTTGGCAAAACCGAGCGTGCCCTTAAGGAGGAAGGTATTGATTACAAAGTAGGCAAGTTTCCATACGCTGCTATCGGCAAAGCCCAAGCGGCAGCCGATGCGGAAGGCTTTGTCAAACTTCTCTTTGGTAAAGAGCACGGTGAGCTACTTGGAGCACATATCATTGGAGACAATGCGACTGAGCTTATCGCTGAAATGGGTCTCGCCCTAGAGATGGAGCTCACCTCCGAAGAGATCCACTCCACTATACATGCCCACCCGACGCTTGCAGAAGCCATCCATGAGGCAACTCTCGATGCTGACGGCCACGCCATTCATTTCTAAAAGTTTACACCAAGAAACTTGCTGAGGGGTAAGCCCTCAGCGAGCGACATATCTCATTTCGCTGTGAACTACCCGCTGACGCTCAGCTTTAAAATCGTGGCGATTGCGCCACAGATTTATGTCAGTGACGCACAGGGATCACCCGTCTGCTACGTCAAACAGAAGCTTTTTAAACTCAAAGAAGACATTCTTGTTTTCTCCGACGCTTCCAAGTCTCGGCAGGTCGCCAGCATCAAATCCAACAAGATCCTAGATTGGTCTGCCCGCTACTTCTTCACTGATCCAGAGGGTTCTAATATTGGTTCCGTCGGAAGACGCGGTTTTAAATCTATTTGGAAAGCCCACTACGACGTCTTTAGCTCTGAGGATGAATCACCTAAATACAGCATCCACGAAGAGAACCCATGGACTAAAGTCCTTGATAGCATTCTGGGTGATATTCCCATTCTAGGATTCCTCTCCGGCTACTTTCTGCACCCTTCTTACATCGCTACTCGCCACGACGGAACTCCAGTCATGCGGGTGCAAAAACAACCTGCATTCTTCGAAGGTAAATTTAAGATTGAAAAAATCGCCGAGCTCCAGCCACTAGAGGAACTCAATCTCATCTATTCATTTTTGATGCTGCTACTCCTTGAAAGAGATCGCGGCTAGAAAGTCACACCCCAAGCCCACCTCTCTATGTCTGAACAACGTAAACCATTCCCCTTTGCTGACTTTGAATCCAAGTGGCAACAACACTGGGATGAGAACAAAACCTTTCGTACACCTAATCCAGGGGATTCGGACTTTGATCCGAACAAGCCCAAGTATTTCATTTTGGATATGTTCCCCTATCCATCTGGTGCTGGCTTACACGTTGGTCACCCTGAGGGCTATACCGCAACTGATATCCTTGGTCGCTACAAAAAGATGAACGGGCACAACGTCCTTCACCCCATGGGTTGGGATGCTTTCGGCCTTCCTGCTGAGCAATACGCCATTAAAACAGGCCAACATCCGCGCATCACTACGGAGCAGAATGTCGACAACTTCCGCCGTCAGCTCAAGTCACTTGGTTTTGGTTATGACTGGGATCGTGAGGTCAACACAACAGACCCGAACTACGTGCGCTGGACGCAGTGGATCTTCCTCCAGCTCTACAACTCGTATTTCAATGAAGAGACGAAAAAGGCGGCTCCCGTATCAGAGCTAGAGGCCCAAGGGTGGAGCCGCGAACAAATCGACGATGTCCGGCTCGCCTTCATTCATGAAGCTCCAGTCAACTGGTCCCCCTCTATGGGAACAGTACTTGCCAACGAGGAAGTTGAAGAATGGAAATCTAAAGGCGAAACCGTTGAACGCCGACCGTTACGCCAGTGGATGCTGCGTATTACCAAATACGCTGACCGCCTGATCAACGAGCTCGACCCGCTTGATTGGCCAGAGTCAATCAAGCTCCTACAGAAAAATTGGATTGGCAAATCAACTGGTGCTGAAGTCCATTTCGACATCCAAGGCCATGAGGTGACTGTCTTCACAACTCGCCCTGATACCCTCTTTGGCGCCACCTACATGGTGCTTGCTCCTGAGCATCCACTGGTAGGCAAAATCACAAACCCTGAACATCAAACAACTGTCGAGAGCTACATCGCATCCTGCGCATCCAAGTCAGACCTCGAGCGTGGTGATCTCAATAAAGATAAATCAGGAGTTCCCACAGGAGCCACTGCCACCAACCCTGTCAACGGTGAGCAAATCCCTGTCTGGATCGCTGACTATGTGATGATGGGCTATGGCACCGGTGCCATCATGGCAGTACCCGCTCATGATGAGCGAGACTTTGAGTTCGCTACTAAGTTTGACCTTCCTATCACTCAGGTGGTCGAGCCTAAGAATGACGACAACTGGCAAGGCTTTACCGGCAATGGTATATCAGTCAACTCAGGCTTCCTGGACGGCATGAAAACTAAGGATGCCAAGAAAGCCATTATCCAATGGCTGCGTGACAACAACAAGGGCACTTTTAAAGTAAATTTCAAACTTCGCGATTGGCTCTTTTCTCGCCAGCGCTATTGGGGCGAACCCTTCCCTATTCTATGGGAAGACGGCAACCACAAAGCTGTGTCCGAATCAGAGCTTCCTGTCCTGCAACCAAAGATGGAAGACTTCAAACCTACCGGATCGCCGGAAGGTCCATTAGCCAAGGCAACCGATTGGATCAACTACTCAGAAAGCTCAAAGCGGGAAACCAACACAATGCCGCAATGGGCTGGATCATGCTGGTATTACATGCGCTACTGCGATCCAAGCAATACCGAGCGATTTATCTCAAAAGAAGCAGAGGAGTATTGGTCAGGATCAAGCGACGCGTCAGCAACCAACGGCATGGTCGATCTGTATGTTGGTGGCACCGAGCACGCCGTACTCCACCTTCTCTATGCTCGTTTCTGGCACAAGGTTCTCCATGATCTTGGTCACGTCTCGACCAACGAGCCGTTCCAAAAGCTTGTCAATCAAGGCCTTATCCTAGGCGAAGACGGAGCGAAAATGTCCAAGTCATTGGGCAATGTGGTCAACCCAGACGATGTAGTAACAGAGTATGGTGCCGATGCCCTACGCCTTTACGAAATGTTCATGGGCCCCCTCGAGCAAGTCAAACCATGGCAAATGAAGGGAGTGGAGGGAGTATCTCGTTTCCTAGCTAAAGTATGGCGCCTCGCCTTTGAGCAAAATCAAGAGGGTGAATGGATATTATCCAGTAAGCTTAGTAAGGAGGCCGTCTCAGTCGATACCGATAAAAACCTGCTAAAGGTGCTGCATGAAACCATCAAAAAAGTCAGCGAAGATATTGAGCGCCTCTCTTTCAATACCGCGATTTCACAAATGATGATCTGCACCAATTCCTTTGGTAAAGCAGAGAAACTTCCGGCAGAGCTTGTTCAGGAACTACTCAAATGCCTGAACCCTTTTGCCCCACATCTGACTGAGGAGATAAACTCCCAGTTGCCGATAGCCGGTTCAGACACCATGCTATGCAACCAAAGTTGGCCAAAGTATGATGCGGCTCATCTCATTGAGGACGAAGTTGAGATCGTCGTTCAAGTTAATGGCAAGCTCCGCGGCAAGATCACCGTCTCCAAGGATGCTTCTAAAGACGATATCGAATCACTTGCTCAACAAGACGAGAACGTACAACAACACATCGAAAACAAAACAATCCGCAAGGTCATTGTTGTCCCGGGGCGACTGGTCAACATTGTGGCAAATTAACACCATGAAAGTCGAAAAAGTAAAATACGCACTCTGGGCCGCTGATTGGCAACGTTGCCTCAACTTCTACCGTGATTTATTCGGCGGTGAAATCAGTTTTGCCTCAGAACCATGGAGTGAAGTGGTCATCGCGGGAGCCACCATCGGCATCCACGGAGGTGGTGAAGGTAAACGCACATGGACGGGGCTCAGCTTCCGTGTCGATGATCTTCACGAAGGAATCGTCCGGCTCAAAGAGCACGGAGGCGCACTCACCAGAGAGCCAACCGACACTCCCGAGGACCCCCTTCACCTTGCCATGTGTGTCGATCCTGACGGCAATGAATTCATGATGACCTGCAGCCGCCCGGCTAGCTAAATGACTCCTTGTCCAACCATACCTGACAACTGATCATTGATATGTCCCTCACCAACAAAACAGCCCTTGTCACCGGAGCTTCCTCTGGTATCGGCCGTGCCGTATCGACGCAGCTACTCGATTCTGG
>Ga0206125_10001054_pt1 | contig 34000 bp, 26 predicted proteins | sample Helgoland_Spring_4_FD_148598 | JGI IMG/M metagenome (GOLD analysis project Ga0206125, IMG submission 148598) | Pelagic subsurface seawater microbial communities from Kabeltonne, Helgoland, North Sea - Helgoland_Spring_Bloom_20160331_1 | ecosystem: Environmental > Aquatic > Marine > Epipelagic ... | reverse complement strand
ATCTTTTCGTAGGGGATTCAAGTTTAGCAAACACAGCAGCAGCAAATATACATGTTAAAAATTCAGGTAGTGCTAGAATAAGACTGGAAGATACAGATAGCAACAACGTAGTGTTTGATTTAAATTCAAATGAAGGATCTGGTTTTTCAATATGGGAAGGAAGTAATGCTAATACAAGATTCCATATAGATCAATCAACTGGTAGTATAAAAATAAATGGTACATCACCTACGGATAAATTACATGTTGGTGGTAGAACTAGGTCAGAGCAAGGGTTTTATTCTGCATATGGAGTTTATACTGATGGTGGAACATACACTAATCAATGGCAAAAAGTTTGTAGCTTTCCTAGAGGAAATGCTTTTGCTTTTGCAAATGCTAAAATAGTAATAAGCGAAGCTGGAGATACAAGTGGCCAGCAATTGCACGGAGAAGTTTATTTCTCTTATAAATTTCAAAGTAACAACGGTAGAGTTAACGTAAACATACGTAGTTACGGTGAAAGAGAGTTATCAGCTGCAAATATAGAATTTCTTTTTGATAGTACTAACAACTTAATTAACATGTACCATAAAGTGACCTCTAATTACAGTAGGCCTTATTATACGGTACTTGGGTATACAGGTAGTGGTATTGTTTGGAGTAACACTATTATTGGTAATGATACTGCTTTTGCTAGCGAACCTGATACTGATTTTACAGAGTACAATAAACGTTTATCTTACTCAAACGACATAGTTGCTAATACACATGACTTTTATGGAAATGTTGATTTTGACTCTACTATAAACTGCAGTACATTAACAGTTAATGGTGTTGATCAAAACTCAGGATCTCATTATTCTAATCCAGATCATATAGTTTCTTTCACTAGAACTTCATCAGCAAATCCTAATGACCAGTGGTATAAAATTATGTCGTCTCACGGAGGTTCACCTTCTACAGTAACCTTAGCTGTTCATTGTACAGGTGACAACACTAATATGAGGGATGAGTATTTAATTAATACTGCTGGGTATGGTTTTTATCAACACATACTTAGAAAGCCAGGGGTAAGATATAATGGTTCAAAATTACTGGCTGTAGCAGCTGTAAACCCTAGTAATGGTGGTAGTACCGAAATTTGGATAAAACTAGATGGTATGACAAGTGGAAGTGGTGGTGTTTACTTAGAGAGTAATTACGAGTTTGACTCCGTGTCTACGATAGTTACAACAGCTACTTCAACCGCACCTACAATAACGGCAAACGATACTCTTCTTGATATTTATGCTAACGACAGGAACCACGCAACCTTAATGTTGTCTAGAAGCCTTTCAACGCAAAACGTATACTCTCAAGGAGATGTTTTAAGCTTAGAAGCTGGAGGTATAAATGGTACAAGAATAGACATAGATGATGCTAGCGGAGTGTATTTATTTGCAACTGGAGATGCTACATTTGATAATGGACAAATAAATCTTTCAGCGGATGGCGCTAATCATATTGAGTTTAGAGAATCTGGAGCAGGTCTTTTAACTATAGATGCCCCTGACGACATAATATTTGACGCGGGAAGTGATATTGTTTTAGACTCTGCTGGTTTTGATGTTAGGTTTAAAGCTAATGGCACTCAAGTAGGTGTTATTAATATGGCTTCTTCAAACTTCACTATAACAAGCTCAGTATCAAATAAAGATATGATTTTCGAAGGTAATGATGGTGGAACCACTGTTACCGCTCTTACCCTAGACATGTCTGCAGCTGGTAAAGCAACGTTTAACAATGATGTTGTTGCTTTTTCAGACAAAAAATTAAAAGAAAATATAAAAACTTTAGATGGTTCTAAGGTTTTAGAAATGAGAGGTGTTAGTTTTGATAGAAAAGATACTGGTTTACCTAGCTCTGGTGTAATAGCTCAAGAAATGCAAAAAGTAGCACCTGAACTTGTTAGTGAAACAAACGGAACTTTAGGAGTATCTTATGGTAACTTAGTAGGTTATTTAATAGAAGCCGTTAAGGATCAGCAACAACAAATAAATGAACTAAAAAAATTAATAAAAGATGGCAATAACTTATAGTACTAACATACTGCACTTAAAAGGTGCGCCTAGCTTTCAAAACTTAACTAACGTTATAAAAGAGGTTGAGTTTGAGGTTGTAGCTGTAGATGGTGATTATACACATAATAGTATAGGCAACGTTAAGGTAGAATTAAATGAAGATAGTTTTACGGTTTTTGAAGATATAACTGAAGAGCAAGTTATTGGTTGGGTAGAATCTCATCCTGTGCATCAAAATCATAAATTACATTTACAAGAATTTATAGATAATATGAAAGTACCTATGGATGTAGGTATGGAAAAACCTTGGTTATAAAATGGCAGTTCCTGGAAGTGGAAGTTTGAGTTTAGCTGCTATAGCGGCTGAAAAATTAGAAAATGACTACACAGATGTAGACACTAGTTATGGACCTTATAGTTTAAAAGATATAACTTTAGGAGGGGCTACTACTGTAGGTGCTGAAGACTATGACTCAACAAACACACAAAGCCCTAGCCACCCGGATAATAATGCTGCTTATGGCATGGGTGAGTTTTATGCTTATGACCATGACTTTCAAGCAATACCATGTAACAAAGCTATGGATGTTGTATTTGTTGTTGATTACACTGGTAGTATGTCTGATGATTTTAACAACTCTTCTAATGGTTTAAAAGCAAATGTAACAGCTATAACAAACAAAGTAGCAGCTAGATCAGGTGGTGACTATAGATTAAGTCTAGTTATAGTCGATGCTATAGGTAGTTCTAGCGCAAGTTCTTTAAACTATTCATCAAGCTCTACTTACAGTGGACTACCATCAGCCAACAAACACTACCAAACTGTAGATGGAACTGGGCATGTTCATTCAACAGCTATAGTTAAATTCGCTTACGCAAATGCTACAGACTTTGCATCAAAACTAAACCTGTTAGCAGCTGCTGACAACAACAACGGAAACATGGTTTTAGGTAGCGGCCAAGGCACCGTTGGTTGGGAAGTTGTTTTAAATCAAGTTTTGAATAATAATTTTGCTGGAACATTTAGAACAGGTGTTCAAAGAATGGTTATATTCTTAACAGATACATCACCTGAAGGTACAACAACTAGATCTTTTAATGGAGCAGAAGAAACAAGTAGCATGGGAACTTTAAGTAGTCAAGCTGTTGCTAATGTTTGTACTATATCTATTATAGGTAGTATAGCTGATACTGCTTCGGTTGATGGAACAACATCTAATCACACTATATATAATGGTTACGCTAATAATACAGGTGGTTTAACTGATTTTAGCGCTAACCCTAACGGTATGATTCAGTTCATAGAAGATATATGTGATGACGTAGAAGATGCTTTTCCTGTGTTTACAGACATAACGTTACATAGTACTAATATAGATTCTACACCTTCTGACACAGGTGTATCTACTAGCAATGTAACAGAAACCTCTTTTAATGCTAACTTCGTAGTTACAGATGTCAATAACAATACAGCTAACTACTGGAAGCCTTGGGCCACTAATTCAGCTGGAACCTCTTTTGGAGACACAGAAATAGTTTTAGCTAGTAAGTGGACAGCTAATGGAAACGTAGCTAGTAGTAGTACTATAACAAGTAGGGGATTTGTTTATGGTTTATCGCCTAACAACTTATCAACAACGGGTACATATGTAACAGCTACTGGAGGTACAAATACGTACCAAAAAGCAATAGTCAATAATGCTGGTTTAGATTCTATGGGTTGGGTATATTGCAACCAAGCATACAGCTCTACGCCTAGCCTTGCCTCTTACTCAGGAACACCAACGGCTAGCACAGGTAATCAAATAGCTGTGTACTCAGGTGCTATTTATCCAGGAACCAAGTCACAAACTATAACAGAAAGTCAAGTTTCTTTAATAGCTTCTAACACATATAGATTAAGAGGTTGGTTTGAACAAAAAAACAACGGAGGTATAGTATATAGCAGTAACATATCTTCTTTTACTGTAGCCGCAGCATACGATTTAACAGCAACAATAACAGTTAGATCTGACCAGATTTACACTACTTACGCTTATGGTTATGGTAATTTAACTTGGCCAAATATGGGTAGTCTTAGTAATACTAGTTTTAATGGAAACACTATAACCGGTATTTATTGGCAAGATCAATCAGGCTCAAATCCTGATTATTTATACATATATTTTTCTTCAACCAAACCTAGCTTTAGTAATTTAGTTATAAATGGAACTAGTTACGGTGCTTCTAGCACTTGGTCGGCTAACGGAAACAATGCTTGGAGAAAACTACAGTCAACTAACCCAATGGGTACTACTTATGGATTTGCTACTTTAAACATGAGTATTTAAAAAGTGTGAAAATAGCGTGATAATATAAACATAGAATAACAATAAAAACAAAATAATGGCATTACAAGTAAATTATAATTTTAAAGGTATAGAACTACCAGAAGCATACTTCATGGTTGAAAACACAAGATCAAGAAAAAATCATGTAAAAAATCAGGTTTTAATATCAGAAGCTGTCTTAAATGAATTAGACGAAATAATAGAACCACCTGTTTACGAAATGCAATGGAGTAAAGTTGTTGACGCGGTTGTTACTGTTAGGTTGTATGCTACTGAATCAAGTAAAGAAGAAAACCCAAACTCTTTTTTAGAGTCAAAAAGTTATTCTTTTACTCCCAGTGAAAATCAAACGGCAAAAAATATAACTATTCAAAGTTATGAGTATTTAAAAACATTAGGGGAGTTTGAAGACTCTATTGATGTATAATAATTATTAAATTAAACTAAATTAAATTAAATTAAATTATGGCAGAAAAAACAATTGATTTGACTCCGAAGCCGGATAAAATCACAGATGAGCAATTACAAGGTTTACAATCGTTACTTAACGAGATAAACAAAAATCAATTATCAATAGGTCAACTTGAGACACAAAAAGCTAGTATCATTGAGGGTATAGGTCAACTTCAGGTTAAACTTAGAGAAATACAAGCTTCTTTAGAAGAAGAGTATGGAAAGGTTTCCGTTAACATACAAGACGGTTCAATATCAGAATTACCACAAGATGAAGCTGATAAGAAAGATTAGTATTGGTAAAGATTATAAAAATGAAGCTATGCATTATGCCGTGGGCCAAGAGGTCTACGGCGGGCATACTATTTGTCACATAACAGAGGAAGATGACAAGTTTAGTATATTTATTAAAAAAGCAGATGAGGTTTTACCTTGGAAAGACTTTAATAAAAATATGGCTGTAGCTATAGAGTATAATCTAGAGTATTAATGAGAAGCATTTTTGACTTCGTTGTAGAGCCAGTAGGCAACAGATACAACAACACTAAAAATATAGATGGTGTTGATTTAATACTAAACACCCAAATATTCACACATCAAAGCGTAAATAGGTTAGCAATAGTTAAAAGCTTGCCTATAACAGGTGACACTAATATTAGTATAGGTGATCAAGTTATTGTTCATCACAATGTTTTTAGAAGATACCACGATGTTAGAGGTGTAGAGAAAAATGGTAAAAGCTATATAGATGATAATAATTATCTATGTTCTTTTGACCAGATATTTTTATATAAAAACAAAAACGAGTGGAAAGCACCTAAAGGTTATTCATTTGTTAAACCTATTGAATCTAATAATATTTTTAATCTAAATAAAGAGTTACCTAGTATAGGTGTTGTAAAGTATCTTGATGAAAACTTTGACTCACAAATACAACAAGGTGACTTGGTTGGTTTTACTCCTGGTAGTGAATACGAGTTTATAGTAGATGATGAAAGATTATATAGAGTTAGATCTCAATCATTAACTATTAGATATGAATATCAAGGAGACGAAAAAGAATATAATCCAAGCTGGACATAAAGCAGTTGAAGAGTTAATAAAGGTTGCTAAAGAAGCTATAGTTGATTCAGATGATGATATATCAGCTGATAGATTAAAGAACGCAGCTGCAACAAAAAAGTTAGCTATATTTGATGCTTTTGAAATATTAAATAGAATACAAGAGGAAGAGGATATGTTGAATAACAAACCTAAAGAAGAAACTAAAGAATCTTCATTTGGTGGGTTCGCTGAAAGAAGATCTAAGTAATGTATCAGCAGCAACTATATAAGGTAATAGAACCTATAAAAATAAACACTATTAAAAGACTTAATAAGTCTAAAAAGTGGAAGTATGGTTACGATAAAGAACATGATGTTGTTGTCATAAGTAAGACGGGGCAAATAGGTGAAGTGTATGAAATACAGAATTTAAAAATAGCTTTACCTAAGATAACAAACCCAGTTAAGTTTAGTAAAGATACTTGGGAAGTTACCGAGTATCCTAAGGAGCTTAAAAAGATCAAAACAGTATTTGATTGGAGAGATTATCCAGATGAATTTAAAGATAAATGGTATGAGTATATTGACAGAGAGTTTAAGTATCGTGAAGAAGGTTTCAGCTTTATTAACAAAGGTGAGCCTACTTACATTACTGGCACTCACTATATGTACTTGCAGTGGTCCAAAATTGATGTTGGGCAGCCAGACTTTCGAGAAGCAAATAGATTATTCTATATATTTTGGGAAGCGTGTAAAGCTGATGCCAGGTCGTATGGAATGTGCTATCTCAAGAATCGACGCTCAGGTTTTTCATTCATGGCGTCCGGGGAGTGTGTTAACATGGCGACAATATCAACCGATTCACGGTTTGGGATACTGTCCAAATCTGGCCCCGATGCTAAAAAGATGTTCACAGATAAGGTCGTACCCATTTCTGTTAACTACCCATTTTTCTTTTCCCCAATACAGGACGGAATGGACAGGCCCAAGACGGAACTTGCCTATCGTGTCCCCGCCTCCAAGCTTACCAGAAGATCCATCGTTAGAACAACCAAGCAGACCGAAACCGAGACGCTATCAGGGCTTGATACGACAATCGACTGGAAAAACACCGGTGACAACTCCTACGATGGTGAGAAACTTAAACTCCTCGTCCACGATGAATCGGGTAAATGGGAAAGGCCGAACAACATCCTCAACAACTGGAGGGTTACGAAAACCACCCTTAGATTAGGTAGTAGAGTAATTGGTAAGTGTATGATGGGATCAACATCAAACGCTTTAGATAAAGGAGGAGATAATTTTAAGAAACTATATAAAGCTTCAGATGTTACAAAACGAAACCGCAATGGACAGACAAGCTCGGGACTATATTCTTTGTTCATACCTATGGAGTGGAACTACGAAGGCTTCATTGATTCTAATGGAATACCTGTATTCGACACACCTGAAACAGAAAAAGTTGGACCTTTTGGCGAGACTATAGATATAGGTATATTAGAGCATTGGCAAAATGAAGTTGATGGATTAAAAGATGATGGTGACGCTTTAAATGAATTCTATAGACAGTTCCCAAGAACAGAAGAGCATGCTTTTAGAGATGAAACTAAAAACAGTATATTTAACTTAGCTAAGATATACGAGCAAATAGATTATAACGAAGAAACAAACTACATAAACACTATAACCACTGGAAACTTTCAATGGGCTAATGGTGTTAAAGATAGCAAAGTTATATTCTACCCTGATAAAAATGGTAGATTTAAATTAAGCTGGACACCACCAGCGCATTTACAGAACAACGTTATATTGAAAAACGGTTACAAGAAACCTGGTAATGAACACATGGGTGTTTTTGGGTGTGATAGTTACGATATATCTGGTACAGTTGACGGTAAGGGATCTAAAGGTGCTTTACATGGTTTAACTAAGTTTAGTATGGAAGATGCACCAGCTAATCATTTTTTCTGTGAATATATAGCTAGACCACAAACCGCTGAGATATTTTTTGAAGATGTATTAATGGCGTTAGTTTTTTATGGTATGCCAATACTAGCAGAAAATAACAAACCACGTTTATTGTATTACTTGAGAAGAAGAGGTTATAGGGGTTACTCAATGAACAGACCTGATAAAATATGGAACAAACTATCTGTTGCAGAAAAAGAAGTTGGTGGAATACCAAACTCTAGTGAAGATATAAAACAAGCACACGCGGCTGCAATAGAGATGTATATCCAAGATCACGTAGGTATTAAAGCAGATGGAACACATGGTACCGTTTATTTTAATGAGTTATTAAATGATTGGTCTAAGTTTGATATAAACAATAGAACAAAGTTTGATGCATCTATAAGCTCTGGTTTAGCCATAATGGGTTGTAACAGGCATTTATACGCTCCAAACGCTAAAGTAGAAAAACAAAAACTAAATATAAGTTTCGCAAGGTACAAACAAGGTGGAACACATTCAAAATTAATAGAAAATTAATATGGCTGAGTCAGTTGTTAAAAGTTCTTTTCCAAGTCAAGTCGCTAGCGATTTAGAAAAAGTGAGTAAAGACTACGGTTTGAAAGTTGCTAAAGCAATTGAGAGCGAGTGGTTTAAAAGAGACTCTGGTACTAACAGATTTTTTGGTAACCAAACAGAGTTTCACAAGCTTAGATTATATGCTAGGGGAGAACAATCAATACAAAAATATAAAGATGAGTTATCTATAAACGGTGATTTATCTTACTTAAACTTAGACTGGAAACCAGTACCTATTATACCTAAATTTGTAGATATAGTAGTAAACGGTATATCTGAAAGAGTATTTGATATAAAAGCATTTTCACAAGATCCATCAGGTGTTAGTAAAAGAACTGCATATATGGAGTCAATGCTTAGAGACATGAGAACTAAAGATCTTAATGCTTTTGCTAAAGAAGCATTTGGCATTGATCTTAATGAAAATGATCCAGAAATACTACCTGACTCACAGCAAGAGTTAGATCTACATATGCAGCTTAGTTATAAGCAAGCTATAGAAATAGCTGAAGAGCAAGCTATTAACGTTGTTTTAGAAGGTAACAAGTATGATTTAACTAGAAGAAGAGTTAATTACGATTTAACAGTACTTGGTATGGGTGCTGTTAAAACTGTTTATAATAAATCTGAAGGTATCAAAGTTGAATATGTTGATCCTGCTAACATGGTTTATTCATATACTGAGTCACCTTACTTTGATGATATATACTATGTTGGTGAAGTAAAAACAATACCAGTAAACGAACTTAAAAAACAATTCCCTAATTTATCTAAAGAAGAGTTAGTTAAAATAACTGGGCAAGGGTTTCAAAACAGTGGCTTCTACAATAGAAGTTTAACTGAATCTAACCAAAACGATAAAAACCAAATACAAGTACTTTACTTTAATTATAAAACATATGCTAATGAAGTGTATAAAGTTAAAGAAACAGCAACAGGGGCTAGTAAAGTTATAGTAAAAGACGATACTTTTAATCCTATGGTGGATCAAATGCTTGAAGCTAAGTATGGTAGAATGTCTAGATCACTAGAGGTTTTATACGAAGGAGCTCTAGTGTTAGGTACAGAAATACTACTTGACTGGAATTTAAGTAAAAACATGATGAGACCTAAGAGTGATCACACTAAGGTTAAAATGAATTACAGTATAACAGCACCTAGAATGTACAAGGGACGTATAGAATCACTTGTAGGACGTATAACTGGTTTTGCTGATATGATACAACTAACTCATTTAAAGCTGCAACAGGTGATGTCTAGAATGACTCCTGATGGTATATACTTAGATGCTGATGGTTTAGCTGAGATCGATTTAGGTAATGGAACTAATTATAATCCACAAGAGGCATTAAACATGTTCTTTCAAACTGGTTCTATTATAGGTAGATCTATGACATCTGAAGGTGATATGAACCCAGGTAAAGTGCCTATACAAGAAATATCTAGTGGGAACGGTGGTGCTAAAATGCAAAGTTTAATAGGTACGTATAATTACTACCTACAAATGATACGTGATGTAACGGGTCTTAATGAGTCGTCTGATGCATCAACTCCATCAAAAGACGCTTTAGTTGGTGTTCAAAAAATAGCAGCAGCTAATAGTAACACAGCTACAAGACACATATTACAGTCAGGACTATATATAACATCAGAAGTTGCTGAAGCTATATCACTTAGAGTGTCAGATATATTAGAGTATTCTCCTACAAGAGATGCTTTTATACAAAAAATAGGTATACATAATGTATCTACATTAAGTGAGTTAGGTAATCTACATTTATCAGATTTTGGTATTCATATAGAGTTATCGCCTGACGAAGAGCAAAAAGCTTTATTAGAACAAAATATACAAATGGCTTTATCTGGTGGAGGTATTGATTTAGAAGATGCTATAGATCTTAGAGAGATTAAAAACATAAAGCTAGCTAATCAATTACTTAAAATACGTAGAAAAAAGAAACAAGAGAGAGATCAGTTAATGCAACAGCAAAATATACAAGCTCAAGCACAGGCTAATGCTCAAGCTCAACAAGTGGCTGCTCAAGCTGAAGTACAGAAAAATCAATCTATAACAGAGCAGAAAATGCAGCTAGAGCAAATGAAAGCTAAAATAGAAGAGGAGAAACTAGCTAGAGAGGTTTTATACAAGAAAGAACTTATGAACCACGAGTTTCAGATAAACATGAGGCTTAAAGGTTTAGAAGTTGATGGTATGAAAAACAAAGAAAGATACAAAGAAGACCGTAAAGACGAAAGAACTAAAATTCAAGCGTCTCAACAGTCAGAACTTATAGATCAAAGAAATAATTCAAAACCACCTAAAAACTTTGAATCTTCAGGTAATGATATACTTGGTGGTGGTGTAGACTTAGGTGCAACAGATCCTAGGTAATTTTTATTAATTTTATAATATTTTATTATGTCAGAAGAAAAACAAGAAGAACTTCAAGAGGAAGCTGTAGAGCAAACTCAAGAGGTTAAAGTTGAAGCCGTCTCGGAAGAGGTGGTTGATGACGGACCAAAAGCTGAGCAATTAGAAGATGGTACGTTTAAATTAGATTTATCACAAGGTTCAGAAGAGCCAGAAGTAGAACAAGAGCCGGAGCCAGAAATACAACCGGAACCAGAAGTTGAAGAGCAAGTATCTGGTTTAGAGGAGGTTATAGAAGAAGAGCAGCCGGTAGAAGAAGTAAAAGAGCAAGTAGAAGAACTTGAGGAGCAAGTTGAGCAAGCTTTAGTTGAAGCTGATGCTGGTGTTGAGTTACCAGAAAACATCCAGAAAGTTGTTGAGTTTATAAACGAAACAGGTGGATCGCTAGAAGACTATGTTAAATTAAATCAAGATTTTACTAGTTATGATGATAAGTCTTTACTTAGAGAGTATTACAAACAAACAAAACCTCATTTAGATAATGATGAAATAAACTTCTTAATGGACGATCAGTTTTCGTTTGATGAAGATGTTGATGAGGAAATAGATATTAAAAGAAAAAAATTAGCGCTAAAAGAGCAGGTTGCAAGTGCTAAAAGCCACCTAGACGGGCTAAAGTCTAAATATTATGAAGAAGTTAAAGCTGGTTCTAGGCTTGCGCCAGAACAACAGAAGGCTGTAGATTTCTTCAATAGATATAACAAAGAGTTAGAGGAAACTAACAAGAGTCAAGGTTTACAACAAAAAGTATTTCAAGAAAAAACTTCTCAAGTTTTTAACGATCAGTTCAAAGGTTTTGAATATAAGGTTGGAGAAAAGAAATACAGATTTAATGTAAAAGATGCTGCAAAGGTTAAGGATACACAAAGCGACATTAACAATTTTGTCAAGAAGTTCTTGAATGAAAAAAATGAAATGTCAGATGCTTCAGGTTATCACAAATCTTTATTTACAGCAATGAACCCTGATTTAGTAGCTCAACACTTTTACGAACAAGGTAAGGCTGATGCTGTTAAGAACAGTATGGCTAAGTCTAAAAACATCGATATGGATCCAAGGTCTACTCACGAGAAGGCACCAAATCCAAATGGGTTTACAGTAAAAGCAGTTGACAGTAGTTCTAATGACTTTAAGTTTAAAATTAAAACAAGATAACTTAACTATTAAAATTAAAAATTATGCCTTTTAATTCATCAGGTGCTGGGACTGCCCTAGCACATTTAACACCAAGACCTGTAAAAGATTTATACGGGTCAAACTACCTGTCTATAACAGGAAACGATTACAACTTTACTAAACAATTCCTACCAGAAGTTTATGAAAAAGAAGTTGAAAGATTCGGTAACAGAACTGTTGCAGGATTTTTAAAAATGGTAGGAGCTGAAATGCCTATGGCTTCTGATCAAGTTGTTTGGTCTGAGCAAGGACGTATTCACATCGCTTATACTGGAGCTGTTGGAACTGACGTTTCTGCAGGTTTAATTACTTTTAGTGAAGCTCACAATATCAATGTAGCTGACACTATTATTGTTAACAAGGGTGGTGTAACTTTAAAATGTTACGTAACTGCTACTCCTGCTGCAACTACAATTAACGCTATACCTTATACTGCTGCTGACATCTCTGGATTAGGCGCTGACGGTGTAACTGGTTTAAATGTATTTGTATATGGATCTGAGTACAAGAAAGGTTCTGCTAACGTAGGAAACTCTAAAGATGCTGATTTTACTACTTTTACAAATAAGCCAATTATTTTAAGAGACAAGTACAGTGTTAATGGATCAGATACCGCTAGTATCGGTTGGGTAGAAGTAACTACTGAAGCTGGAACTGGAGGATACCTATGGTATTTAAAGTCTGAGCACGAAGCAAGATTAAGATTTGAAGATCAATTAGAAATGGCGATGATTGAAGCTGAGCCAGTATCTTCTTCTCAACTTGACACTGCTTTAGCTAGTACTGGAAATCATGGTTCACAAGGTTTATTCTCTGCTATTGAAGAAAGAGGATTGATCTACAACAACCCTGATTTTGGATCTACTGCTGCGGGTGAAGGTTTAGCTGAATTTGACGTTGTATTACAAGAATTAGACAAGCAAGGTGCTATCGAAGAAAACATGATGTTCTTAAATAGAGGGACTTCATTAGCAATTGATAACATGCTAGCTACTCAAAATTCTTACGGAACTGGAGGTACATCTTACGGTGTATTTGACAACTCTGAAGATATGGCGATTAACTTAGGATTCTCAGGATTCAGAAGAGGTTCTTATGATTTTTACAAGTCTGACTGGAAATACCTAAACGATGGTACTACAAGAGGATTAATTGGAGATGTACAAGGTGTATTAGTTCCTGCTGGAACAAGCACTGTTTACGATCAACAATTAGGTAAAAACATCAAAAGACCATTCTTACACGTACGTTACAGAGCTTCTGAAGCGGATGACAGAAGAATGAAGTCTTGGATCACTGGATCTGTTGGTGGTAACTACACTAGCGACGAAGATGCAATGAACGTTCATTTCTTATCGGAAAGATGTTTATGTGTTCAAGCTGCTAACAACTTCATCTTATTCAAAGATGCTGATGGTGTTACTGGAGACTAATCAATAACAAATGTAATTCTTACCCTCGTTGAACTGACGGGGGTAATTATTACCCTTATTAAATTATATTATATCATGAAAAAAACAAATGCAACTCCAGGTACTTGGGAGATTAAAGATAGAGTTTATTTATTAAAAGGTGACAAATCACCTTTATTATTTACAATACCCGCTAAACACAGTAGAGCTAAATCATTACTGTGGTTTGATGAAGACAAAGGTCTTACAAGGGAATTAAGATATGCAACTAACCAAAACTCACCTTTTGTGGACGAGCAAAAAGGTACAGTAACATTAGGTCATATATTTTTTAGAGACGGAAAACTTATGGTGCCAAAGCAAAAGCAGAATTTACAAAAGCTTTTATCGCTTTATCACCCGCTAAACGGTAAGTCTTATTATGAAAAAGATGATATTAAAGAAGCTGAAGTTGATTTATCTTATTTAGAAATGGAAATTGAAGCTTTAAAAATAGCTTCTGAGTTTAGTATAGATGATTGTGAGTCTCTATTAAGAGTTGAGACATCATCAAGCGTAGACACTATGACTAGTAAAGAAATAAAAAGAGATACAATAGTTTTTGCAAGAAACAACCCTCAAGAGTTTTTAAGAATAATCCAAGATGAAAATATGGCTTTAAAAAGCTTAGCTTTAAAAGCTGTAAATCAAAAGATTATAAAACTATCACCAGATGGTAGATCTTTTGCTTGGGCTAAAAACGGTAAAAAACTAATGATTGTACCGTTTGATCAAGAACCATATCCAGCTTTAGCTGCTTGGTTTAAGACAGATGAAGGAATGGAAGTTCTGGATAGTGTACAAAAGAAAATCAAATAGATTACCTTATAGTAGTTAGGCTACTTCGGTAGCCTAGTTATTATAAATAAAAAAAAATTATGGCAGTAAGTATAGATACAGTATATCAAAGGGTTTTAGCTATTGCTAATAAAGAGCAAAGAGGTTATGTAACACCTCAAGAGTTTAACATATTAGCTAATCAAGCTCAGATGGATATATTTGAGCAGTACTTTTATGATAAAAATCAATTCCTTAGACAACCAGGAAATGACACTACTTATTCAGATATGATAGATCTTTTAGATGAAAAGATAGATATATTTGAAAAATACAGAGAAGATGTAGCTGTTCAAGATTTAGGTGTAGGAACATTGCCAGAATACTATAGAATGGGTGAGCTGTACACTAATAAATGTGGTGAGTATGTTGAGATTGAAAAAATAAATCAAAACGAAATACATCATATATTAAAATCCCCACTAACAGCACCTAGCATTCAAAGACCAGTATATGTAAGAAATTCTGGTTCTACTGATGCAGCTAGGAAAAGATCAATACAAATTTATCCTACAACAATAGGTAGTTCTGACACAGTTGTGTGTAACTACATAGCTAGGCCAACTCAAGTTGCCTGGGGTTATACTGTTGTTAACAGCAAAGCTTTATACAACTCATCATCAACTACTAATTTTGAATTACATGAGTCTGAAGAAACAGGTTTGGTTTTTAAGATACTAGCATTAGCTGGTGTTTTAATAAAAGATCCTAACCTATACCAAATATCATCAACAGAACAAGCCAAAGACGTTCAAGAAGAAAAACAATAAGATATGCCTTTATTCACAGGAACACAACAACAGTACTACAACAACTCTCAGTCATTCACTGGAGATGGTTCTACTACTGCTTTCACTTTAACATTTTCTCCTTTACCAGCTATAGCTACTGACTTTAGAGTATTCATAAATGGTTCAGAGCTAAACACTGGTTTATACGATGGAACACCTTACAATGCAAGCACGGGTGTTGTAACGTTTGATACGGCACCAGCTGTTGGAGATGTTATTCTTGTTCAGCAAACTAACTTTCCAGAAAACTTCGGTAACTATCAATTTATAGGTATTGACGATATAATAAACAACTTTATAATATCTTACGTAGGAGAAGATAAAATAATACCTAAAGCAAGAAGATCAGATATTGCTTTTCATGCACAGAGAGGTATACAAGAATTAAGCTACGATACATTTAAATCTACTAAAGCTCAAGAAATAGAAATACCACCTTCACTAACTATGAAACTTCCACATGATTACGTTAACTACGTTAAGGTTGCATGGAAAGATAGTTCAGGTGTTGAGCACATTATTTATCCAACTGGCAAAACTAGTAACCCTACAGCTATATTGCAAGCTGATGATTTTAATTATATATTTGGAGATGATGAAACTTTACTTACAGCACAAAACTCTAACTCTTGGACAGACTTTAGCTACAGTGCTCAAATAAACTCAGCTGATCCTAGTGCTAGTTTATATGATTACTTAACTGATTCAGGTAGAAGATATGGTTTAAATCCTGAAACAGCACAATCAAACGGTGTATTTTTTATAGACTCTGAAAGAGGTTTAATACACTTTAGCTCAGATATAAGTGGTAAAACAGTTATACTTAAATATGTAAGTGATAGCTTAGGTACTGACGCTGAGATGATAGTTCATAAATTTGCTGAAGAAGCTATGTATAAATACATGGCTCACGCTATATTATCAACAAGAGCAAATGTGCAAGAATACTTAGTAGCTAGATTTAAAAGAGAAAAGTTTGCAGCTATAAGAACAGCTAAATTAAGACTATCAAATTTAAAAATTGAAGAGTTATCTCAAGTTATGAGAGGTAAATCTAAACAACTAAAACACTAAAGCATGCCAGAAATCAAACGAAATTTTCGTGCAGGTCGAATGAATAAAGACTTGGACGAAAGATTAGTTCCTAACGCTGAGTATAGAGACGCTTTGAATATGCAAATTGCTAGCTCAGAAGGTGATGATGTTGGTGCAATGCAAAATGTTCTTGGTAATAAACTAGCTTATAGTTCTGCTATAAATATCGCTGGAGGTAAGTGTATTGGTTCTGTTAGAGATTCTGCTAACGATAAAATATACTGGTTTATTGCTGGAAACAGTGTTGATGCTATAGTTGAATATGATCAATACACAAAAGTGGCTTCACCTGTACTAATTGATACCTTAGGTATATTAGATTTAAGTTCACAAAACCTTATAACAGGTGTTAACATAATAGAAGGGTTATTATTTTTTACTGACAATAACTCTGAACCTAAAAAAATAGAAATAGCTAAATTTAAAGCTGGATCTACAGATTTTTCTACACATACAGTGCTAACCACAGCACACTCAACAGCAACATATAATTTTACACTTGATGACGTAACTGTTATTAAGAAGTCACCAACAGAAGCACCAACTATATCAATGTCTTCATCTTTAAGATCAGGTATAGTGGAAAGTGTTTGTTTAAACAAGTCTTTTACGGATTCTGAAGGTGAGGTACTAGATCCTGGACAGCACCCTGACTCTAACGGTGTATTTGTATTCCAACATAGTATGAACCTACAAGATGGTGATAGAATAAAGTTTACTTTATTAGATGAATCAGAGAGTGACGAAGTTATAGCAACAGTTGTTGACTCGCTGCCTATTTTACCTAATGGTTTTTTACTAAACATGGATTCAATATCTACCGATATAAGTACAGGTAATTTAGACTGGAAAGTTATTTTAATAGAAGATAAATCTTTATTTGAATTTAAGTTTCCAAGATTTGCATACAGGTATAAATACAAAGATGGTCAGTACTCTTCTATAGGTCCTTTTAGTCAAGTAGCTTTTTTACCAGATGACTTTGATTATATGCCTAAGAAAGGTTACAATAAAGGTATGGTTAACACTTTAAGAAAATTAACTATATCTAACTTTATAACCAGTAGAATGCCTAAAGATGTTATAGAGCTGGACATACTGTATAAAGAAGATAAAAGCACAAACATATACACTGTTAAAAGTTTAAAAGGTGATCCTGTAAACACTGACGAAGAGTGGACAAACAACTCTATGCTCATAGAGTCAGAGATTATATACAAAATACTTCCAGCCAATCAATTGCTTAGACCTTGGGATAATGTACCTAAGAAAGCTAAAGCACAAGAGTTCACTGCTAATAGACTTTTATACGCAAACTACACTCAACAATATGATATAAAAGATTCTAACGATGCTGAGATCTCACCTAAGTTCAGCGTATCTATAGTTCAATCATCTGATTCAGCTTACAGCGTTAGAACAGCTGGTAAATCTATAAAGTCAATGAGAACATACCAGGTAGGTGTAGTCTATAGAGATGACTTTGGTAGAGAGACACCTGTTTTAACTGACACAACTGGTTCTATACAATTACCAAAATCTCAAGCTGTTAACTGGAATGTGTTAAAGGTGAAACTGTTAAGTAACCCACCTTATTGGGCTACTCACTACAAGTACTTTTTAAAAGAAACATCAGCTGAGTATTACAATTTAGCTATGGATAGACACTATCCCGCTGAAGATGGTAATGTTTGGTTAGCTTTCCCATCTGCTGAAAGAAACAAAGTTAATGACGAAACCTTTATAATACTAAAGAAAAGACATGATAGCGACGCTTTTGTTGAAGACGAGGCAAGATACAAGATAATAGCGATTGAAAACGAGGCGCCTGACTTTTTAACTTTGACTAAAGTTTCTAAGGGAGTCGTGAGTGCAACTAGTGATAATGGTAACTTATTTATAGATGGTGGATACCCTGAAAAAGGTACTTCAAAAATTAGAATACCTAAAGCTTTATGGAAACCAGTATTTGGTGGAACAACAGGTAGTAGTAATGATGTAGATCTTTCAACTGCATCTGTTCACACTTTATCTGATCTTGTGGTTAGGATAAAGAAAGGTAACCAAGTAACTAAGTATTACGATATATCAACAATATTATTTGTAACTGACGGGGCTGGTTTAAACTATGTAGGAACCAGTACAGACGCTGAGGATACACATTGGGAAATAAATATTGAAAAAACATTTGATGAGTCTGATGTTAATTGGTTAGGTAGTGTTGGTGAAGAGACTGAAATCATGCCTGACTCTCAAGTTAAAATAGAGATAGCTCAAAAAGTTAGAAAATTAAAACCAGAGTTTCAAGGTAGATTTTTTGCTAAAATATATAGAGATTCCGTATTAGAGCAGAATATATTAAAGTTTGATAACATAGATGAACTAAGAGTAATAGCTCAAAACAACTTCTGGCAAATAGGTAACGACAGTGGTACTTCTTTAGGGTACAACACTGGTGGTGGTCAAAGCACTAGATATAACTTTTGGAGAAATAAAGAGAAAGGTCCTGGTATGGGTTATGGATCAGACTGGCATATACCTAGGTGGAAGAAAATGAATAGCTTTTACGACTTAGGTGGTGAAGGAGATATAAATAGAAATAGAAATTTTGGTAGCGTTGGTGATCACAATGCTTCACAACATAACGCTCTTAAATCTACTCAAGGTTATGGTATAAGACAAGGTGAGGACATTATAGAAATAGCTTATCATTGGTTTGGTAAAAAAGGTAGAAACACTAAAAGAGGTCAAAGAGAAGTTAAGTGGGGAGAGTGGATTAAGTTTGGTAATCAAGTAAAGCCTCAATTCAAAGACTTTGTAAACGGCTTAGAGACAGTAGGTAACTACATAACGTTTCCAGGTGATCCAGACGAAAATATTTATAGAATAGAAGGATACAGAAGAGGTGGTGCTGTAATGTACAAGGGTAGAAAAAGTAATGGTAATGGTAGAACTGGTACGTTTGCTTCATCTAGGGTTATAATATTTACTATAAAACTAGACAAACCAATTACTTGGGCACCTGAAGATAATGTAACTGGTATAACAAGTGGTATGCAAAACTTTACACCTATACAGATTGGTGTTTCTTATACTGACGAAGATGATCTTGATGGTTTCTCTACAGATAATCCAGGTATATGGGAGACAGAACCTAAAGAAGTCGCTGAATTAGATTTGTATTACGAAGCTAGTAACGCATATGCTGTTGCGGATCACGGTAACGAGCAAAGTTTAGATTACCACAACTGTTATTCTTTTGCTAACGGTGTTGAGTCTAATAGAATAAGAGATGATTACAATGCAACGCTTATAAGTAAAGGTGTAAAAGCTAGTAGTACTTTAGCTGAGCAATATAATGAAGAGATAAAAACAAACGGCTTAATATTTTCAGGTATATTTAACTCTACATCGAGCGTAAATAGATTAAACCAGTTTATAATGGCTGAGGCTATAACCAAAGACATAAATCCTTCTTACGGTAGCATACAAAAACTTGACACTAGAGACACAAACGTTTCTGTTTTATGTGAAGATAAGGTGTTAAAGATATTAACTAATAAGGATGCTTTATTTAACGCAGATGGCAACGCTAATGTTACATCTAATAGAGCTGTTTTAGGTCAAGCTGTACCTTACGTAGGGGAATTTGGTATAAGTACTAATCCAGAAAGTTTCGCTAAGTATGGTTTTAGAACCTACTTCACTGACAGAGCTAGAGGCGCTGTATTAAGATTGTCACAAGATGGCTTAGAAACTTTACACACTAAAGGTATGGGTGATTACTTCTCAGATAAGCTAGCTATTACAGATATAGCTATTGGTTCATTTGACGATAACAAGAGCTCATATAATATATCACTACAGAATAAATTTCTTAGAGGCTTAGATGACACAGTGTCATACAAAGAACAAGTTAGAGGTTGGCCTAGTAGAAAATCTTATATACCAGAAAACGGTATATCTTTAAATAATATATATTATACATTTAAAAATGGTGAAATGTATTCTCACGATAATGAAGTTAGAAATAACTTTTATGGAGTACAGTACAATTCTAAAGTAAAATTTATATTTAACGAAACACCAGAGGTTGTAAAAAGCTTCTTGACATTAAATTATGAAGGATCAAACCCTTATTGGAAACAAGAGTTAAATGATGACCAATATTATAATAACACTACTTCCTACGGCTGGTTTAACACATCTGTTGAAACTGACTTGCAATCAGGTATTGCAAACGAATTTAAAGGAAAAGAAGGTAAATGGTTTAACTTCATACATGGTACTGCAACAACTTTGGAAAACATAGATACAGACGAGTTCTCTGTTCAAGGTATAGGTAATATGACTAGTATATCTGGAGACGTTGTACCAACTAATGTGACGATAACTGTAACAGAAAACAACGATTAAAAATGGCATTAAATAATTGCAGTATAAACTCAGGAACTAGGTCAACACCTAAGAATCAAGCTATAGGTACTTTAGCTAGTGTTGTGTTAACCATAAAACCAGACGCTGGTTACGTAGTTAGTGCTTCTGATTTTACTAATAATACTGGTTCTGTAACTGGTATAGCTAGTGTAGCTTTGACAAACACTACTACGGCGTACGCTACAGATAATAAAATATCAGTAACTGTTGATCTAGACAATAGCTTTTCACCTTCAGGTGATATTACTTTAACTATAGACATAGATGGTGACGCTATATTATCAAAGCTAGTGCCTAAAACTATATCCGGTACTTATGATACTACAACAACAAACTGCACGGTTGCGTCTCAAAGTGGTGTAGCTTACTCAGCAACTGGTATACCATACAGCGAGCAAGCGTTGTTTACTAAAACATTTACTGCTAGTAGCGGCAAGTTTTTTGATGTAGCTCCTAGTTATGTTATATCCACTGGTTACGCAGATAGTTACACTGTATCGGTGTCAGATGTGTATAGCAACAATGTGTATTTAACAGCGAGAACGTATACAGTTAAAGCAAAAATACCTACGCAGTCTATAACTGGTGACAATATAGATTTCACAGCACAAGCAAACGGTGATATAGTTACCGAGTCTACAGGTAAGATAACAGCAGTGAGAATAAACTCAGCCGCACTTCCTTATCAAAGAAGTACAAGACAGATAGCTATATATGGTGATGTAGGCGCTCAATTTACTCTAGGTATAGTCAACGAAGATAGTACTCCTTATAATTTTATTGACCTAAACTTTGTAAACGGCGGTAGTGTAAGTGCTACTATTCCATCTACAGGTAGCGTTAGGTTTGACATAAACATACCAGCGGTTTTAGACGATGATCAGTATGATTTTACACTCTCTACAACTGCGTTTAGTGGATCACAGCTTTCTAGCACTTTAGATCCTGATAATAATCAGATACACTCTTTTTCAATACAACAACTAGGTGATATAACTTACACAGTAAACACAGACGCTTCTTCAGATTCAAGAACATATACATCAAATCCATCAGCCGTGCATTTAGGTACACCGTTTTTTGAGTTTGAAGGACAAAAACAAGTTACGTCAACATTAACTTTAACGGATGATGCTGATATTGTTTTAACTAGATTACCTTTAGCTAGTGACTTTATATCCACTAATACTAATTCGTCTAATTCTACAGATAGCTCTATAGATATAGCAAGTGTAACAGCTAACCCAGCAACATTAAACGCGGCTGGTAATCAAAGTATAACTTTTACTGTAGTTTCTAATATTGATTATTTTGGAACAGTAGCTTCTAGTCATACTTTGGATTTAGGTAATTTCATAGCTGCAGAGTCTGTTTCAGGTGGTGGTGGATTTAGACAGTATACTCCTGCAGTAACTGGAGCTGGTGGTGGATTAATAATAGCTAACGTAAGAGCTAGTTATAACCCTGGTCCTTCATATTTAGCTGGTTTAAATAGTAAAAACGTAGCTATAGGAACACCTAATGATACTGATCTATACTCTGGAACTGGAGCATTGTATGGTAACTTCTACGGAAACTCAGTAAGTCAAATAACATTAAGTATATCAGCAGCTGGATCATCAGCTATAGATAATTTAACAATAACAAGAGGTACATTAACTGGTCAAGCACCTGCTCAAAACCTATACTTTAGTTGGACAGGTAGAACATCAGAAGCTATAGACGCTTCATCTGACATGACATTTACCGTAGGTGTAGCATTAGCTAACGAACCATAAAATATAAGACATGGCAAGTATAACATTAACTTTTTCTCAACCAATACAAGATTCTGTACAGATTGGTGATATAGCTTATTTTTCATCAACAAGTACAGTTGGTGGTTTTAACACTGGTGGGGAGATAAAACAAATAGGTGCTATAACAGCATTGACTGAATTTAGCATAACATGTAATATTCCTGATAGCGATCCTAGGCCTCAAGCGAATGACTTTATATTGTTTAGCAAAGACAATGCAGTTAACATGGCTAGTATAGCTGGTTATTACGCTGAGGTTGAAATGGAAAATAACAGCACCGCTGCGTCTGAAATATTTCACGTAAGCTCTGAAGTAGTTGAAAGTAGTAAATAATGTGTGATTATAATAAATATAAAATAAAGTAAACATGGGACCAGCAATGATTTTAGGAGGTGTAAAAGCCTTAACAAGTATAGCCGGAGGTATAATAGGCTCTGGTAAAAGAAAAAGAGAACAAAGACAAGCTCAAGCGGGTTACGATAAAACGTTAGCTAGATTAGAAAATATGGATACATCTAATCCATATGCTAATCAACAAAACGTGTATGAGGATTTAACAGTAAACACTCAACAAGCTGATATGTTAGCAGGGCAGCAACAACAAGCTTTAGGTAACACCATGCAAAACCTACAAGGCGCAGCTGGTGGATCAGGTATAGCTGCTTTAGCTCAATCAATGGCTAATCAACAGTCACAAAACTTACAAGCCGCTACAGCTAGTATAGGACAGCAAGAGTCACAAAACCAAAAATTAATGATGGGTCAAGAGGCTCAAATGCAACAGAACATGGTTGAAGGTGATATGTTATCAAGACAAATGGAAGCTAGTAAAACAACGGGTATGCTAAACAGAGCTGGTCAAAGATTATCCGCCGCAAACCAAGCTAGGCAACAAGCGACTAGTAGCATAATGGGTGGCGTTGGAGAGTTAGTTGGTATGGGTTCAACTTTTCTACCTGGAGGAGCTAACGCTAGACCGTAAACAAAAAAAATAAAATATGAATTTACCAGATTATTCAGGTCAAGGAGTTGAAAACATCACTAATGCTGATGCTATGAATAACTCTAAAATACAAGATAAACACTTTCAAGAGCAAATGAACTCTATCATAGCTAGAAGGAGGCAGGAGAAAGCTGAGCAAGCTAGAGCTAATGCTAAGGTTGAAAAATATCTTAACACTATGCCTGATGGTATAGATACTTCTAAGTTACCTAGTAAATATAAACCAGGCATACATGAGTGGGCTAAAACCAAGCAATTAGAGTTTGCTAGTTTAGCTCAACAAGCAGCTGAATACGAAAGTGCTGGAGATTTCACCAATAGTGTAGCTATAAAAAGTAGAATGACTGAGATTGAGAACTCATTTAGAAACGTTGATAGTCAATTAGCTCAGTTTAAGTCTTATAAAGATAACTTTTTAGAAGACAGCCAAAATGGCATGGTAAGTAACTCTGTAAATACTAATAAAAGAAACTTACTATCATCGGTTTACACTGATGAGCTTGATATGGTTTTTTCAAACGAAGGTAATATAACTTTTTTAAACGAAGAAGGTGGTTATATAGAATTTGATAAAATACCTGATTACACTGTTAAAAACAATAAAGGTGCTAGTGAAATACTAAACATGAATGAAGCTGTCTACAAGTCTGGTAAAATGAGTCCTAGTACTCAGAGATTATACAGAATGAAGTTGCAAAACATAACTAAATCTAGAGATGAGGTTTTATCTTTAGCTACTGATGATTTTATAACAGAAGGTGGTTTAGGTATACTAGATGATGACTTGTTATATAACGAAGAAAGAACTGATGAGTTAAGAAACATGGTTATAGATACTTACATGAGCATGCTCAATGAAACTGCTAAAACATCTGTAAAAAAATCAAGAAGTAGATCTGGAGGTGGATCAAGATCAGGCACTCAAAGCGAAAGAAAGTATCAAGCTAAAATGAATAATATATTAAAAGGTCTTAGCTCTATAGGTGAAGATAATGCTAGAGAGTTAGATGTTTACACTAAAGGTGTTGTAGATATAATAGATGGTAAGCCAAGTATATGGTATGGTGAAGACCCTGTTGAGCTAGATGATATGGATGCGTACGATGTGTATGATGTATTAAAAAGAGAAGGAGTTCCAGACAATATGATACCTTCAATTGATTCTATTGAAGCTATGATGAATGGTAAACCTGAAAAAGAAACTACAAAGCCAGACGGTAAAGCTTTAATAGAAAAGTATACTAAAACTAATTAAATCAAATATGGAAGAATTAGAATTAATCGTTCAAAGAATGATAGACGCTGGTGAACCAGAAGAGAATATAAAAGCAGTTATTGAAGAGTATTCTGCGGGAAAGCAAACAGATCCTGTAAGTGTGGAGGCGGAGACAGGGTCAAAAGAAGATACGGCCTTAAACTCGGAAAATGGTTCGTCGGATTCACCTTTCTGGAATCCTAATGAAAAAACTACCGTAGAGAAACCCGGTTACTTTGAAGAAAAATTTGGTAAAAGTGGTTTTACTAATTTTGTAGATGATGTTGCTAGGAGTATAGAAGGTGGACTTGCTCAAGGTGGTGGTGTAGATGAAGCTTTTGACTTATATAAGTTAGGTAAAGACATGAATCAAGACCAGCTAGAAGCTTTAATAAAATCAGGTAGAAGACTTGAAGAAGTTGGTCAGACAGATGAAATGATCTACGCTAACAAGATGATGGAAAAGTATAAATCAGAAGGTGACAACGGTGTTACAGCTTTTTTTAAATCTTATTTTAGCTTAGACAATCCAACCGTTATGGCTCAGTATATGACTCAGTCTTTTGTTGGTATGCTTGCCTCACTTAAAGACAGTGAAGAAGTTTTAGGATCCGCGAGTGCTTTAGCAGGAGGTGGTGCTCTAGCAGGAGCTGGTGTTGGTTTAGTTGGTGGTCCTTTTGCACCTATAACATCAGGCGCTGGCGCTATAGCTGGAACTATTGGTGGTTTTATGGGTGGTTTATCTGGTGCTATGGAAACAGGTTTAACTACAGCCCAACTCTTACAAGAGTCAGCTACTGATTCTGGTTTAAATTGGGCTAATATGAGTGACCAAGCTAGAATAGCTTACGTTAAAAAAGTTACCAATGACGAGGCTATGTTTAACGATATAAAAAGTAAAGCTTTGGCTAGAGGCTTAACTATAGGCGCTATCGATGGTATAACGGGTATTGTAACAGGTGGTGTTAGTGGTGCTGTTAGTAAGGGTGTTGCAAAGTCAGCAGCTAGCGCATTAACTAAGTCAGCAACTGTAGCAGCTTCTGCGGCCACTGAAACAGCGGGTGGTTTAGCTAGTGAGTATTTTGGTCAAAAAGCAGGTGGGCAAGAGTTTAATCTTGAAGAAATAATGATAGAAGGTTTTGCTGATAAATCTTTTACAGCAATAAATACTGTTAACGCGCTACGTAAAGGTAATCCTAAGTACTCTATAAACGGTGAGAAAATGAACGGTAAGCAGTTTCACGATGCCTTAAAAATGATGGATGACGAAGCTTACGTTACTGCTGATATAAATATAGAAAATTCACCAGCCGTAGAATCTGTAGTTAATAACAGAAAACAAAACATAAGTTTAGATCAAGAGATAGATAGTAAAGTGTCTGGTGTAGAGGATAGAGCTGAGTTAATAAAGCTAGAAAAAGAAAGACTTAAATTATCCAAGAATAAAACAAGAACAGCAAAACAAAAGCTAGTCAACATAAACGCTAAGATAGACGAGATAAACTCTAAGTATGAAGGAGCTGAAGTAGACGTAACTATAGAAGATAGAAAGAAAGCTATAGCTAAAGCTATTGATGATAAGTTTGAAGCATCGTTCAATAAAAACTTAGAAGCAGTAAAACCAGAGGCTGAAAAAAGAGGTCTTGATATTGACGTGAATGAAGATGAAGACACTTATTTTCAAAACATAGCTGATGATCAAGGTATATCGCTAGATGAAGCTAAAGAAAAAGCTTCTGGAAGTGATGGTGTTTTTCTTGGTAAAGGTAAAATATTTATAAATAAAGTACAAGCTAAGAAAGTAGGTGCTGTATCTGTGGCTAGTCACGAGTTTTTACACCCTGTGTTAAACGCTTTAGTTGGAGATGGAAAGCAACAAAGTAGTTTCTTGAAACAGTTTAAGTCTAAGGTTTCTAGCAAAAACAACGCTTGGGTTATGAATGCTATGAAAGGCAATGTAGACCCTAAAAATTACGATACAGAGTATATAAACTATTTCTCAGACGGTATACAAAAGAATAAAATAAGTTATGATCAAGGTTTATTCGAAAAAATAGGTGAGTCTTTAAAAAGACTGTTTGTTGGTAAAGGTTTTGATAATATATCTTTTGATAACGGTAGAGATGTTTATAATTTCTTAAAAGAATACAACACTAGTATAAAAAGTGGTAAGTTAAGTGATGTAGCATCTGAAGCTATAACTAAGGCTGAGAGTAAAAAAGATACTAAAATAAGCGATGTTGAGGCTTTAGATCAAGATGGTCAGTTCTCTAGAACCGAAGATGTTCAAGAGATAAACGATATATACAACTCTAACGAAAGTAAAGAACTAGCTGGTTTTGAAATAGCTGACAAGTATAGAGGTATGGCAGAGTCTGTATTTAATGCTTTAAAAGAAGGTAGTAATTATACGCAAAACCAAAAGCAAGTTTTTGAAAGCAAGAAAGAAGACATGCTCGCTATGATGTTGTATGATAAAATACCTAGTCAAAAAGAAGACTCTAAAGCTAGAAACGTGGTTGGTTTAGTCCAGGATTTTGAATCTAAAAAACAAAAGTACAATAATGTTGCCGCTTACGTTAATACGTTTTTCAAAGAAAGATCTAAAGAAGTATTTAAGTATTTCTCTAAAGATGCTGTTAATGAAGGTTTAACTAAAGAAGATGGTACATTAAAAAAGTCAGTTAGCAGTAAAGCAAACGAAACATCTAACGTAGATCAAGGTAAAGAAGCTAGAAAGCTTAGTAGCTTCGATAAGTTGATGAAAGGTAAAGAATCTTTTGTTGATGATACAATGAAGAAAAGCATTATCTCTAAGCTTACTAAGAACTTAAAAACAGCTGCTTTTAAAGGAAGGTTCACGGCCGAGAGCATAACTAGTGAAATAAAAAAGCTTATAACACAAGAGATAGAAAAAGCTGTTGTTAAACGTATGGGTAAGATCAGCAAAACAAAAGCTGGTGTTGTTGTAAGTGAAGAATATAAAAGCTTTCACAGTGAAAACTTTAACGCTATAGTTAAAGCTTTACCTGTATCTGTTATAAAAAAGAAGTACTTTTCATTGTTTGAAAAGAAAAACATAGGTAGAGAAAAAACAGCACAAGGAAACGCTATATTTGAAATAAAACCTACATCTAAAGGTAAGTTTGGAGCTTACTTTACTATAGGTGGTTACACCACGCTTAGAGCAAGACAAAAGTCTTTAGCTAACGAAATAAGTGCTGAGCTTATAAAAGATCAAGCTACAATGCTAAAACAGGACATAGATTTTGTTAGTGAGTTAGCTGAAGTAGCTGATATGAGTGGTGTACAGGTTACAGAGCTAGTGTTACAAACAGAGTTAGAATCTTTAGCAAATCAATTTGATAGAAAGAAAACAGAAGCAACTAAGTTTGATAAAATACAGTTTTCTAAAAACCTTAGTGACGAGCAAAAGTCTGAGCTAAATAATAAAAGTAAAAAAATAATTAAACTAGGTAAAGAGTACGTTACAGTTGCTTCTCTTGCTAATAAATTAGTAGAGATACTTGATCCTAGTATTTTTACAGCTAAAGAACTAAAACAATGGGCAAACGAAGTCTTGTTTAGTGTTAATGCTGTGATAAGTGATAAGAATACTTTGAGTGATAAAAAACTTGGTGAATTAGTTTCAGAAAAAATATCCAACAATAATGTAGCTACAAATTTAATCAAGTTGTTTAACTTAAAGTCTTATGATATATTTATAGATGGTGTAAAGAAAAAGTTTAGAAACTTTGGGGAAGTTTTTAGATTAAAAAAATATGTTTATAGACAAAGAAAACATTACTTAAACTACGCTGAAGAAACTATAAAAAATGAAAAAGACTTAATAAATCAATTAAAATGGTTTAGAGGTCACATGACAACCGCGGGTGTTTCTGCTTTCTTGAGAAAACGATACCAGATATTTGCTGGTAATCCTGATTATCTTATAGAGCTAAATAAGATACTAGAACCTAAAAACTTAAAGGTAAATATAAAAGAAACTGGATCTGGTACTAAACCTCTAAACATAGTAGATTTAGATGGTAATATTATAGTTGACGAAAAAACATTAAAAAAATCATTAGAGCAGTCATCACAAGAAACAAATAAAAAAAGCAGTAAATACGCTAGTGAGTTTGATCAAAGACAACAAGACGCGACTGAGGCTTGGAATAACCTTATAAGTTTTCTATCTTACATGAAGAAAAACGGTGATATGTTAGATTTTGGTATGACAATGATGAGTCTAAAATCTAATATGCAAAGTATGTTAAAAGCTGCCGCGCCTTTAGAGTATTACTTTGAAGGATCTTATAGTGGTAAATTAGTATACGAGCATTTAATACCTACAGAATATGTTGCGTTAGCTTTAACTAGTCATTTCTACGTAAAACCTATAGACTTAAAAGCTTTAAAAGATAAATACAAAGTAGCGATAGTTCCTGAGTCTATGGATAACAATATAAATGTAACTAGACAAGAAACCATGCCGGCATACTGGACAGTGGATATGGACGGGTTACTAAGATATTTTGATGACTTTACTTTAGGTTTTCCTAATATGTTTGCTTTAAAACATTTAAAAACAGGAGACGTAGTAGGTAAAAAGCATGCTAAAGCTCAGTTTTCTAAAACAGATAAAACTAAAGCGGAGAACTTTAATAAGGCTATGATGAACGCTAGAAACCCTAATGCACCTGAAAAAGGTATTAGTGTTTTCGATTTTGACGATACAATAGCACAATCTAATAGTAAAGTTTTATATAGATTACCAGACGGAAAGCAAGGTAAGATAAATGCTACTGAGTTTGCTTTACAATCAGCAGACTTAGAAGCAGCTGGAGCTATATTTGATTTTAGTGAATTTAGCAAGGTAATAGAAGGTAAGAAAGGACCTTTGTTTGATTTAGCTGTTAAACGTCAAGGCAAGTTTACAAGTAAAGATATATTTATACTTACAGCTAGACCTCAAAGCGCTGCTTATGCGATACATGCGTTTTTAAAAGGTATGGGTTTAACTATACCTATAAACAACATTACTGGTTTAGCAGATGGTAAAGCCTCGGCTAAAGCTGATTGGATAATAGGTAAAGCTGCAGAGGGTTATAACAACTTCTACTTTGCTGATGATGCTTATAAAAATGTTAAAGCTGTTCAAAAAGTTTTAGATATAATAGATGTTAAAAGAGATGTTCAGCTAGCTAAGATACAATTTAGCAGAAACATGGACGAAACTTTTAACGATATATTAGAGCAGACTAAGAAGGTTGATTCTAACAAAAGGTTCTCTAAAGCAGCTGCTGAATCTAGAGGTAGAGATATAGGTAAGTGGAAGTTTTTCTTACCACCCTCAGCCGAAGATTTTGTAGGATTGTTATACAACTTTTTAGGCAAAGGTAAGGTTGGTGAACAACAAATGGAGTTTTTTAACAAATCTTTAGTTAGACCTTTTGCCAGAGCTATGGACGAGCTTAATAGAGCTAAACAAGCTATTGCTACAGATTTTAGAGCTTTAAAGAAAACATATCCTGAAGTTAGAAAGATGCTAGCTAAAATAACACCTTACAATAACTTCACGTATGATACGGCTGTAAGAGTTTATATATGGAATAAAAAAGGTGAGACTATACCTGGTTTATCTAAAACAGATATTAAAAGATTAGTTGATATAGTTGAAAACAACTCTGACTTGAAAGATTTTGCAGATACTCTAGAGGTTGGTGTAGCTAACAATAATTACGCATCACCTAGTGAGTCTTGGCTAGTAGGTAACATCGCTTCTGATTTAAAAGATATAACCGATAAAGTCGGTAGAAAACAATTTTTACAAGAGTGGATAGCTAATAAGGAGGTTATATTTAGTAAAGAAAATTTAAACAAAATAGAAGCTATATATGGTAGTAATTTTAGAGAAGCTCTAGAAGATATGCTCTATCGTATGGAAAATGGCACAAATAGGAGTTTTGGTAGCAATAGATTAGTTAATTCTTTTTCAAATTGGGTGAATAATAGTGTAGGTGCTATTATGTTTTTTAACATGAGATCAGCTATACTACAAACTATATCTTTTGTAAACTTTGTAAACTGGAGTGATAACAACCCATTAAAGTTTGCTGGAGCTATATTAAACGTTAAGCAATTTTCAAAAGATTTCGTTACCTTATTTAACTCAGACATGTTAAAGCAGAGGCGAGCTGGTATAGGTAGAGACGTAAATGAATCTGAAATAGCTGAAGCAATGAGTGGTGCTAAAAATAAGCCAAAAGCTATATTAAATTATTTACTTAGAATAGGTTTTACACCTACTCAAATAGCAGATAGTTTTGCAATATCAATGGGTGGTGCTGCTTTTTATAGAAACAGAATAAATACATACCTAAAACAAGGTATGACACAAGAGCAAGCATTAGATCAAGCTTTTAAAGACTTTCAAGAAACTACAGAGGTTTCGCAACAGTCTTCAAGACCTGATATGATTAGTCAACAACAAGCTGGTCCATTAGGTAGATTAATATTAGCTTTTCAAAATACACCTATGCAATATACTAGGTTGATGAAAAAAGCTTTTAAAGATCTTATAAATGGTAGAGGTGATGCTAAAACTAATGTGTCTAAGATAGTTTACTACGGTGTTGTTCAAAACATAATATTCGCATCTATGCAATCAGCTTTATTCGCAATGTTATTTGATGATGATGAGGACGAAGACAAGTATGGTAAAAAGAAAGCTAGAATAGCAAACACCATGACAGATTCTATACTTAGAGGTTCTGGTTTAGCTGGAGCTGGTATATCTACTATTAAAAATGTAATATTAAAGTTCTTAGAACAAGAGGAAAAAGGTTGGAATGCAGATCACGCTTACACAGTCATTGAAGCAGCGAACTTCTCTCCACCTATTGGTTCTAAACTTAGAAAAATGTATTCAGGTATACAAACTTATAAGTTTAACAAAGATGTCATCGCTGACAGAGGTCTTTCGTTAAACAATCCAGCTTGGCAATCAGCAGGTAATTTTGTTTCTGCTGCCACAAACATACCTATGGATCGAGCTATTAATAAGTATAATAATTTAAGAGGAGCAGCAAACAATAATAATGAAGCTTGGCAAAGAATAGCTATGGCTTTAGGTTGGAGCTCTTGGGATGTAGATGCTGAAATAGAAACTGGATTTAAAGAATATAAAGCAAAGCTTAAAAAAACACAGAAAAGAAGAAAAATACTAGAGAAGAGAAGAAGCAAAACTAGTAACAGACAAGAGATATTAAATAAAAGAAGAGAAATCTTAAGAAACAGAAAAAAATAAAACAAAAAAACAAACAATGGCTAACAAAATATCAGAAAACACTGAATTAACATTAGATTTAAAGACACTAATAATCATAGTAAGCTTCGTAATTACCGTGGTAGGTATGTGGTTTGCAATACAGGCAGATATAAAGTTAGCTAAAGAGCTTCCAGAGCCTGAGGTGAGTAGAACTGAATATGATTTAAAGGATCAATTGATAAGAGAGACTATAATGAATACTCAAGAAAAAGTAGAGGAGAATAGTGGTAAGCTCGACAAAATAGATGAAAAGCTTTATCAAATAATAAAAAAATAAATCATGAAAAAAACTCTAACTTTACTATTATTACTACTATGTGCTACCGTATACTCTCAAGATTATGTTTTAATAGAGGTAAACTCTGAGTGGAATTGGTCAAACAAGGCTAAGGTTGACAAGATACGGGGTATACCACACCAAGTAGCTTACTTAGAAGATCAAACACCTGGTTTTAAGAAAAAAGTAAAATCAGTACCATTAGTTATACTTTACAAAGACGGTAGAGCTATATCTCAGTGGCAAGCTGATATAAGTTTTAAGTTAATAGTAACTAAAGAACAAGTATTAAAAGCTATAGAGGCTGAAAAACAATAACAATTATGTGGAAACTAACAAAACAGTATTGGAAAGATGTGTGGGTTTTACTGTGGAGTAAAACTAGTGTAGATGAAAAAGCAATTGCCACTGTAAAAGAGGTAAAACGCAGAGCTAAAAATGTCAAGGAAGAAATAAAAGATGTAGGTGAAGCCATAGCTGAAGTTGGTGATCAAATAGGCGATGTAGGTAAAGCTGTTAAAGGTAAGTCTAGAGCTGGAAGAAAGAAAAAATGATAAGTAAACACGTTAGTTACCGTGAAGGTGTGTATAGCAGAACGGCGGATAGACTTGGTTTAAAAAATGATCCTACTGAGGAGCATTTAGCCAACATGAAGTTATTGTCAGAAAAAATATTTGAACCTCTTAGAGATCATGTAGGAGGTCCTATAAAGATAAACTCATTCTATCGTGGGCCAAAGCTTAACGCCGCGATAGGAGGATCAGCTAAATCTCAACATTGTAACGGCCAGGCTATAGATATTGATGACACTTTTGGCCACGCAACTAACGCTGAAATGTATAAGTGGATTAAAGAAAATTTAGATTTTGATCAAATCATATGGGAATTTGGTGATGATAAAAACCCTAACTGGGTACACGTTAGTTACGTAAGTAAAGATAAAAATAGAAACAGATGCTTAAAAGCATATAAAGAAAATAACAAAACTAAATACATGGTAATATGAGTAGTGCGTTTAAATATAAAGGTTGTGGTCCTCAATCCTTAGGATCATCTGTAAAATTAGCTCCAATACTTGGTGTGATTGCTAAAAAAGTAATAGTTGACAAGGTAGCTGAAAAAGCTTCAAGCGCAACACCACTAAAATCTTCTTGCTGGAAAGGATGTGAGCCAAAACCTGGAACTCCTAAGACTAAAAAATCACCAACAAGACCTGGTGTAAGAGTTAATAATTGTGATTGCTCATGACTTGGTTAGCTAGACAGAGATCAGCAAGCCCTTTACTAGATAAGGAAAGTAGAGCTGAGCGTAAAGAGTTTAGACAAGAGCGTAGAGCTGAGCGTAAGAATAAAAAAGAAATAAGAAAAACTACTAAAGGTAAAGGTAGAAACTTTAGAACTACTGAAGAAGGCGCTGGTATGACATCAACAGGTGTTAAAGCTTATAAAGCTAAAAACCCAGGTAGTAAACTACAAACAGCTGTAACTGGTGACGTAAAACCAGGTAGCAAAGCCGCTAAACGTAGAAAATCATTTTGTGCTAGATCAAAGGGCTGGACCGGTGAAAGAGGTAAAGCAGCTAGACGCAGATGGAAATGTTAATAAAAAAAAGGGAAGTCGTAAGACCTCCCTTTAATTATATGTATAGATTATTTGATTTTTTATACACATTGGTTATTGTATGTATCAAAAAGTCATAACTTTTAGCCTTTAACCA
>Ga0206125_10001050_pt1 | contig 34055 bp, 26 predicted proteins | sample Helgoland_Spring_4_FD_148598 | JGI IMG/M metagenome (GOLD analysis project Ga0206125, IMG submission 148598) | Pelagic subsurface seawater microbial communities from Kabeltonne, Helgoland, North Sea - Helgoland_Spring_Bloom_20160331_1 | ecosystem: Environmental > Aquatic > Marine > Epipelagic ... | reverse complement strand
ATTCAGTTATACCCCGAGCACTACCGGAAACAGCATCATTTTCCGTATTGACAAAGACAATACACATACGGATACCGAAACCTATTTTTACTTGGATGCCGTAAGTCTGGTTCAAGGGGAGTTGGAGATTGTAGAAGAATCGAACTATTATCCTTTTGGACTTGAACATAAAGGGTATAATAATATTGTGAGTGCTAGTGGGAATGCGACTGCGCAGAAATATAAATTTGGAGGAAAAGAATACCAAGAAGAATTAGGTTTGGATTGGTATGATGTGTCTGCAAGAAATTATGATCCTGCTTTGGGTAGGTGGATGAATTTAGATCCATTATCTGAAACATTTTATGAATGGTCTCCATACAATTATTCTTACAATAGTCCTATACGATTTAATGACCCTACAGGTTTAGGACCCGAGGATTGGGTAGAAGATAAGAACGGCAATGTGTATTGGGATGAAAATGCTACATCACAAGAAACTACAAAAACAGGAGAAACTTATTTAGGTAAGAATGTTCTTGTAGGTACCCACAATAGAGATGAGAATGGAAATGAAGCTATTAATACTGCTACTTTTGATTTGTATTTAGAAAGTGATAAAACAGGTCCATCCGCTACAATCGAAGGTAATACAGTTCCAGCTGATACAGAAAACCACGGAACTTTAAAAGAAGGTTTGTATGAGGCTAGTTCTCAAGGGAGAGCAAGCAAATTGGCGAAAGGTATCGACGATAAGGCGGTTATTATTAATGAAGGAAGTGAAGTTCCTACTACTACTGGGAAGAATCCAAATAACCCTAATTCTGATAATCTTACAGGCGTATTTATACATTCTGGGAATAAAAATTACAAAAGGCTTACATATAATAAAAAAGGTGGAGGGACAGGAAATATTTCTGAAGGATGTCAAACAACTGGTTGTGGGCAAGGATCAAGGGCAAAACATGATGCATTTATGAATGCTGTTGGTAGGAATTTTAAAGGAAAGTATTATCTAAGATCAAACCCTAATAAATAATTATATGAAACAATTTGTTATTCTATTTATGTTTTTGACCATTAGTTGTTCAACTAATAAAATCAATGAAATCTCTAATTCTAAATGGGAATGGAAATTAGATAAACACTGTGTAAATTTTTTAGAGTTTGAAGAAGAGAAATATTATGAATACAATTGTGAACTTGGAGAAAAATGGAGTGGAAGATATTATACGGTTGGAGATACAATTTTTCTTAATGAGCCTGCAATGACAAGTGATGTGCCTAAACAAGGGAAACCAGTATTAAATGTTTTTAAAATGATAATTATTCCTAATAAAGGATTAGCAACAGTATATAGTAAAATTTGGATTAATGATGGATGGGATGAAAAGTATTTTGATGAACCAAAAACTTTTTACACTCTTGTGGGTAAAATGAAAACTTAATAAAACAAAGGGATTGGAGACCATAGAAGAAAGAAACTACTACCCTTTTGGACTTGAACATAAAGGATACAATAATATTGTGAGTGCTAGTGGGAATGCGACTGCACAGAAATATAAATTTGGAGGAAAAGAATACCAAGAAGAATTAGGTTTGGATTGGTATGATGTGTCTGCAAGAAATTATGATCCTGCTTTGGGTAGGTGGATGAATTTAGATCCTCTTGCTGAAATGATGAGAAGACACTCTCCTTATAATTTTGCATTTGATAATCCGATATACTTTATAGATCCTGATGGGATGATGCCTTTTGGTCCTATTAATCCTACTGGAACAGCTATAACGGTAAACAAAATAGTTAATAGAGTTGTTAGTTTTTTTAAAGGGCTTGATTATACTGATAATAGTTCTTCTACACCAAGTGTTTCTGGAGTAAGTGGTGGTCATAATATGGCTAGACCAAATGATGGAACTCCTACTCACAATGTTAATCATGATGATTTTGGAGGTACTAGAAGTAATGGAGGAACAGCATCTAAAGTTTTAAAAGGAGTTAAAAATGTATCAGATGCTTCTCAAATAGGAACTGAAGTTATGAATTCTAATGACAAAAGCACTAATAATGGAACTATAGATTCGAATAATAAAGATGGAGACACTACTAAATCGAGTGATGAAAAAGATCAAACAATTACTAAAACTGTTATAGCAAAGAATTTTACCGCATCCATGGACGGTACAGCAATAGATTCAACAGAAACAGAAGTCAAATTTACGGGTGATCACGAAAAAGTTCAAAAACAAGTGGATTCCACAAAACAAGTTTCCGATTCACAGAGAAAAACAGCTAATTTCTTCTACAATGGCAACTAATTTTATTAAACTTTCAATTATATGTATATCGTCAATAGTATTGTTTTATTCTTGCGATAAAGAGAACTATAAAAAAGAGTTTTATTCAGATGGAACTTTAAAATCAAAAGTTCAAATAAATGATAAAGGTGTTCTTAATGGTCTTTATGAAGCATATTATAAGAATGGTCAAACTAAAATAGCAGGAACTGTAAGGAATAACTTAAAGTTAGGCTGGTGGGATACTTATGATTCATTAGGTCATATCTCATCAAAAAAAGAGTATTTGATATTCAGAGATAGTACGTATAAAAATCAATCTATTTTTTACGATAAAACAGGGAGCATCAAAAATGATGTTAGTTCTTTTTACAAAATAGAACTACCTGATACTATAACACTTGGTAAAAATATAGGAAGAATACATTACAATTCTAATTTTCTAAAAACAAAAGAGAAGTTTTTACAAGTTATTATAGATAATCAATATTCTGATTCTGAAATTAGAAAAGATACTTTTGTAGAAGATTTTACCAATACAAGGTTTGGTGTTTTTGCTCATAAAATCGGAACAAAAAAAATAACGGGAACTATTATTGAAAAGCTCATATATGTTACTGAAATCAATAAAGATTCATCTGAATTGATTATAAAAAACCATAAAAAGTATTTTGAAAAGACAGTCTATGTAAAAGACGCTTTATAAATTAATTACTCATGATTAAAAACACTATGGACTACCTACTAAATTTGGTACAAATCATTAAGCCACATTCATAAAATTATTAATTCTGATTTCTAGTTCTTTTTCAGCTGGAGTTTTATATCCAATTGATAAATGTATTCTTTTGTAATTATACCAATTTATATAGCTTTTAATTGTTTCAAATGCTCGTAAATGAGTTTTAAACTTGCCTATACAAGTATCGTTTGGAACCGAAACTATTTCCTGTATTTACGATGCAACAGGCACAAAACTAGCAAAAGTGGTCAACGAAAACGGACATAGCACAACAACCCAATACGCAGGAAACTATGTGTATAAAGAAGGTGTGTTGGAGTTTTTCAATACCCCAGAGGGGTATGTACAGCCCGTCATTGCAAGTCCTTCGACAAGCTCAGGACAGGCTGCCGAGCTAAGCTATATTTACCAATACAAAGACCATTTGGGTAATGTTCGTCTGAGTTATATGGTTTGTTGCGGGTTTATAAGTACTACTTTTTCGTATTATAACTGACCTTTATTTTATTATACATCTTTCGTTCAAGCACCTAAACCGCTATTTTTTACATAGATTGTTCTATGCCTTTTTTTATTCAGTTCGTTGTTTTATCCATTCAATCATTATTTCCAAAACTTTTGGTGAGAAAGTCTGTTCAATAGTTGCATATTCGTTTGGTAATCCAGTTTCACTTTCTTGAAATAAATGGTTTAAATTTTCCAATTGTTTTGTTTCAACATCTTCGTTTCCATTTTCTTTCAGGGTTTTTTCGATAGTTTCAAGGTTTTCTTTTGGTGGTACTTGTAAATCATTCGACCCATTAAGGGCAAGAACCGGACATTTGGTTTTGCTCAAAGCTATTTGAGGGTCAAATTTTATAAAATCTGTTAGCCAAGGAATTGACAGTTGCTCTGAAATGGTTTGGATTTGACTTTCAGGTAACATTGCTCCAAATACTTTAGTAAAATAATTTTTTAGTGCTGTTTGCAATTGGATTTTGTTATTGTTTGATTTTAAAATTATGTCATAAGCACCTTTCATATTATTTTGCCCTTGTGTAATTCCTACTTCTGGGACTCCCATTTTTCGTTCAATTTGTTCTTTTTGTAAAAGCATAAGCTTATCGCCTCTTATTCCAGAGCCTGCAAGAATTACAATAAACGAAACGTCTGTATTTTCACTTGCTATAATTGGTGCAATTACACCACCCAAACTATGACCAATCAATCCAATTTTAGAATGATTAATCTCTTTGTGGGTTTTTAAAAATTCAAATGCACTTTTAGTGTCATTAACAAACCCTTTGAGTCCAGTTTTATTATAATTACCTTCTGATTCACCAGTACCTCTATCATCAACTCGTAACACAGCAATACCTCTTTTAGTAAGGTAATCAGCTATTACTAAAAATGGCTTATGGTTTAATAGTTCGGAATTTCTGTCTTGTGGACCACTTCCACTAATCAAAATTACAGCAGGAAAATCAGAACCCTTTTTTGGATAGGTTAGTGTTCCTGCAAGAGAAATATTATCAAGGTTATTTTTAAATACAACATTTTCGGATGTATAACCAAAAGGTTCTTTAGGCTCTTGTGGCCTATTCTTTTGAGCGTATAAATTCAATGTGATAATTGTTGTTATAAAGTATAAAAGTTTTGTATTCATCTTTTTTGTTTCTTAACGTTTTGAAATTTCAGGTATGAATAGACTACAGGGATGATTGATATAATAGCAGTTACTATTATAAATAATGTAAAATTAGTTTGCTTTTCTAACAACAAACTTGAAAGTATAAGTATAAGACCTCCAATAAACCACAATTTTCCTCCTAATTTGTGTGTTTCTTTCCATACAGTTTCGTTTTCTAATGTCCAAGGTGTTCTAATTCCAATGAAGTAATTTGCTTTTATTGTTTTAAAATAATTTCCAAGAATTAAATAAAGTAAGCCTATTATCAATACCATATAATTTGGATTCGTAATAGATTGATTTTTTGCGGAATAAATTATGAATAGTGCTAATAATGACATAAAAGTGGTCATTAAGAATTTTAATATTTGAAGCTTGTTGCCCATTTTATTCAGTTTGTTCTTTGGGTCTATTTTAGGAACAACCAAAAAGATTATATACACTAATAATGGCAGTAGAAAAGGAATGATTATAAGTTCTGATTTACCACCGTATCTATCTATATCTCCTTTTAAATCCCAATGCATAGGAACTTTGCTTGGTAAATCATTCCATAGATATACCAAATAGATAAATGGTAAAAGCACAATTGCAATTAGCGGTAATTCCTTTTTTAAATTCATATTTATTTTTTTAACGTTAGTATCCAGTTTAATAAATCCTCTAATATGCTTGTGTTTAATGAATATTCAACAAACTGACCTTTTTTCTCACTTGTTATTAAATCTGCTCTTTTAAGAATATCAAGATGATGTGAAATACTTGGTTTGGATATATTAAATCTATCCGCAATTTCTCCAGCATTCATATCTTTTTCTTTTAACAGCTCGACAATTTGTCTTCTGGTTTCATCATTTAGTGCCTTGAAAAGAGAGTTCATTTATTTAGTTATTTAGACAAATATCTAAATAATATTTCAAATGCGCAAATTTAGTTAGGTTTTTAAATGGAATAAAGAAGTAGCACTGGGATTCTAAAATGTCCTTAGTTGATTTTCGGTCTCATGCAGTTGATTTATTGTATTTATTCAGGATATTTTAGCTCTTAATTTATTCTTTTAAAAAAATATTCTTCCCTATTAATACTCCAATAAAAGCTCCTATTTGGACACTCACAACCATTCCAAAAACACTTTGATAGGCTCCTGAATGCCCAGGAAGTGAGGCAGAGGCAAGTCCGACCTATTCTCCAATAATTGCACCAACTACGAGACTTATAAACTGGATTAAATATTTTCACGCTCCTCCAGTTTTCTCAGTTGGGTTCCGACTAGGAATGGTTAAAAACGACTAAGCCAAAAAGTACCCTTTTACTGGGAGGTTGCTACCCATAAAGGTTGAAATTATGAATTGCCCTTTACTTTTCACAGTTCGTTTTTAATTGGGGTTTGGAAATGCTCTCATGGATGAATAGCGTTTGTAGGAATCAAATATCTCCGGATCCGGCCCCACAGTTCTTGGATCTCCGGTTCTCTTTAATTCCTCGAGCAATGCTGCTTTCAGTTCGTTCTCTGTAGCAATATACTGACTCCTTCCTGCCAGATTGTTTAAACAAAATGGATCTTTTACCACATTGTACAATTCAAATTCAGGCCGTTTGTTGTAGATTAAATCAAAATAGGGTTTTATGAACGTATCATTGTAGTTTTCAATGATATTTATTTTTGAAGGACTGTCGTCAATATCCGTAAATGCAGCTTTCTTAATGTATTTCCCATTTGCATCCAAACCGAACATAGGTAGCAATTCATTCGGTTTTTCTGGATTGTATTTTTGGGGTGCCCCAGTAGGCCAACGTTCGGGTTTTAGGTTCCATATAAAAATACAATCACCTCCTCTTATCATACGTTGTGGATAGCCCCAATTCTTATATCGCGAAGAAGAATGTCGTTCTCTTCCTACAAACACATACTTTTTAGCGGTTTGTACTTCACTTCTACTTGTCGACCTAAGTAACGGCAGCAAACTTTTTCCTGTAAGAGGTAACATCCCTTCAGTTTTTGTTTCTGTTACTTCTATAATTGTAGGTGCGAGCTCAATAAAACCGATGGGGTCTTTTACAATTTTCCCTCCGGGAAAGCCTTTCGGATAGCGGATTGCCATGGGTACATGGGCTCCATATTCAAAGGCATTGGCCTTGGCCAGCGGAAAAGCCATGCCATTATCGGAGGTTACAATAACAATTGTATTTTCCAATTCTCCGATTTCTTCCAGGTAATTGAGCATTCTTTGCAAATGCAAATCAAACCATTCTATTTCTACGGCATAATCTAAAAGATCACCACGAATCACATTATTATCGGGAAGGAATCCTGGTACCTCAGCATCTTTTAATTGTTTCCCCATTCGTTTCCAGGCACCTTTTTCAAAAGCTCTGTGTGGTTCCTTAGCGCCATACCAAAAAAAGAAAGGTTTGTCTTTTTTTACATTCTCAATAAAATATTTGAAATTTTCTGCATAGTTAGCCTTGCCAATACCACTTGCTACACGTTCGTCTGCTTCTTTAGTATATCTTATTTCACTGTGCGAAATACCTCCTGCATCTGTTTTTCTTCGTATAGCATCCTTGTCATTTCTTGCATATCGAAACGGACTTACCCCTTTTCCACTGCGTCCTGTAACATAGCCGTTCTTTTCCAATAGGTCGATAAAAGGCACGTATTTTTTCAACCAAGAAGAAGCGTGCTGGCCCGATTGTTCATTTTGCCAATGGTGACGCCCCGTAACAATAGCACTTCTCGAAGGTGCACAGCCGGGCGATCCTGCATAGCAATTCTCAAAATAAATTCCTTCCCTTGCAATTCTATCAAAAGCAGGGGTATTTACAAAGTTACTTCCAGCAAAACTCGTATGTGCAAAAGATTGATCATCGCTGATCGCAAAAAGTATATTGGGTCTTTTTGTTTTTGTTCTATTTTGGGCAAAACTCGAAGAGATAAATACCATAAACAAACCTAAAACAATGGTTTTTATTTTCATTTCCTAGTGATTATTTTTAATTGACCATGTTTCCAGCCCATGACGCGCATACAATCTAACATCGCAACTAAGATCCTAAAATGTATACAAGGACATTGTATTTCAGCATTTTTAATGTAGCTGAGGATCAAACCAATGTTCAAATTATATGTTTAAAACTAACCTTAAAACCCAATTTTCAGCGCATAGCCATGACTATTTCCTCTGTTTTTTGCTAGATGTACTTGTAGTCCCTCATCTGTCTGGGCCCATTCTAATTGATCTGTCACACCTAACATTTGCACCGATTTGATTGTACCCACTGAAGTACTACCAAAACTCTTAATGCTAATTTTTGTTGTTGGGTATTCCAAAGCAATCGCATACAGGGTATTTTCTTTTTGGGTAAACCAAAAATCTTGTGGCGTAAAAGAAATGGTTTTGTCTTTTTTCTGCGCTCTATCATGCGTACCATTCATTTCTAGCACGGTAGGACCTTCGTGTGTTACTTTCCATTTTCGAGTGTTGTAAATCGCTTCTCCGTTTATTGCCAACCAGTTCCCAACAGCTCTTAGATTGTCTATACTTTCTTGAGGAACTTCACCAGAAGCATTGGGACCAATATTCAACATATAATTCCCCCCTTTACTTACAATTTCTGTCAGCCAAAACAAGAGTTCTTTTACCGATTTCCAATCGTGATCGTAGGATTTATAGCCCCAAGAATTGTTTGTCGTTCCTACAGTTTGCCAAGGCTTTGTAATAGCCAAATGATCTTTTGGAATTTTATTGTCACCCGGAATATCAAAATCGCCCATATCATTTCCTACACGTGAATTCACCAACATATTGGGTTGTAATTCATACGCCAATTTGTAAAAATCGGCACTTTGTTTTGGGCTTAAATAATGCGGCATATCATACCACAAAGTTTTTAAATCGGGAAATTGCGTCAATATTTCTTTTACCTGAGGAAAGGCCTTATTTGTGAGGTAGGATTGAAAGCTGTTTGAACTTGGATCCCATGTATTCGCACCCATTTTACGTTTGGCTTTGGCATTCATTTCTCTTCCTGAAGCTGCCAAATCTGCATAGCCACAATCATTCCCGTCCATCCAATCAATATTGTGTGAATAGTACAATCCAAAATCAATCCCGTATTTTTTACAGGCATCATATAATTCTTGAACTACGTCTCTTTTAAATGGCGTAGCGTCTACAATATTATAGTCGCTTACTTTGGAATGATACATGGCAAAACCGTCGTGGTGCTTTGAGGTAATAACCAAGTACTTCATTCCAGCATCTTTTGCCAATTTAGCTATAGCATCTGCATCGAAGTCTTCGGGGTTGAATTGGGGGGCTAATGCTGCGTACTCATCTCGCGGGATTTGAGCGGTACATTGTATCCATTCTGCTACTGGAGGACGTCCGTAGTCTTCAATTTTTTTCCCTTTCCAAACACCGCCGGGAATGGCATACAATCCCCAATGGATAAACATTCCATATTTTGCGTCATTAAAATCTTCAATAGCTTGCGATTTGGACGCCTCCATTTCTGCTACCGTTTGCGCATTTTTTGTTTTTGATTTGAAAAATGAACAAGATGAAATTGTTATGGCAATGCACAATAACAAACTTTTGATTTTGATGTTATATGACTTCTTCATGTACTATATTTTTTTCAAGGGTATGATTTCTAAACAACTCAAAATGCTCGTATTATTTTTTTGAAGTATTCTTTTCCCTTTACAAACAAATATACGGCCGAATACGCTCATTTTTTGTGTTCATTTCTTTCAAAAACTAATTCAATTGCATCATAATTTTATTTCAAGCTTTTTTAGTACGGATATATACTCAATAAAAACACCTACCAAAAAAATGGTAGGTGCCAATGAATTAGCGAAGTCGCTAATTGATCCGGGGGGAATCAAAATCTTTATTTTTCTTTATATGGATTGATAGGAACAATGGTTCCATCTGTTCGATAGGTAATCTCCGTATATTTTACAGATCTCAAATGCGTAACTCCTTTCGAGAGTGAAGCATCGTGGTAAAACAAATAACTCTTGCCTTCTATTTCACAAACTGAATGATGTGAGGTCCAACCTACTACCGGATTTAAAATTCTACCTTTATAGGTAAAGGGTCCATATGGATTGTCTCCTATTGCGTAACAAATAAAATGCGTATCACCTGTTGAGTATGAAAAATAGTATTTTCCATTGTGTTTATGCAACCAGGCCGCCTCAAAAAAACGACGTGCATTGTCACCTGCCAACAACAAATCCCCTGCTTCATCGAGAATTTCAAGTTGCTTTGGTTCTTCAGAAAACGCTAATAAATCGTCGGTCATTTTTGCCACCAACGGCAACAGTGCAGGTTCATGGTCTTGAGGTAAAAATGCGGTGGGACTTTCAGGCTGGGCGGCATTAAATTGCCCTGTTCTCCATCTTTGTAATTGTCCTCCCCATAAGCCACCAAAATACATATAATAACTACCATCATCATCTTTAAACACGGCTGGATCTATGGAGAAACTTCCTTTTATAGCTTCTGGTTGCGCCGTAAAGGGGCCTGTTGGTGATTTGCTAGTGGCTACACCAATACGGAAAATACCATCGTGCGCCTTGGCAGGAAAGAACAAATAATAAGTGCCGCCCTTTTCATTGGCATCTGGTGCCCACATTTGTTGTTTTGCCCAAGGCACATCGTCAACATGGAGCGCTACGCCATGATCTACTGCTTTGCTTCCAATAGCATCCATAGAGATCACATGGTAATCTTTCATTGCAAAATGACTTCCTAAATCGTCAAAAGCCTCTCCTACGTCAATATCGTGAGAAGGATAGATATATATTTTCCCGTTGAAATAATGCGCCGATGGATCGGCCGTATAGATATGACTAACCACAGGCTTTGAAATTGCCCGTCTGTTTAAATCTTCAAAATCAATATGATCAATACTATCTTCTGGCATTTCTTTGAAATTATTTGGTTCTTCTTTCTTTTAGTTCTTTTTCTATTTGCACCTCTAAGCTTTTATTAATTTCATAGTAAAACAACAATGCAATGCTTATAAAAAACGGAATTGCAGGATATATACTCACAAGCATTTTCGTGCCTTGTACTGCACTTTCCGGCTGTATCAATACTTCTCCTGCTACAGCTGCTTCTTTTGTAATATATCCATAAAGACCGAGAATCCATGTCAACAAAGCACTTCCTATACTAAGCCCTCCTTTTAGACCAACCATCATGGCGGAAAAAATTATGGCAGTGGCTCTTCTGTTGGTTTTCCATTCGGAATAATCGGCAACATCGGCAATCATTGCCCAGAGCAAAGGAATGGTGAGCCCGTAGAAAAACCCGTGTACTATTTGAGCCGAAAACATCAAACCTACTGAAGTTGCAGCAAAGAAATAGAATACAACAATAAATAAGGTTGAGATAAACAAGGCGGCCATAAAAACGTCTCGTTTGCCATACGTATCTGCTAACTTTTTAGACAGCGTGATCCCTACGATCATAAAAATAATACCACCGGCATTGAACAATCCAAATCCTGCTGAAACAGGGTTTTCACCAAAAAAATTAAGTCCAATGCCCGCTAGGAAATCTAATATTGGTTGAATGAATTGGGTAAGGGCAATTTTATCTACATAGTTTTCAAAATAGTACACATAAGAGCCACCTTTCATAGCCAAGGTCACAAAAATTAAAGTTGTTACCATAAGAATAATTACCCAAGGTTTGTTTTGAAATAAATCTGCTAGGTCTTCCTTTACGCTCGATTTTTGTTCAGGAGTAGGTACTATTCGTTCTCGAGTTGTGATAAATGTGATTAATAACATAAGTGTTCCAATAATAGCAAGCCAGGTCATCACTATTTCAATACCAACAGCTTTATCGCCTCCTCCAGCGGTTTCAATAATAGGCAACATAAATACTTGCACAAAGAACTGTGCGAACATCACCGCTACAAATCGATAAGATGAGATACTGTTTCGCTCTCCCATATCTCCAGTAATTACCCCGCTCAAAGCCGAATAAGGCAAATTGTTTGCTGCGTACAATAACAATAATAATGTGTAGGTCACAACTGCATAGATAACTTTTCCTTTATACGAAAAATCAGGAGTACTAAAAGCCAATAACGAAATAACACCAAGTGGTACAGCCGTATAGAGAATCCAAGGTCTAAATTTACCCCATTTTGACATTGTTCTATCGGCAATTGCCCCAATAATTGGGTTGAACCCAAAAGCGGCAATCAAGCCTACAATTAACATGATAGCAGAAGCATGATTTGCTTCCAGTCCATAGATATCTGTATAAAAATAAGCCAGATAGGTCATTAAGGTTTGAAATACCAAATTGGCCGCCAAGTCTCCCAAACTATAGCCTACTTTTTCTTTAATGGATAATTTTTGTGCGGTCGTATGCATGCTTTATAGTGTCTTTTATTAGGTTTGTTATTGCAGTTCTAACAAGCTCGAATAGGCTTTTTTTGGTTGGTAATTCCTATCGAATAGCAGCGGGTAATTGGTACGTTGCTTTATTGGAAAATCATTAAGCCATGAGTTTTTATCGGATATTCCCCAAAAAGTAACTCTGTCAATTTTATCTTGGTGTTTTACAAACAGTTTAAATAGTTCTTGGTAGCGTGCTGCCAATGCGTCTTGAACTTGGTCTGGTAAACCTTTGGAATACGGGTCCATTGTTTTATCACCTATGTATTTTTCAAAATTCTGACTAACCTCTGCGCCAACCAATTCCCATGGATTTGGCAATACTGATATGTCTAGTTCCGTAAAACTAACCTGCACACCCAATGCGGCATAGGTAAGTATGGTTTCTTCTATTTGTTGGATTGATGGCTTTTTTAAATCCCAATGTGCTTGTATGCCTACTCCGTCAATCCTTGCGCCATCTGCTTGTAGTTGTTTTACCAAACGCACCACTCCTGCTCGCTTTTTAGGATGGCAAATATTGTAATCGTTATACATAAGTTTGGCATTCGGGTCGTACTGTGCTGCCCATTTAAAAGCCTGTGAAAGATAGCCCTCTCCAAGTACGTTTAAAAAGACGGATTGACGCAAATCCCCATTTTCTTTCAACGCTTCATTTACTACATCCCAAGTACCAATTTTCCCTTTGTATCTCGACACTACCGTCTGTATGTGATTGTGAATGTAACTTGCCATTTGGGCACTGTCCTGCTCCTCTTTCATAAATGCCGCCAATTGCGAGTGCCAAACCAATGTATGTCCTATTATATGTGCATTGATTTTTTCTCCTAAGGCCACATATTTGTCGGCCATCTTAAAATCAAATACATTGGGTTTTGGTTGCAGGAACATCCATTTCATACAATTTTCAGGAGAAATGGTATTAAATTCTTTTTCTAGAATTCGATTCCCCTTTGTATCTGAACCCTTGATTTGACGCTCATTTAAAGCGGCTCCCACATAAAACTGGTTCTTAAAAACAGTCTGTAATGAATTCGACTCTTTTGTTGTATTCTGACTTTGATTGATATGCTTTGCACAACTTAAAACGAGCAGTCCCAGGGCAAGTAATATTATTTTTTTCATCTTTATCAACTATTAACCAGAGCATTCGATGCTCTCTGTTGTTACAAAACTAAAAATCTAAGGAGTACTTGGCTATCACAAAATGAGCAAATACTATCAAAATTGAGTAAAAGTATACATTACATCTTAACAAAACGCATTGTTTTAGGACCTCTGGCTCCATCTATTTTAATCAGATAGAGACCTAATGGCAAATGCGCAATTTCTAGCGTTCCTTTTCCATTAAGTATGTTTAGGTTGCCAACTGACATATACAGTTTTCCTCTAGCATCGAAAATCGTAATTTGATCACTTCTTGAAATTCCTTGAACACTAATGGTACTTTTAGCAGGATTTGGATATACAAAAGTTGAAGCAGTATTTTCAAAAGCATCGACCGACAAATTTTCTAGATGATCGGCTGTACCGTTTCCATCCAAATCTACAGATTCATAGGCACCAATATCTATAAGTGTTACGCCTCTGAGATTGTTTTCAAAATCGAATGTTGGTGTGTATTCAGCGGCTGTTGTACCACTGAATAGCAACATTCCTGAATTTGCAATTCCTGTGTCTAGTGCCGCACTGTTAGCACTGAGTCTAAAATCAAAATTCGATTCATCTACAAATCCTGGATTTGCATTGATCATACTAGTTACACCTCCTGCATTGGATTGACCGTTATAGGAAATATTATTCTTTCCTTTGATGTTTGAAGTAGCCCCAAATACACGGTAGCTATAATCGGTCGTAAATCGAGTCCAACTAATATTGTTATAAATTCGAACTTCTTTCGAGTTGTTAATTGCAATCCCCCCAGCTGCTTGGCGTCCTTCAGACAAAGGAACTGCTCCATTGTTGTATATGGTATTGTTAACCACAATTGAATAATCCGATTTATGCACTACCAAACCATTGATGCCATTTCCGTAGGCAATATTGTTGGCAAAATAAAAATACCCTGTATATTGTCCATTTGGGTTTTCATCATTTTCACCTGTACCTCTATCATTGTTCCTTGTGATATAACATCCTGATCCATCTATGATATTTGGGAAATCAGGACAGCCATAATCACTTGTGTTAGAACAGTCGTAATTATGGTTAAAATAATGTATCTTATTGAGGTTATCATATACCCTGTTTTTGGTAATCCGCATTTTTATTTTCTCCTTGTTATCAAATGATTTGGATTGCGCCAACACCACAGCACTCGATCCAGAGGATGTCCAAAGGGTACAGTTGTACACTTCATTATTGGTGAGTATGCAATAATCTGAATTGTTAATCCGTACACCAGAACCAGGACAGTCATATACCTTATTGCTATGCAGTGTCACGTGATGTCCTCCACCGGAAGCCCAAACAGTAATTCCCATTCCTTTGTAATAGGTGTTCTGAATCAAACGATAGCTCTCTGCTGCTTCTTTGGTAATTTGCTGACTAGGTCCTTGTATTTCAAATCCTGAAATCTCTAAGTGTATTCCGGTTCCGCAAACGAAGCCACCCGAACCATCGAATTCTATTTTGGGCGTATGTCCTGGGTAATTTCGTATCACCAACGGACCATTTAAGGTACCTGCTTTGTTTATGTTTACCAAAGCACCATTGTCAATTTCTCCATTTCCATAGCCCGAATTACGATAGGTACCATCCATGACATAAATAATATCCCCTGTAGTCCAAGAAGACACTGCTTTTGAGATTGATTTATAGGGTGTAGTCATATCATTTCCGGCATTGGTATCTGAGCCATTATCGTCTACATACCAAGTGGTAAATCCACCTGATTTTACTACAATTTCATAAATGCCTTCTTTTAAAAAATTAAATTTTATTCTTCCTTCAGAAGTGGTTACATCTGAGGTTAAAGTCAGCGTATAAAATGTCCATTCGTCTAAACGTACTTGTTGGGTTTGCGATGTAATATTTACCAAAGCATCCATAAGCGTTACTTTAAACTCATTTCCAACAGTTCCTTTGGCATAAAACGAAATGGTATATTCCTGACCGCCAATCAAATTAAAATAACAATCGGCCGAATTAAACATACGCACTTCCCACGGGCTATCGACTGTTACGTTAACTTTCAAAGATGCGTCTCCGTAGTAGGTACCTTCTGAAGTTACTGTATAAGAAGCATTACCTTCAGAGGCGTTAAACCAATTGGAAGCAAAAGTAGGTTGATTTGTAAAACTTCCAATACCACCAGTATCTAAGCATTGTGCATTCACGGAAAGCATCACTAAAAGAAATACTATAAAACTCATGTTAAATAGTTGCTTGCGTACAGTACGTTTTCCCATTATTTATTCGATTAATGTGTTTAGGGCTTTCATCGTCCCGTCGTTATTGTAAAAAATTTCAGCAACTTTTACATTTCTTAAATTTGTTTGGTTTGACAGTTGAATGTCGTGGTAAAACAAATACCATTTCCCTTTTATTTCGACAACCGAATGATGATTGGTCCATCCTTTAACTGGATGATTTAATATGCCTTTAAAGGTGAACGGCCCATATGGATTATCACTCATGGCATACACGATATAGTGCGTATCTCCTGTCGAATAACTCAAATAATACTGCCCGTTTCTTTTGTGCATCCAGGCTGCTTCAAAAAATCGCTTATCGTTATCTTTTGTAAGAATTGGGCTTCCGTCCGAATCTACTATTTGAATTTCTTTTACCTCTTCAGAGAACCCCAGCATATCCTCGGATAGTTTGACAATTCTTGGACCAATTGCTGGTGCATTAGGTTGTTCATTGTCTTTTTTATCACAATCTGCAGGTGTATATTTATTTTTATCCCAATGTTGAACTTGCCCTCCCCATATACCTCCAAAATACATATAGAAGCTGCCGTCTTCATCTTCAAAAACGGCAGGATCTATACTATAACTGCCTTCAATAAAAGTTGGTTGGGCTGTAAAGGGCCCTTCAGGTCTATTGGAAACTGCCACACCAATTCTAAAAACATCTTCTTTGTCTTTTGCAGGGAAGTACAAATAATACTTTCCATTTTTTGTGGCGGCATCTGCCGCCCATAACATTCTTTTTGCCCAAGGAACCTCTTTGAGAGGTAAAGCAACCTCGTGCAATGTTACAGGTCCTCCAATACTGTCCATAGAGAATACTGTATAATCGGTCATGCTGTATTGACTACCGCAGTCTCCTGGTATGCGTTCACTATTTATATCGTGTGAAGGGTATACATAAATTCTATTTTCAAAAACATGTGCAGACGGGTCTGCTGTATAGATTTCAGAAACCAACGGTTCATTTAAAAACTTAGTACTTCTAGTTTCGCTTGCCCGATTATTTGGCTTACAAAAGGTCAAGACTAACCATCCAATTCCAACAAGCACATACCTACACTTCACCATCTACTCCTACGATTTAGTCTTTTAAAATTTTTTCGCTTCGGACCCCTCCAGACATTAGTTTTACTTGCACGATATATACTCCTGACGCAAGTTCAGAAACATCTACAGTGTTTCCTCCTACTTGTGCAATTACTTTTGACCCTACGACATTGTAGATTTCAACTGTTGCTACTTCTGAATCAGCTGTAATATTTAATGTAGTACTCACTGGATTTGGATACAAACCTACAGAAGCTGCTACATTTTCATCTACACCCAAGTAAGTAGAGGTAAACATGATTTGTTGAACGTGAATCGTCCCAGCAGATTCTGTTATGGCAACACCTCCTTCCCCGTTATCCGCCTCTTCTATAAACTGCAACTTATAACCATTTTGTTCACCTGTCCAATTGGTTAAATTACTTAAATCGAAATCTATTGTTTGTACGGTTATTGGGTCATTAGCAGGTATATTGAACACCGAAGCATATTCTGCAGCGCCAGATGGGGATACAAAAGTTATTTTATTTTTAGGCGAATCGTTAATTATTTTAATTCTCAAACCTTTATTTGCTGTTCCATCCACAGCATACAAGCCACTTTGCGTAAGATTCGGATATTTATTACTACCATCGATAGTTACTTGTAGGGTTCCCGCTACTGGTTGCGATAAGCTTACCCCATTTGCCCCTACAAATCCTTCTGTATCACTGGCACTGTCAAATGTAAAATCGGAACGTGGTGTAGAGGGTACTTCTTCTAAAAATTCTATTTTCTCAATGATAAAACCACCTTCAGAACTAGCAATGGCAAACCCACCGTTATTGTTATCGGCTAATACTACAGACATATGGTCAAAATCCGTTTCAGAATCCCCTCCGTAATCGTAGTTCTTCCATTGTGCATTTGTCAAATCAAAATAATAGGTTTTAGACGGCCCTTTGCTTACGTTAAAAAACGTATAACGTGTATTTGTTCCTGCTGAACTCAACGGATCCGTACCTGTATTTGCTTTAAAATGTAGAGCTCTTACTCTTTCTACCTCATCGGAATCATTAATTACTGTAATGGCGAATATTTTATAGAGGCTGGCATCTACATTCAAGTTTTGGTGTGTTATTTTTGGTTTGGCATCTCCACTTCCGTTCCATGAAATAGCCAATCCATCCGAAACTATACTCGCATCGCTAGCACCACCTGCTTTCACCCATCCAAGCGCGTCTTGAGAATTTTTAAAATCGAAGGTTACCTGAGAGAACAGGCTTATACTCATAAAGAATAGCAGTACGTTTAAAATGTAATTTTTCATCATAGTTTGTGTTATTTTAGGTTATTATATCTAGTTATCATTATTCTTTTAGCACAGTTACATCATCAATAAAATAGGTAGTACCCTCTTCCAAATACCAAAATTTGATTTGGTTTTTATCACTGGTATTTGGCACCATGAACATATGTGAATAGGGCTGCCATTCTTCACTCAATCGGAACTGTTTGTTTTGAAAACTCCCTTTGACATCCGATTGAAAAACCAACCCTAGTTTTCCAGTTCCTTTTGGTCCTCGTTTAGCGAAAAAGGTGACAGTGTATCCTTCGCCTTGCTTTACTGGAAATGCATTGCTAAAAGCAGTACTTACAAACCAGGGTTTTTCTCCAACTTTTCCTACAGTTACTTTTAAGGCTTTGGTACTCCCCTTATTTACATCTGTTGTCTCTATAGAAAAAGTGGCTCTACCTGTTTTTTTCGCCTGATTTGCCCACCAATAAAAAGTGCCTGTTTTTTTGTTAACACCTTCTAAGTTACTGTTTTTTATAGCCAAGGCTTGCGAATGTATACTCGCAATTGAGAAAAGACAACTTACCAAAAGACTAGTATATATGCTAAAATTTAGATTCATTTTCATTCTTGTATTGTTGGTATATGATTCGAAGTTAGCGAATCGATGTGTTTATCTCTATCACAAATGAAGACAAGACTAATACATTTGAGGATACTTGTTTTATTTCATTGGATCCTCGTTTACATGTTCACGCATTTTCTTTAGTTTACTTTTGTATTTTTTCACCAAAGAGGCATTGCGCTCAATTTTCGATATATCTGTATTTTGCTTGCCATCTTTATGAAGGTCATAGAGCATGTTACCCAAATATTTTTCGCCTCTGTAAAACTCTGTATAGGAATAATCTTTGTCGATAACTGCTTCTCCTTCTTTATATCGGGTATACACTTCCGTTTTTAGAATTGTGGATGGGTCTTCTAAGACAGGAACTAAACTTTTACCTTGTAAATATTCGGGAGCCTCTATATTGGTCAACTCGCACAAGGTTGGGTATACATCTACTAATTCTGTAAAAGACTGTGCTTTTTTGTTCTTTGAGTGTTTTGGTGAAGAAATTAGCAAAGGAATTTTAACGGCTTCATAAAATGTACTGTGCTTACACCAAAACCCATGCTCGCCTAGGAAAAACCCATGATCGCTCCATAAAATCACAGTGGTATTCTCTCGCAATCCTAAATCATCTAAAGACTGTAAAACCTCTCCTATCAGGGCATCCATATAACTTACACTTGCATAATAACCATGTATCAAATTGCGTGACATTTCATCACTCAGATTTCCTGTTTTTGGGATATCCAAATACATATTCCGCAATTCTGAAGAAAAATGCTGTGACTGTATAGCAATAAACGGTGCATTATTAGGATAGTATGCATTGTCTGCCAACTGAATCTTATCGTGATCATAGAGGTCCCAATATTTTTTAGGCTGAATAAATGGCAAATGCGGAGCCACATAGCCTAATGCCATAAAAAACGGCTTATTTTGATCTTTTAATTCTCCCAATTTTTTAACGGCTCTTTGTGTTACTTTTCCATCGTTATAAGCATAGTCGTCTACATCTGGATATTCAACAACAGGTCCCTTATTCCCGTGTGATCCCTTTTCTCCTGTTCGTTTTCGCTCAATAGCAACCGGATCTTGATAGTCGGCTTGATGTGCTCCCCCATCTGTAACTGTCCAATGCTGTTCATGGTCGTCTGGATGGTGGTAAATTTTCCCATAGGAAATAGATTCATAGCCATTGTTTTTAAACAGTTGATTTAAAGGAATGGCATTTGGAGCATCTACTGAGGCACGGGTTCTATAATCGTTAAAGCGTGCTTCACTTGGCCTAATTCCAGTCATGATACTTGCTCTACTTGCTCCACAAACGGCAATATTTGTAAAGGCATTGTCGAACTGAATGCCTTCTGCTGCCAGTTTATCGATGTTTGGCGTGATCATTTTTGTTTCTCCATAAGAACTTATTTTAGGTCTAAAATCGTCTACTGAAATAAACAAGATATTTTGTTTTTGATTTGTATTTGTGACCTCTACCTCCTTAGATTTCGAATTGGTTTTAGCCGTTTTACAGGCCACAACTATTGCAGCTGTAATACAGATTCCCAGGACTATTTTTGTAGTTGAAACTATTTTCATTTTCTTTTTATTTTGATGTAATTTTTGATGCTTTGAATCCAATTCTAATGGCTCTCGCCGCTATTTTCTGATTTTTTGTCAGTTTGATAGGACTGTGGTACAGATTCCAGTGTTTGCTTCCAATTTCTTTGTCTAATTGATATCCTATGGAAGCTCCTTCTGTAGTGCTCTCTAATACGATTTTGCCCCTTTTTTCATTTTTAAAGATTACCTCCGAAGTAACAGGTTGTAAAAATTCTGGCCAAAATAACTGAATGAGGTCGTGCTCTGGTATAAAACCTTTATCTCCTATTTCCAACTGCCAATTGGCCAATGCTTTTCTAAAGTTGGTCATACGTTCGGCATGATTAGGATTATTTGCCAAGTTGTGTACTTCGTACGGATCGTTTTTCAGGTCGTACAATTCTTCATTTGGCTTGGTGTCCATAAAAATATAAGCGGCATCGCCTGAGAGTTCTTTGTTTCGATCCATGGCAATGAGTTTTGCATTCATGGTAATTTGCTCACGGTACTTATTCCTGTAAATCAATGGTAAATGCGGCAAGAAATTTTTAATATACACATAACGACCATCCAGCACAGAGCGTTGCATATCGGTTACCTCATCAAAGCGATCGGCACTACCAAAGGCAAAGTTTCTAGGGGTTTGTTCATAGGTTCCTGAAAATGCTTTTCCATCGTAATGCTCGGCTGGCTTGATATTTAATAAAGAGAGCATTGTTGGTCCTAAATCCATCAGTGATACAATTCTATCATCTACGGTTCCTGCCCTTTTTTTATCTGGATACCTAACAATTAAGGGCACATTCAACCCGCTGTTCCCTACGGCGCGTTTCTGTCGTAAAAGGTTACCTCCATGATCACTCCAAAACACAATGATGGTATTGTCTAGCAAATTATCTTCTTCCAACTCCTTTAGCAATTCTCCAACTTGTCGATCCATTTCCTCAATATTGGAATATTTCCTGGCAATGTCGTTTCTCACTTCTGGAATGTCAGCAAAATAATCGGGTACAATTACGTCTTCAGGTTGTACGGTAAGAGGTTCATCTTTGCGCATCCAAATTCGAGATTCGTGAGTAACCATAAAATTACGCACATAAAAGAAGGGCTTATCTTTGGGGCAATCTCTATAACTTACAGTAGAAGACACCTCGTCCCAAGCTGTAAATGGCGCATTGAACTGATAGTCACATTTAAAATTATTGGCGCAGTAATACCCTTCTCTTCTTAAGGTTTCTGTAAAGCAATGTACGTTTGAAGGTGGAACAACCTCATATTCTGGAACGTTTCTCCCTGTTTTATCTCGTACGCCAATATAAGTATTGTGCTTTACCTCTTCAGGGGTTTTGTAGTTATGGTAGTCTCCTGTACGCATATTCTGTGCACCCAATCTTGTGGCATACATGCCTGTAATTATAGAGAATCTGCTCGGAGCACAAACACCCACTGTAGAATAAGCATGCGTATAACGCACTCCTTCTGCGGCTAACTTATCTAAGTTAGGCGTTTTGATGACCGGATTTCCATAGACTCCTAAAATAGGGCCCATATCCTCTGCGCTTAACCAGACGACATTCAAAGGTTTCTTTTTTTGTGCTGATATCTGAATTGTACCTCCGCAAACAAATAAGAGTATAAGAAGTTGTATCTGTTTCATCATCCTCATTTTAATAGTGTAGTTTTATATAATCGTCTGCTGTTAATTTGCCTTTTAAATTGCTAGGCACCTTGTTCCATTTTGAATTTCTATCTAAAGGGTGTAGTGTCGGTTTTAACAAAGGCATTTTGTGATGTACTAAAAAGTCGTCTTGTGAAATCATCCAGGCTTCCAACACCTCTGCTAAGTGTTCTTTTTCCTTTTGGTAATTTTTGTTTTTTGCCAAATTCTTCTTTTCATAAGGATCCGTTTTTAAGTCATATAGCTCTTCAAAAGGTTTTTTGGGAAAAGCTTTCGCTCCTTTTTCAATAAAGGCATTGACAAATTCATTGTCTCCTAAATTGTTTTCAACCACTTCTATCGAATTGTAGTTTCGAATATATTTGTATTGTTTGCCACGCACCATTCGTGAAGGAAACACCTTACAATGTTGTATGTTTTGTTTGGTGGCAATTCCAAAAATATAATCGTGAATCGATGCTTCCTCTCCCTGAAGTGTTCTATAAAAACTCTTCCCATCTAAATAATCTGGTATGGGTACATCTATAATGTCTAAAAAGGTAGGCAGTATATCTATTAAGGAAACCAAAGTATTTGAGGCTGAATTCGCCTTTATTTTCCCAGGCCATTTTACAACAAGTGGCACTCTGAGTCCTGGCTCTGAGACACCCCATTTTCCCGAAATACCGTGATCTGATGCATAGACGAATACACTGTTTTTCTCGAGTTTGTACTTGTCTACCATGGCTACTATCTTTTCCAATTGCGCATTGTCATTTTTTATGTTTTGGTAATAACCGGTTTTATACGCAGCAGGCTTGTGCGAAGTATACGGCAATTTAAAAATGTCATTTGCTGTATATTCAGTTTCCTTAGGATAGGGACCATGAGGATAGTCTGAAGCGATAAATAAACAAAACGGTTTGGTCGCTTCTTTTAAGTAGGTATCGATATCTTCTAAAGGCAAAAAACGATGATTAACGGAAGGAAAGTAATGTGTCCAATCAAAAACATCGTTGGGTTTTACATGGCTTTTTCCTGCTAACACAACTTCATAGCCCGCCTCTTTTAAATAAGTCGTCACACTGGAAACGGACGGTTTTACTCCAATATGATTTGCAAAACAACCATTTTTAATTGCGTACAACCCTGTATATATTTGAGAACGACTTGGCGCACAGATGGATTGTGCTACATAGGCGTTTTGAAAACGCATGCCTTCTTTTGCCAGTTTATCCACTGCAGGTGTATATACCTTTGGATTTCCATAGCAGCCATAGTCTAGCTGATCTTGATCATCTGCTAGGTAGAAAATAAAATTAGGGGTAGGTTTTTTGTTCGATTTCACAACAAATGTATGCTGAACACTTGCACTCAACAAAAAGGTTGACAGGATAACTAGACACAAGGACATAGTTGATTTTTTCATGTTTTTTAAATTAGAAAAGTTACTCAAAATTACATTCCAACTTCTAAAAAGACTAACACTTTTGAGGATTGTACTAGTACATTTCAGTCAAAACACCTGAATTAATCTTTTTAACACTTAACTGATTGTGTTTTGGTTCTTAAATTAGGAGGAATCACCATTAGTTAAATTACTCTAAGAGAATTTTTCCAGATTCAAAATTGACACTAATTCATATTGTGTTACATTTACTAAACAAACCAAACCCCAGTTAATTTGAATTCAATTCTTCGTTTTCTATGTTGCTTTTTAGTTTGTTCTCCAATGTTACTTTCACAGGAGAAATTTGAGGAGCTAACATTTAACGCTGTAAACTCTAACATGAGTTCTAGGGCAATAACAACCATTGTTAGAGATGACCAAGGTTTTATTTGGATTGGAACTTATGGCGATGGCTTGTATAAATTTGATGGCATAGACACTGAAAACTACAGCTACAATTGGAACGACACTAAATCGCTAAACAGCTCGAAAGTTGAAGTCTTGTTTGTAGATAGTAAAAATCAAATGTGGGTGGGAACCGACGAAGGACTGAATCTTTACGACAGGAATTCAAATGCATTTATTTCTATTCCTTTTGACACAAAAAACAAGAAAGTACCGGTTCATGCGATTGCAGAAACCGATGACAAACAATTGTTGATTGGCACCCATATGCACGGCCTTTTTTCTGTGAATCTTGAAAACAGAAATGTTGGTAAAATTTCTTCAACACAAAACCAAACTTTCCAATATTTTGAAATAAACGCCATTTTAAAAACGAGAAAAGGCGGTATTTTACTCGGCACAAACAAAGGAGTGTTTTCCTATATACCTTCTGAAAACTCCTACAAATACGCCATTTTTGAAACTTTAAAAGGAAAGGATTCGATAGTAGCACCTATTGAGAGTATGATTGCCATAAAAAATAAATTATGGTTAGGTACAAATGCAGAAGGTTTGATAGAAATAAAAACCGACCCCACCAATCACTACCAACTAAAACAACATCGAATTACCAACAAACGCATCCTTACTATGGCGCAAAACAAAGAAGGCTTGCTCTTTTGTGGTACGGAGAATGATGGATTATTTGCGATAGCAAAGGAAGGTGAAACGGTAAAAAACTACCAGTACAAGTCTTCAGATAAATACGGTCTCAAATCGAATTCCATTTGGTCGCTGTTTATCGACCCCGAAGATAGAATGTGGGTAGGTTATTACAACAATGGCTTGGACGTTGTAGATAAAAATTACAGTAAATTTAAACAGATTGAAAGCATTGCAAATCAGCCTCAATCTTTAAATGCAAGTTCAGTAACCGCTATTGCAAAGGACAAAAACGAAAGACTTTGGATTGGAACCATTGAAGGAGGTGTCGATGTATACGATTTAAAAAACAACACATTCACCCATCTTGTAAACCAAAAAAACAAGATTGCTAAAGGACTCAAAAGTTTAGATGTGCAAACTGTATTTATAGACAGTCGCCAAAATATTTGGGTGGGTACATGGAGTTCAGGTCTCTATTTCTTAAAAAATGGCAGCGAGCAATTTGTAAATTGGAATTTGAGCAATAGCCGTCTCAAGTCGAATAGAATACTCACTTTTGATGAAGATTCTAAGGGTCTTATTTGGATTGGCTCTTTTGGAAGCGGAGTGTATTCGTACAACCCAACACAAAACCAACTTACACATTATAATTCTGATTCATTTGCTGCTTTAAACATCCATTCAGGATACGTCCGCAAACTTTTAGTCGATGCCAACGATCATATCGTATTGGGTACACGCAAAGGCTTGTACAAAATAAAAAAAACAAACGGGAGTTACGAGGTAAGCGCTCTTAATAATAACATTAGAAATCGTTTGCAAGAAAATAGAAGTCAGTATATCATCACTTCAATTTTTGAAGACAGTCAAAATAAGTTATGGCTAGGTACAGATGGATATGGTCTCTGTGTTTACGACGCAAAAAATGAGAATGTAACTTGGTTCAATCAAACAAACGGCCTTATTCACAGCACTGTTGGTTGTATCACAGAGGCAGACAATGGGTCGATCTGGATTGGAGGTAATAGAGGGCTTTCAGAATTAAATCCTAGTACACAGACCTTCATCAATTACAATAGTCAAGACGGACTCCTGTCTAACAATTTTAATTACAATGCCGTTTTTAAAAACAGCAATGGAGATCTTTATTTTGGAAACTATGGAGGTATCAACTACTTCAACCCCAAAAACAGCAATCGGAACAAACTAAAACCTCAAGTGTACCTCACCGGGTTAAAGTTATTTAACAAACCCGTTACACCTACAACCGAAAATACACCTTTGGAAAAACACATTTCCGAAACACAGGAAATTACGCTGAAACACGACCAGTCTGTTTTTACCATAGAGTATGTAGGAATCAATTATACCCATACAGAACAGAACCATTATGCATACTATCTAGAAGGTTTTGAAAAAACATGGAATTATGTAAACTCAAACAGAACGGCAACCTATACAAATATTCGTCCTGGAACCTATACCTTTAAAGTAAAAGCTGCAAATAATGATGGTGTTTGGAATGAAACCCCCACAACACTTCGCATTCGGGTTTTACCTCCTTGGTGGAAGAGTCATATTGCTATTGTACTATACATATTAGCGCTCTTGGGATTGAGCTATTTTGTTCGTCGATTTAAAAACGAACGCGAAAACAAAAAGAGAATTATAAAAAATCAACAGGAAGAACGCAAACAAATTGAAGTTCTAAATGCTAAAAAAATACAGTTCTTTACGAATATTTCTCATGAATTCAGAACACCTTTAACGCTAATTTTAAATCCTTTGGAAGACATCCTCGACAATGCTACATTACAACTTCCTCCCGAGGTGAAAGAGAAACACCAAACGATACATAAAAACACCAAAAGATTATCGCGATTGATCGATGAACTGATGGACTTTAGAAAGTTACAGTTCAATAAAATGACTTTAAAAGCATCAAAAATTCAAACAAACACCTTTGTCTCAGAAGTTGCGAGCTATTTTGAGGAAGAAGCACTGCAAAGAAACATTATTCTTTCTGTGGAACCCGATGAACACATGAAGGAACTTTGGGCAGATCCTTCCATGCTGGAAAAAATCATTTTTAACATCCTTTCTAATGCCTTTAAAGCGACTCCAGAAAACGGAATGGTTACTGTTAAAATCAGTACTTCAAATGAACCTGTACTACTACCCCTAATCGATAAAAACACTCCCTTACCTGCCGTTGAAATTACTATTAAGGATACGGGAACGGGAATCAAACAAGAAAACCTGTCCAAAATATTTGAACGTTTTTATCAAGCCAAAGAAATGGATAAACAATACTATGGCGGTACTGGAATTGGGCTTGAGGTAGTTAGAAGTTTTGTGGATTTACACAAAGGAAAAATTTTGGTAAACAGTAAAGAAAATATTGGAACTCAATTTATACTCTATTTCCCACAAGGAAACAAGCATTTCGACCCTACCGAAATTGTAACAAACGGGATAGAACACAGCATACAAAAAAACAAAAAAACGGAAGTACCTATTCCTGTCTCAGAAGAGAAGGGACCCAAAAAGACAAAAAAATCTTTACTCATTGTTGAAGACAACACAGAACTTAGAAACTACCTCAAAAAAGAATTGCAAAATGAGTACACACTGTTTACAGCAGAAAATGGAAAGCAAGGTTTTGACAAGGCAAACAAAGCCATCCCAGATTTAATCATTACCGATGTCATGATGCCAATAATGGATGGCTATGAGTTCTGTGCGAAGATTAAACAAGACCTAAAAACAAGTCATATCCCACTACTGATGCTCACTGCTAAAGGAATGGAAGCAGACCGAATTAAAGGAATTGATGCGGGGGCAGATGTTTATATGAACAAGCCCTTTAATATGAAAATACTACGTTCACACCTCAAACAACTCATTACAAGTAGACAAGTTTTATTTACCAAGTATTTTAACGGTGTGAGTGAAAACAAAATAACGGATAACACAACGTCTTTAGATAAACAATTTATTACTAAAGTACTCGATTATATCCATGAAAACCTAAGCGATCCTAAATTGAATGTCGAAAATTTAGCCGAAGAATTATTACTGAGCCGTAGTAAACTCTACAGAAAAATTAAGGCACTTACGGGCGATACTGCCAATGAATTCTTACGAAAAGTACGCCTTGAAAAAGCAAAACAATTGATTGAAACTACAGAAGACACCATAAGTGAGGTATGTTATCAGGTAGGGTTTTCTTCTCCTTCCTATTTTACAAAGTGCTTCAAAAAACATTTTGACGTACTACCCACAGAAATAAGACCCCACAAAAAATAAAAGGAATTTTAAAATGACAGCCCAAAATAAAATTCGATATTTACGCATCGAACAGGGTGCACACAACCTATTTTGGACCCATCCTGAAATTATAGATTCCATTTGGGAATTTTTTCAACGCTTTTAATTACTCATAATTTACGTAAACCTTTAAGTAAGATTATCGATAAAAACAGAAAAACAACTTTAATACCTGTATTTCAAGTTGTTATATTGTTTTTTGTTCTTTTTTCACTAGTATTCGAAATAAAGAAATACAGTTCAAAATAAGCCCCTTTTTTTTAAATTTATTGACAAATATGGGGGTTACTTTATCTTTGTTTTACACAATTTAAAACACCCTCTTTTGTATTATATAGGATTCGACATAGGAAGTTCGTCTGTAAAAGTTGCCATCGTACATGCGCAGACAGGAGAAAAACTAGCAGCAGTTCATGAACCACAAGAAGAAATGGCTATCACAGCCCTACATTCCGATTGGGCAGAACAAGATTCTGATATGTGGTGGCAATATACTTGTATGGCTACAAAGCGCGCTATTAAAGAATCGAATATCGATGCGACCAAAATTACAGGAATCGGTATTTCGTATCAAATGCACGGTTTGGTTGTTGTTGACAAACAAGGAAAACCCCTTAGAGATTCTATTATTTGGTGCGACAGTCGAGCTGTTGAAATTGGAAACAATGCTTTTGACGAGATTGGAAATTCTACTTGCGCTCGTAAGCTTTTGAACGCTCCAGGAAACTTTACGGCTTCAAAACTTAAATGGGTACGCGATAATGAACCAGACGTGTACTCAAAAATTCATAAGTATATGTTACCAGGCGATTATATTGCCTACAAACTAACAGGCGTGTTTAATACCACCAAAAACGGTTTATCTGAAGGGATTCTTTGGGATTATGAGTCGGACACCTTAGCTCATTTTTTATTGGAACATTATGGAATTGATCCTTCTTTGACACCAGACATTGTGGAAAATTTCACAAACCAAGGTTCGGTAAATGAAAAGGGAGCTGCTCAAAGCGGATTGCCTATAGGCGCAACTGTAAATTACCGAGCAGGTGATCAACCCAATAACGCACTTTCATTGAACGTGTTCAACCATGGTGAGGTTGCGGCTACCGGTGGAACTTCCGGAGTAATCTACGCAGTTACAAATTCCTTACAATCTAAAGAGTCTTCAAGAATAAATAATTTTGCACATGTGAATTACACCAAAGAAAATCCAATTCTTGGAAAGTTGATGTGTATCAATGGATCGGGTATTCAGTACCGATGGATGAAAGACAATTTAGCAGCCAATACCTATGAAGAAATGAACCTAAAAGCCGAAGAAGTTCCTGTAGGATCCGATGGTTTGGTTATCATTCCGTTTGGAAATGGAGCTGAAAGAATTTTAAATAATAAAAATGTAGGTTCACACTATTGCAACCTTAATTTCAATAAGCATTCAGATGGACATATGTATCGTGCAGCCCTAGAAGGCATCGCTTTTTCTTTTGTATATGGAATGGACATTCTGAAAAACGACAATGCAGTTATCAATGTTATCAGAGCTGGAAATGACAATCTTTTCCGTTCTGAAATTTTCTCAAATACGGTCGCTACCCTAATCGGTCATGAAATCGAAATTTACAATACTACTGGATCTGTCGGTGCAGCCAGAGCAGCTGGTTTAACCGACGGTGACTTTAAAAAGTTTGGAGACAATATTACTCAAAATGACCATGTTATGACCTATATGCCTCTAAATAACAAGGAACCCTATTTGGAAGCATATACCCAATGGAAAAAAGAACTCGAAAACTTGTTGGGATGATGAGGGTTGATAGGAGCAGGAAGAGAGAAGTGAAGAGTTAGGAGTAATAAGTAAGTAGAAAAAGCCGAAAGCCGAAAGCAAATAGCAGAAAGTTAAACATAAAAAAATCAATCGTATGTCAAAATTAACAATCGGAAGTAAAGAATACTTCAAAGGAATTGGAGAGATTAAATTCGAAGGAAAATATTCAAAAAATCCTTTAGCCTATAAATACTACAATCCAGATCAAATCGTTGCAGGAAAAACGATGCGTGAACACTTTAAATTTTCTGTTGCATATTGGCATACCTTCTGTGGTCAAGGGTCGGATCCATTTGGTCCTGGGACACAAAATTTTGAGTGGGATCAGCATTCAGATCCATTACAAGCAGCCAAAGACAAGGCAGATGCCGCTTTTGAGTTTATCACCAAAATGGGATTCGACTATTACTGTTTCCACGATTTTGATTTGATTCAAGAAGGCGCAACTTTTGAAGTGTCTGAAGCGCGTTTAAAAGAAATTGTGGCCTATTTAAAAGAAAAACAAGCAGCTTCTGGTGTAAAATTATTATGGGGAACTGCCAACTGCTTCTCCAATCCAAGATATATGAATGGTGCGGCTACCAATCCTAATTTTGATGTGCTTGCCAGAGCCGGGGGTCAAATAAAATTAGCCTTGGATGCAACTATGGAATTGGGCGGTGAAAACTATGTGTTTTGGGGAGGTAGAGAAGGTTATATGTCTTTACTAAATACCGATATGGGCCGTGAGTTAGACCATATGGGACAGTTTTTAGGCTTGGCAAAGGACTATGCACGTGGTAAAGGTTTTAAAGGGAATTTCTTTATTGAACCAAAGCCAATGGAACCTACCAAACATCAATATGATTTTGATGCTGCAACGGTTGTTGGTTTCTTAAACAAACACAATTTGCAAGACGATTTTAAAATTAACTTAGAGGTAAATCACGCTACCTTAGCAAGTCATACCATGCAACATGAAATGGATGTAGCCGCTCAAGCAGGTATGCTCGGAAGCATTGACGCGAACCGTGGAGATTACCAAAACGGATGGGATACGGATCAGTTTCCTAACAATATTCAAGAAACCGCAGAAGCCATGTTGGTATTTTTACAAGCCGGTGGGTTGCAAGGTGGCGGTGTAAACTTTGACGCCAAAATCCGTAGAAATTCAACAGACTTAGAAGACGTATTCTTAGCACATATTGGAGGTGCAGATACCTTTGCTAGAGGATTGTTGGTTGCTGAAAAAATTATGCAAGAATCAGACTATAAAGCCTTGAGAGAAAAACGCTACAGTTCTTTTGATACGGGTAAAGGAAAAGAGTTTGAAGAAGGTAAATTATCTTTTGAAGATTTATACAAAATCGCCAAAGACAATGGAGAGTTGCCAAGTATTAGTGGTAAACAAGAGTTGTTTGAAAATATAGTTAACCAACATATTTAATGGAAATAAGGGTGTTAAATGAAATTAACACCCTGCTTTTTTTTAACACTACAAACAACAAACCATGGAAACATCAAATTCGAAATATCTTATTAAACTAACACTTGTTGCCACTTTAGGAGGGCTCCTTTTTGGATACGACACCGGAGTTATTTCCGGGACTGTAGGTTCTTTAGATGCCTTTTTTGTGATTCCAAAAGGCCTCAGTGAAACGGCTGCAAGTGCCTTTAAAGGTTTTATTGTTTCCAGTGCTTTGATTGGTTGTATTATTGGCGGTATGTTTGGTGGCATTATCAGTAAAAAATTAGGACGAAAGAAAGGGCTCATTTTAGCCGCTGTTTTATTTCTTATTTCCGCCTTGGGTTCTGCGATGCCAGAAATGTTGATTGCTCCCATTGGAAAAGGAGACCACACACTTTCAACTGTTTTTATCGTATATAGAATCATTGGTGGAATTGGTGTAGGACTCGCCTCGATGCTTTCTCCATTATATATCGCCGAAATTGCACCTGCAAATAGCAGAGGAAAACTCGTGTCTTTTAACCAACTCGCCATTGTGGGTGGTTTTATGGTCGTTTACTTTGTAAATTACTTTATTGCCAAAGGCGGCGGTTCAGACGCTTGGCTCAATGCTGTTGGTTGGCGGTGGATGTTTGCCTCTGAAATTATTCCCGCAGGTTTGTTCTTAGGACTCTTGTTTTTTGTTCCGGACACGCCACGTTCGCTAGTACTTAGAAACAAGCCAGAGGAAGCGCTACGTGTTTTAACCAAAGTAAACGGGGCAGAAAAAGGAAATAAAATTCTAGAAGAAATCATTGTTTCCATGAATGAAAAAGTATCTGGAAACATATTTTCTTTTGGCTGGTTAATCATTGTCATTGGTGTACTCATTTCTGTTTTTCAACAATTTGTAGGTATCAATGTGGTACTGTATTATGCGCCTGAAATTTTTAAAACTATTTCATCAGGTACAGACAGTGCTTTGTTAATGACAATTATTGTTGGGATTGTAAATTTCTTATTTACCATTATTGCTGTAAAAACGGTCGACAAATACGGAAGAAAACCATTGATGCTTATCGGTGCACTTGGTATGGCAGTTGCTATGCTATCGTTAGGTTTTGTATTCTTTGCTGGCGCATCTGGATATATGGCCTTGTTTTGTATGATGTTGTATGTGGCTAGTTTCGCAGTGAGCTGGGGACCTGTAGCTTGGGTGTTATTGTCAGAAATTTTCCCAAATAAAATTAGAGGAAGAGCCTTGGCAGTAGCTGTTGCAGCGCAATGGATTTCTAATTATTTGGTGTCTTTTACCTTCCCAATGATGAACGATAATTCCTATTTAACAGAGAAATTTAACCACGGATTTGCCTATTGGATTTACGGAATTATGAGTATTCTGGCTACACTATTCATTCTAAAGTACGTGCCAGAAACCAAAGGGAAAACCTTGGAAGAAATGGAGAAACTTTGGGAAAAATGACTTCGACGGACTTAGCCTACTTTACAGCTTGTCTGTAAGAAAGTTCAGCAATTCACCGTTCAAAAAAAATCAATCAACACAGTTAAAAACCAGTATTTAACTGTACTTATTTATTCAAATATTTTACAAAATGAAATTTTTTATCGACACTGCCAATCTAGATCAAATTAAAGAAGCCCAAGATTTAGGGGTATTAGACGGAGTAACAACAAATCCATCTCTGATGGCAAAAGAAGGGATTACAGGTTCCGAAAACATTTTACAACACTACCGAGCTATCTGTGAGGCAGTTGATGGCGATGTTTCTGCAGAGGTAATCGCAACTGATTATGAGGGTATGATTAAACAAGGTGAAGAATTGGCGGCTTTGAATCCGCAAATTGTGGTTAAGTTACCAATGATTGCCGCTGGGGTTAAAGCCTGTAAATACTTTTCGGATAAAGGGATCAAAACAAATGTAACATTGGTCTTTTCAGTTGGGCAAGCACTATTGGCTGCCAAAGCAGGAGCTACTTATGTTTCTCCGTTCTTAGGTAGATTAGACGATATTTCTACGGATGGTTTGCACCTTATTTCTGAAATCAGAGCGGTGTATGACAATTATAATTTTGATACACAAATTCTTTCAGCTTCAGTTAGACATACTATGCATGTTATCAACTGTGCAAAAATAGGATCGGATGTGATGACAGGTCCTTTGTCTTCTATCACTGGATTGCTAAAACATCCCTTAACGGATAGTGGCTTAGCTCAATTTTTAAAAGATTATTCAAAAGGAAATTAATATGGAAACGCAAAACCTACAAGATATCGTCTCTCAAACCAGAAGAGATATTTTAAGAATGGTATACAAAGTAAATTCTGGACATCCAGGAGGCTCTTTAGGCTGTACTGAATTCTTGGTTGCTTTGTACAACGAAATCATGGATCTTAAAGATGGTGATTTTGACATGAATGGATTAAACGAAGATGTATTTTTCCTGTCAAATGGACATATCTCACCAGTATTTTATAGTGTTCTCGCTCACAAAGGTTATTTCCCTGTTTCAGAATTGGCTACCTTCCGATTGTTGAATTCGCGCTTACAAGGGCACCCTACAACGCATGATCACCTACCTGGTGTGCGAATTGCTTCAGGTTCTTTAGGACAAGGACTATCCGTTGCCATAGGTACAGCACAAGCAAAAAATCTGAATAACGATACTAATTTGGTATATACATTACATGGTGATGGTGAATTACAAGAGGGACAGAACTGGGAAGCTATTATGTATGCAGCTGCAAAAAATATAGACAACCTAATTGCGACGATCGACTTTAATGGTCAACAAATTGATGGATCTACAGATCATGTTTTACATATGGGAGATTTAGCAGCTAAGTTTATTGCCTTTGGATGGGATGTTATACATATTAAAGAAGGAAATAACATAGAAGCAGTAGTTGCAGGATTGCAAGATGCAAAAACGAGAACTGGAAAAGGAAAACCTGTTTGTATCTTATTGCATACGGTAATGGGTAATGGAGTTGACTTTATGATGCACACACATACTTGGCATGGAAAAGCACCGAATGACGAACAATTGGCAAACGGATTGGCTCAAAATGCTGAAACCTTAGGGGACTATTAAATTTATAAAATGAAAAAATATACGTTTACCGAGAAGAAAGATACGCGTTCTGGATTTGGAGCAGGATTGGCTGAATTAGGAAGAACAAACCCAAATGTAGTTGCACTATGCGCTGATTTGATTGGTTCTTTA
>Ga0206125_10001043_pt1 | contig 34320 bp, 28 predicted proteins | sample Helgoland_Spring_4_FD_148598 | JGI IMG/M metagenome (GOLD analysis project Ga0206125, IMG submission 148598) | Pelagic subsurface seawater microbial communities from Kabeltonne, Helgoland, North Sea - Helgoland_Spring_Bloom_20160331_1 | ecosystem: Environmental > Aquatic > Marine > Epipelagic ... | reverse complement strand
CCGGTAGCCGAAAGCCGAAAGCCAAAAGCCGGTAGCCGAAAGCCAATAGCCGGTAACCGATAGCCGGTAGCCGAAAGCCGTTAGCCAGAAGCCAGAAGCCAGAAGCCAAAAGCCGAAAGCCAAAAGCCAAAAGCCGAAAGCCAATAGCCAATAGCCAAAAGCCAATAGCCAAAAGCCGAAAGCCAATAGCCAATAGCCAAAAGCCAATAGCCAAAAGCCAAGAGACAGAAGCCGGTAGCCGAAAGCCAAAAGCCGGTAGCCGAAAGCCAATAGCCGGTAACCGATAGCCGAAAGCCGTTAGCCAAAAGCCAAAAGCCGAAAGCCGATAGCCGGTAGCGAGTAGCCGAAAGCCGTTAGCAAGTAGCCTAAAACTTACTCGCCATACTCCGCATTCAGACCTTCCAATATTTCTTCGGTTAAATCGGCATCTTCAACAGCATACATGATATTCCCAGCACCTCTGGCTCCGAAAATGATACGATGTTTGTGTTTTTTCCCGTATTCCGTTACATAGCTATTGATATCATTGATTACGGTTTGGGTAGTTTTCCTATCTTCTTCTTTCAATTGTTTTTGAATTGCTTCTTGATAATTATTGATTTGTTGCTGTTTGTTACCCAACAACTCTTGCTTAAGCGCCAATTCCTTTTTAGTCATTCGTGTCCGTTCTTTTTCATACGCTTGAAGTTCTTTTTGCCAATCGCCCATCAAACTGTCGACATTGGTTTTTAACAGTTCCGATTTGTTCTGAAACTCGGCACGAACTACCGCTGTTTTTTTATAGCCCTCCAAAAGTTTATTAACATCTACATAAACCAATTCCGAAGTTTTGTGACCTTCCACTAGGGAAAATAGTGCCGCTCCAAAAGCAATTAAAGCGACAACTAAAGTGATTTTTTTCATCTCTGATTTCGATTTAAAGATTAGTTGTTTTCAATATGGATTCCAATTTTTCTAAACGCACTTCTAATGCTTTCAGTCTATTTATCTCTTTCTCTTGTGCAATGGTGTACAACGTAAGTTCTTCGATTTTTTGAAGTAATCTTGCATTCATATCTCCCAATAAAATTCCATTTGTCTCAACATCTTTTGCAGAAGGAATATCCTGAAGGCGACCGTTTTGTGCAATGAATTGCTCTACTTCCAATAAGCTGGGGAGCGAATAATTTTCCTCGAAAACAAAATCAGACCAATTGAGCAGGTCAATCCGCACTTCTTTGGTATGAATATTCCCATTCACGGTTAATTTTTCATCTGGACTTGTGGTTCCAATCCCTACCATTCCAGGACCATCATTGTTCATAATGGTATTTGCAGTAGATCCAGAAGCATTGAGGTACAAAGTAGACCATTCACCATCATTAAATGCACCTATTTCATTACTGTCAAGGGCCATACATTTGTCATCCTTTTCTCCAATCATCAAAGCCGGAGTCTTTCCCTTACCCACATCCAAACGACTCCTCACATGGAAGAAGGCTTCAGGTTCTGAGGTTCCGATTCCCACATACCCGGTATCTCCCTTTATTGACATACGAAGTTGGGAATCTCCTACCTTAAAATAAAGATGTGCGTTTTCATCAAGAGTCCCTACATGTAGGTTCCCTCCAGTATTCACTATTTCATTGGCATCGATTCCTATACCCGCTTCTGTTCCTCCAACCAAAAGCGTTGCATTAGCAATTTCATTATTTGCAATCGTAGTTGTCGCATTTAAATGCAAGGTGGTCAATGGGTTTGTTGTTCCTATCCCTACAAAACCTGTATCACCCTTGATTACCATACGATGTTGCCCTTCTCCTACCTTAAAATACAAATGATCGTCGGGACTTGTGGTTCCAATATATAGATTGCTACCAACATTCATGATTTCATTTTCGTCTATACCTATCCCTTTTAGTTCAGTTCCTACCAAAAGTGAGGCCTGACTAATGTCATTTGCCCCAATGGAAGTTGGAGACTGTAGATGTAAGGTGGTCAATGGGCTCGATATTCCAACCCCAACAAAAGTTCCGGTGTCCGTAATTTGTCCGTGACTAATAGCTGTAGCAACAACAGCTACTACCAATGCAATTTTTTTCTTTGAATTTTTCATAATCCATTCTTAATTTTTAGTTTAACAATAAATCACCCCTCTTTAAAAGTTTTAAACATTTATGGGGGGACTTGCGAAACTAAAGTCTAAAAGAATTGGAATTACTCCCTTTCAATAGCGGTGATTTTCTTGTTGCAAACATAAACATATGTTTAATAATATACAACACAAGTAGTCAACAAAATTAATATTCTAGCACTCCTTCTTTCTACAGACCGCATTTAGACTCTAAATAATTTTACTTGTATACACCACAATAAATATCACTTATTAAGGGCATTCCATGTTTTATTTCTACAATCAGTATTTATTTCAACTATTATACACGTGTACTTTGTATTATTTATTAACTTTTATTTAACTAAAGACCGACTTCATTTTTCACTAATTTTACTGCGCCCTCCGAGAAGTTGAATAGTTTGTTTTTGTACAGATATTTTAAATATCCAACACTGAAATAAAACCAAATAAATTATATGAATTTAACTACTAAGAAGGTAAACGCATTCAATCTCCAGGAGCTTTTGGTGGTATTGGTAATTATTGGCATCTTGCTCTTGTTAGCAGTGCCAAAACTGATGCCTCTAATCTCAAAAACTAAAAGTATTGAGGCACAAACCCAGTTGAAACATTTACACAGTCTTCAACGTCAACATTTCTACATCCATTCTAGCTATAGTGCCGATTTTATGGAGTTGGGATTTGAAGCTCCACCAACAGTTGCCGAAAACGGAAATGCAAACTATGTTTTTGAAATTACGCATGCTACAAACCATGAATTTATTGCTACTGCAACAGCAATTACTGATTTTGACGGAGACGGAGTTTTCAATATATGGCAGGTAGACCATCACCTTAAATTGAAAGAGATAGTAAGGGATTAACAATTTAAAGTACTTTTTTATGGAGCTCTTATTACTACTTTCTTCGCTGCTTTGTCTCGGTTTCATTTTTCTGCAAGATGTAAAAGACAGAAGTGTCTCGCTCCTTCTCTTTATCATCAATTTTATTGCGCTTGGTCTTTTGCACTACCTGAAAGGAAACAGACAATTACTCATAGGTCATATTGCTATCAATTTTTGTATCCTGACCCCAATAATTTTAGTACTATACGCATATGTGAAAATTGTTTTAAAAACTTCTTTAGAAGAGAGTATCGGTTTGGGTGATTTGTTCTGGACCCTTGCATTGGCTTTTGGTTTTCCAACATTGAGTTTTATGGTACTGCTAGCTTTTTCATTTCTATTTTCACTGGGACTGCATCTTGTTTACAAAAGCAGGTATACCAATCCTTTGGTGCCTCTTGCCGGTTACCAATCTTTATTTTTACTACTGTTACTGGTTACGAATGAACTGTTTCCCGGATTAAGCCTTTATGCAATATGAGTACGGAGAACAACTATAAAATAGCAACCGAGCTCAAACAAATGATCAGCGTAGCACAAGCCCATCATTATCAGATAATTCCGGAATACGCTGAAGAACAAGCACTCTCGTTTAAAACCTGTGCAGCTCATACCGAAACCTTACAAAATGAATTGCAAATAGTCTTTGGGAAAGAAGTACACCTTATTTCAATTCATCACGATGATTTTCAAAAATACTTGTCGGTAAACTACCGCGTAAATCAGAATAAAAAAACTAACAAACTCAGCTATAGTGATGATTTCTTATTAAAAATAATATATGAAGCAAAGGAGATTGGCAGTAGCGATATTCATTTTGAAGCTTTTGAAGAAAAATGCAGAGTACGGTTTCGAATAGACGGAAAACTTATCGAACGCTATCTCGTTGATTTGAAAGAATACCCGATACTCATCAACCGAATCAAAATCATGGCGCAGTTAGATATCTCTGAAAAAAGGTTGCCACAAGATGGGCGAATTCATATCAACTCAGGAAACGATGAATTTGACATTCGTGTTTCGGTTTTACCCACATTGCACGGAGAAAAAATAGTACTTCGCCTGCTTTCTAAAGACAGTACAAACATACAATTGGAAACACTGGGATTTACAGAATTGGAATTAAGACGCTTTCAGGAAAACATCAAAAAACCCCATGGCATGGTTTTAATTTCCGGCCCGACAGGATCTGGAAAAACAACCACACTCTATGCTTCTCTTAAAGTTCTCAATACAGAGTTTAGCAATATTGTTACCATAGAAGACCCTATTGAATATACCTTGGAAGGAGTCAATCAGGTACAGCTAAAAGAAACGATTGGTTTGGACTTTCCTAATACGCTAAGAACATTTTTACGTCAAGATCCAGACATTATCATGGTCGGTGAAATCAGGGATGCTGATACAGCTAATATGGCCATTAGAGCTGCTCTTACAGGACATACGGTACTCTCTACCATTCATACCAACTCGGCATGGGCAACCATTTCCAGACTCATAGATATGGGAATTCCTCCATTTTTAATTGCAAGTACTTTGAATATGAGTGTAGCCCAACGACTCGTTCGAAAACTTTGCAAACATTGTAAAACAAAACACCCCATTACCCCCACTCTTTTACCCGAGTTTTTTAGCATCCCCAAACATTGGAAAACACATTTCAAAGCCATCGGCTGTACACTCTGTCACCATACCGGATATCACGGAAGAAAAGCTATCTATGAAATTATTCCCTTTTCTCCAGAACTGACGGAAATGATCAAATCAAATCAATTAGACATTACCCAATACCTAATTGAAAAAAACATCCCTACACTACAAACAAATGCCATTGAACTTGTGAGCGCTGGAGTTACTTCTATTGATGAAATATATCCATTGCTGTGCTAATTCCAATAAATTATAAACAACCCTTTAGGGAATAAGATTTAAAAATTGTGATAAAACCAACGAAATTCAGCTTCCTCCTACTACTTTTAGCGATGTATATTACAGGATATACCCAGGAAATAGATCAGGAAGATCGTTTGGATACGCTTAGAGAAGAACTCAAGGCTATTTCCGCAACTACATTGGGACTGACACAAACTGTAGATTTTAATATCGATCATACCAAATTGACCGATTTTGTTCGGGCAATGGCAGACCTCCACGGTATCAACATCAGTCTGGAAAATTCGCTGAATAACTTACAGGTTACCAATAATTTCTCCAATGCAACCGTAGCCGACGTGCTGCTCTTTCTATGCAAAAGTTATTCACTGACCATAGACTTTACCGGAAATATCTTGTATCTAAAAAAGTACCAAGCTCCTAAAAAAGGATATAAATTTAGGGAAATCCCAATCCAATATACCGACAGCTCAGACCTCATTACGCTCGATCTTAAACACGACAGTCTGTCTGTCGTATTTAAAAAAATAGCCGACCTCACCGGAAAAAACCTGGTCTTTACTCCTGGATTAGGACATCAAAAATTAAGTGGATATTTTAAAAATATGCCGCTAAAAGATGCCATCGAAAAACTTTCCTTTGCCAATAATTTGGAAGTCGAACAAACCCGTAACGGTGTCTATATGTTTGAACCTGGAAACCATATACCAAACACGAATCAGGGATCCCAAAAACAGCGCCCCATTAGAAATAGAAGTAGTAACTTTTATTACCAGATACAGGATACACTTTCAAAACAACTTGAAGTCGATTTTGAAAACACAGATATCAATGCAATCATTCACGCCATAGGAGTTGATTTAAAGATAGACATGTTTACCACTGCGCCTCTGAAGGAAGCGGGAAAAGCAAGTGTAAAAGCGCATACCATTGATTTCGACCTATTGCTCGACAAGCTGTTTGAAAACACCGATTTCACCTATAAAAAACAGAATGAAATCTATTTCTTTGGAAAAAATGAACAACTGTCCTTAAGAAACAATGTCACCATTCCATTGATGCATCGCTCTATTGAGATTATGAGCGGACAAGGAAATGTAAGAAGTGGCAGCAATTATGGAAACGCTGGAGTTAACAACAACCAAAACAACTACACCAGGACAAATTACAACAACAACTCCAATAACTTCAATACAAATTCGAATGCGACCAACAGACAAAACATCAACACGCAAAACAATGCTGTTTTTGGAAAATACACCAACAATTCAGAAGCATTGGTGAATATACTTCCCAAAGACATTATCAGCAATTTGGAAATTAAAACCGACTTGGAATTGAATAGTTTTATTGTAAGTGGGCCTAGTCAGAATATCAACCGATTTCGTGAGTTTATAGCAACTATTGACAAACCGATTCCGGTAATTTTGATTGAGGTAATGTTTATTGAATATAAAAAAAATGCGACCATCGAAACTGGGGTTGACTGGGGTATCGGCAATGAACCGACGACCACACAAGGAGCCTTATTTCCGGGTACAGATCTCAGTCTTGGAGAAGAAACCATTAATAAAATTATCGGCGGTTTCAACGGTTTTGGAACCCTAAACTTAGGAAAAGTGGTCCCTAATTTTTATGCAACTATCAAAGCAATGGAAAACAATGGGGCTATTGATATTACTTCTACCCCAAAATTATCAACCCTAAACGGACACAGGGCAAGCCTTGCCATTGGCGAGACTACCTATTATGTGGTGACCAATACAGATTATATCGGATCGCAAATTCCTCAAACATCTACCATAACAAACTACCAACCTATCAATGCAGAAATGGCATTGCACATTATGCCTTTGGTGTCTGGAGACGGCAGTATCACCATGAGTTTAAATGTCATACAGTCTAGTTTTAACGATACCCGAATTGACGAGCAGGCACCACCTGGGATGAATTCCAGAGAATTTTCTTCCACCATCAGAGTTAAAAATCAAGACGTCATTATTTTGGGAGGACTGGAAGAAGAAGTAAACAGCAATTCCGGTTCTGGGGTACCATTTTTAGCCAAAATCCCTCTTATAAAATGGCTCTTTAGCAGCCAGAAAAAAGAAGACAAAGAAAAAAAACTATCTATTTTAATCAAACCAACAATCATCAAATAAATGCGACATTCGTTCACTTATGGAAATTCATTTGTAGCCATTGAGCATGCTTTTTCAGAAGCAAAAGAACATTTTCACAGGTTGTTTTTAAAAAAGAAAAAAAATGAATTCATCATTGCCAATCACAAAACAACAACAGCCCTCGATTCAATTCTAGATGACATTCCCAAACTGACACCCGTTTTTATAACGATTAACAACCAACATACTTTACAAAAGGTAGCACATCAACACTTTTCTAGCACCAAAGATGCTGTCAATTTTTGCTTTCCTGCCCTAGAGCAAGACGCTTTTTATATAACCGTAGCTCCTGTGGGTGCAAGTACATTAGTAACGCTTTGCCGAAAAGAAATTGTTTCTGAAATCATCGCATTTTACCAAAGTAAAAACATTACTTTGCTCAGCATTTCTTTAGGGAACAGTAACATCTATACACTAGTACCACATCTTAACACCAAAAGCTTCTATACTTCCAATTTTAAAATTGATATTGACTCACAGCACACAAAGCTCACCGAAATAGCCCCTCCACAAACCAGCTACCTACTCAACGGTTTAACCCTTTCAAATCAATATTTATTGTCATTGGCAAGCCTCTTAACTTTGTACGTAAAACCGGAGCACCGCAGTAACTTTGCACCACTCAATGCACAACTCCTAAAGACCTTTATACACAACCGAATTTATTACTACGGCTTGCGCACCTCAATTGCCTTTATATTTTGCCTACTACTCATTAATTCATTTCTGTTTATAACCTACCAAAAAAAGACAAATCAGCTCCGACAAGACCTGTTTCTAATGCAAAAAGATCAATCCAGTCGAGACCTTTTAAAAGAACGCCTACAAGACCATAAAAATCTTGTCACAAACCTTACTGAAAATGCAAATTCCAAAGTATCTTATTTTTTAGATGAGATTGGAATAAGTGTGCCAAAATCTGTAATTTTAAATACACTATACTACCAACTTCCTCTAAAAAAAATTAAAAATGACAAAAAGATTGAAATTGACAGCAACAAAATTATCATTAGTGGAACAGTGAACAATAGTGATGATTTCACCCCATGGATACGGGAGCTTTCAGCGCTTTCCTGGATAAAATCGAGCCGTGTAATTGATTATGGAACGGGGAAAGAAAAATTCATCAGTTTTAGCATAGAACTTATCTTATGAGTATATTCAGAAAAAATTGGTTGCTCTTGATGGGGAGCATCACTATCGTAATTCTCTCTTATTTCTTGGCTTTTGATCCAACCCTTAAACTAAAAAGCGAACTAAAGCTATTGCAAGCACAAAAAGAAATTCAAGAAAAAACGAGAAAAGAACTGATTCATTTGGAAAAACAAAATCGGTACTATTCAAAACTATTGGAAAAGCATAAAATTGCGACCGATGTTTCTTTACAGAACAAATTGCTGGAACACCTCAACCGATTGACGCATCAAAATAAGCTAATCGTAGTTTCGTTCAACCCAACACATGCATATACAGCAGCCGGGACTACATTTGAAACCTATTCTTTTAAAGTTAGAGGGAGTTATACCTCCATTGTAAAGTTAATCTACGATTTGGAACAGTTGACTAAATTTGGTAAAGTGACCTCTGTAATGTTTGACAAAATTAAAAATCATAAAACCCAACGCTCCTATTTAGATTGTGAGCTCTACATTCAAAGAATCAGACAATAACGGGGCTATCCCATGACCGAACTCAACTGAAACATTGGCATGTACATGGCAATCAGCACAAGCGCTACCACAATACCAAGAAACACAATAATCAAAGGCTCTAAAACCGTACTCAAAACTTTTGAATTTTGTGCCACCTCTCTGTTATATTGGCTTGCAAGCCTTTCAAAAATAAAGGAGTTCTGATTGGTTTCTTCCGCCACTTTTATCAAAGAAACCATCTTTCTATCGAATAGCGCTAGTTTTGAAAGACTGGCACTCAAAAGATTCCCCGACAATAAATCCTGCTCAACACTCTGGAGCGCGTGTCGCATAGGATAAAAAGCAATCATTTCCTTTGTCAACTGTACACTTTGCAACATCGGAACATTGGAACCTACCAACAAAGCTGTGGCTTGGGTAAATTGTGCCATATACATTTTACGCAGTAACTCGCCGATATAGGGAAGTTTTAACAACATACCGGTAAAATAAATTTGAAATCTTTCCGTTTTCGACAGCAATTTTAAAGCCACCGAGAAAGCTACACCTGCTAAAAAAAGCACTAAAATATTGTCTTGAAACCCTTCAGAGAAAAAAATTACCGCTTTTGTCAATACAGGCAATGGCACCTTGTTTTGTTCAAATATAGAGGCAAACATCGGAACGACAAACTGTAACATAAACAATACTGCCAAAAAAGCCGTACACATCACAACTATGGGATATGACAAAGCGTTTATAATCGTCTTCCTTTGTTCATTTTTACCGTGATAGTAATTTCCCAATGCTTTACATACTTTTTTTAAAGTACCGGTTTCTTCCCCAATCTTAATAGAATAATATTCATAATTTGAAAAGGATTTCTGGGTTTTCATAGCGGCAGAAAATGTTTTCCCTTTTAGAATTTCAGAAATTATTTCTTGAAACAGTTTTTGTTCAGCAGGTTTGCCACTTTCTTTAGAAATTAATACAAGTACCTCCTTTAAAGGAACTCCTGCGGATAATAAAAGATGTAATTCCGTATAAAATGCTTCCTTTTTTTTAGTCCCGAAGGCACTTCCAAACAAATGTATTTCCTTTGACAAAAGCATTTGCATATCAAATGTCTTCTTGTGCTTTTCCGGTACTATTTTTTCTATCTTGAAAGCCATAATTCACGCATATAATGGGATGCTCCCTTTGTTTTGTATACAAATATTTTATCTTTTTCAATCTCAAACCTCACCGCATCGATGGTTCCTAAGAAAACTATCTGCTGATCCAAGTACAGGTCCTTATCTTGGACCTTTACAAATAAAGTATCTGTATTTCTAAGAACATAGTTGCTAAAAATCTTATAGCGAATGCTATCTGTTTCTGAAACCCCAATCAAATGGTTTTCTTTGGCATCATAAAACATTTGACAACGATTAAAGTCATACACCAATAACCTCTCAAACCACCGTACTTCATCGGATTTTTGAAATTCAAATTGTGCCACAGACATCTGCTTTTGAATAAGATGTAGCATCAGTAATGCCATAGCAATCACCACCGACGACAAGGCCAGAACAACGAGCATTTCATGAATGGTAAAGGCTTTTACTTTTGTACGCATTACTTATTCTTTATGAATGACACAGATTTTAACAACCTTTGATCTACGATTGAAACCGCTTCAAAAACAACCCTATCTCCCTCTTCTGAAATATGAATCTCAAATGACGCAAAGGCTTCCGTATAGGGCACAGTTATCGCTTCATTGAGGTATCGATATTCCAATTGCTCCAATTTGTACATCACCAATGAACGGTCAAGAACCAAGGTTGTCTCAAACACATTAGACAGTATCAATGTCGCAATTCCAAAGATTACCACAAGCAATACGGATGCAACAATGGTCTCTATCAATGTACCCGCTTTTATTTTTATCAGTACAGCCATTTTACAATATTTGTTTCTTGAGATTCTATAAAAAGCCCGGCATATTCCGCCGGTAAAAGCTCGGCATTGATTGAACAATTGTATAAATGATTTTGATAGACAGCTCCAAATTGCTCTGCGACAAAAGCATCGGTATAAACGGTTCCGTGGATCACAGCCTCACTGTCCAAATTTCTTTCACAATACAGCTCTCCTTCCAACATTACATTTGCATGTAACTTCAATTGCGCCCTATGGGAGTTGTTTCCTTCGTCGGATATATAAACAAGAGCTCCCTGAATGCTTGTGCCTTCCTGAATTTGCATATTGGGTAGGTTTTTATGAATCATTGGACTTTGACTAGCACCTTCACAGAACACCAAAGCCGTCGGATATTGCAGTCTACAATTTTTTCCAACAGTAAGTTCCCTACTCGCAAAGGCCTGAAAATTTCCCTGTACGCCGTCCAGTATTTCAATAATAGGTGCTATTAGTATCACATCCTTTAATTTGCTGGTTTTAAAAACGCGTATGCGGTTCTCCGATTGAACAATATAATTTCCTGATAATGAAATTTCTTCCAAATCGACACTTCCTTGTGCGTAAACTATTTTTGTCGCCTGCCAAAATGAAAGAGGCTTTCTAGTTTGAGCTCCCCAATACTCAAAGTTGACTTCTTCCGACAGTATTTCATTTGTAATTTGTTGTAGGTAATCTCTGTTCTTTAGTTTTGGTAAATTTTGTGTACTCACAGTACCTCTTCCGTACAGCAACTTTTGGTTATAATAATTTTGTCCTCCTATGGTTCCCGTTTTCATCCCTTTTTGTGGCAGTTTGGCATTTCCTTCAATACGAGTAGTGCCTACCACCACCAAAGGCTTTTTATGATCTGAAAGATAAAGTCCATTGCGGTACTCATTTGTAATTCCTACAAGTGCCGCACTTTTAAAGTGTTCATTTTTTAACTGACTTGAAGCAAGTAGCACATCAAAAACTCCCCAGTGCTTTTTTAAAAGTGTCGTCTGCAAGGATGCGTTGGTAGGGCTTTCTATAACAACAGGCTTTTGATAATCAATGTCTGTATGCTGAAGCAGCCGAAAACTTTGCTGATTTGTATAGATCGTTTCCTTAAAGTTAGAGGACTGCGTACTACTAAGTTGCTGCAACCGGTTAAGGGTAATAAAACTAACGAGCAACAAGGCAATGATGGCAGCAATACCTGTTACGTAATAAAGAGCACCAGCTTTGATTCGAAAATGTATCATCCTATTCTACTAAAATGTGGTCTTTTTCCATGCTGCATTATAGTCGTTCTTTAAAATCATAGGTCTTTTTTTGCGATTGATACACTACTGTGATTTGTTTAGTACTTCCCTTAATTAAGGTCACATCTTTAAAAGTATCTTGTACTCCAAAGAAATATTGCTGTCTGTCTATTTCGATTAGAAACCTAAACACATCCTCGCTTTTTAACAGACCTATGTATTTTATTTCTGGAAATAGTACCTCCGACTTTGGCATTTTTCTCTTTTTCTTATGTGGCAAACGAGGTTTGTTTTGAATTGGAGCAAAAAAAGGGTCTCTGTAAGCCGTTCTTATTTCAAACCGTTCAAAGTCAATGGTATTTCCTATTGGGTTCATCGGATTCATTGCTACTTCCACTACAGGATGTGTTTGTCTTAAAAAAAACAACTTGTAGCCTATAGCGCTCCAAATAACAATTACGGCCACTAACAATATGTAGATATTGGTTTTTTTCTGTTTCACATCCTTTCAAATTATAAATTATCCAAATCATCTATCTCGGTCACAACAAAACGCTGTGTTCTGTAGTTTGTTTCGTACTGAGAATTGACTCCTCGAAGTCGCCATTCATAGGTATTGGCACCTAATGATTTTGTAAAACTTCTGGTTGTTATGATCGTATCGAGTAAAATCTGATTGGCATGCTCAAAACTTGGTGTAGCCAACTGGAGTTGGTATGTCTCGATATGTTTTGCTGTTTCCCAAGAAAAAATAATTGCGCCGGAATTCACTTCTGTTTGATCTAATGGTGCCAGTACAGACACCTCTTCATCTGAAATATCCTCTACAAATACTATTTCATTACAGCTTATACCTATGGCAAAAAGTAGAAAGTAGTAAAGTGAAATTTGTTTCATAATTTTATATAACACTTAGTTTTTATAGGTTCTTCCATCTTATTGCAAATCCGAATAAGTAAAATAGATACTATAGTCTAAAACGCTAAAGATACAAAATTAAAACATACATTTGTTAATTTATTACTTATTTGAAATACAGACTATATTTATTTTTAGACTATTCTTAGAAGTGAGGTTACCAAATCAAAACCACAATACGCGTACCTTTCTTATTACCAGTTTATTAGAGACACACAAGTTCCATTCTTCATTTTCCATTCCAACAATTCCACCTCCTCTATTAGCTTATTACCTCCTATACTTCTTGTCAGCTTCATTGCTCTTTCTTTCCTCAAATTTTCAAAAAGAATACTTCTTCTTTTTAATAAAATCAACTATATTTGCGACATGAATTTTTCAACAGAAAATACATTCACTTCAAACTACTCTAATTTATTAGAGCGTATTTCTATGACTGCAACTGGAAACACGACAACCCTTTGGGGTTAAGCTACTATTACATCAGAAAAAACCCATGTGCTATTCGTTTAGACGCAATGCGCAGCACCGGTATAAAAAATAAAGAATTCAATTTTTGAATTGTGACAGCAATTCTACGATATATATTAAAAAATGAAAGTTTTAAAATTTGGAGGTACTTCGGTAGCCAATGCAGCCAACATAGCAAAAGTAATTAACATTCTAAAAGAGAACGCTAAAGAGAACCAGTTGTTGGTTGTTGTTTCTGCACTTGGAGGTACCACAGACACCTTGTTAGAAGCAGGTGCCCTTGCACAAAAAGGCGACGGTGCGTATGCCAACAGCTTCAAAACCGTTGAAAACAGACATCTCGAAACAGCTAGAGAACTCATTCCTATCGACAAACAATCGAGCGTATTAGGGGGACTTAAAAAAATACTAAACGAGTTGGAAAGTACCTTAGAAGGTGTTTTTCTTTTAAAAGAGTTTTCCGATAAAACACACGATAAAATCGTAAGCTTCGGTGAGCGCCTTTCTTCATACATCGTTTTCAACGCGGTAAAAGCAGTTGAAAATAATGCAGCCTTAAAAGACAGCCGAGAATTGATTGTTACCGACAGTGCTTTTACACAAGCAGTAGTAGATAGTACTGCTACAAAAAACAACATCGTTTCTTTCTTTAAAGAAAGTAAAGCCAAAATTGTAATCCTACCAGGTTTTGTAGCTTCCAACAAAGAGGGAGAAACAACTACCCTAGGTCGTGGTGGCTCTGACTTTACAGCTGCATTGATTGCTGCTGCATTAAACAGCAGTCAATTGGAAATTTGGACCGATGTAAGCGGGATGTATACTGCCAATCCTAAAATTGTAAAAGGCGCATTTCCAATCCAAAACATATCCTATCAAGAAGCGATGGAATTGTCGCATTTTGGTGCGAAAGTATTGTACCCTCCTACCATTCAACCTGTTTTACACAAGGAAATTCCTATTGTAATAAAAAATACGTTTGATGCTTCCGCTTCTGGAACCTATATTTCAAAAGGAAATTCTCAAAGCGAAACCTTAATCAAAGGAATCAGTCATGTTGAAAATATTACTTTGATTACTCTAGAAGGTAATGGAATGATTGGAATTCCTGGCTTTTCAAAACGTTTGTTTGAAGCCCTGTCTCAAGAAAAAATAAATGTGGCTTTAATTACACAAGCATCTTCTGAGCATTCTATTTGTATCGGTATCAACGATAGCGATGCAGATCTTGCAAAGGAAGTAATCGATGAAGTGTTTGCTTATGAAATTTCTTTGGGTAAATTGAAACCTTTGGAAGTAGAAAGCGGATTGGCAATCATTGCTTTGGTGGGTGACAATATGAAAAACCACCAAGGTATTAGCGGGCGTATGTTTAGTACACTTGGTAAAAATAATGTAAACATCAGAGCCATTGCACAAGGAGCTTCTGAAAAGAACATTTCTACCGTAATTGCCAAAAAGAACATTAAAAAAGCATTGAACTCGTTGCATAACGAGTTTTTTGAAAATCAAGTCGTAAACCTAAACCTTTATATTGTAGGTGTAGGAAATGTTGGTGGTAAACTCATTGAGCAAATAGCCGCTCAAGAAAACTATTTATTAGAAAAACTACAATTGAAAATCAATGTCGTGGCGCTTTCAAACTCTAAAAAAATGTTATTTAGAGAAGAAGGAATCGACTTGGCTAATTGGAAAAACGATTTGCTAAGCAACGGAGCAGCTTTAGACATGCAACAATTCCATGACAATGTGGTCGCTTTCAATTTGACGAACAGTATTTTTGTTGATAATACTGCCAATTACGATATTGCTCAATTATATGCCTCTTATTTAAAAGAGAGCATTGCCGTTGTGACTTGCAATAAAATTGCAGCCTCATCTGAATACGACAAATATGCTGAACTAAAATCATTATCGCAAGAATACAATGCACCCTATTTATTTGAAACCAACGTAGGTGCAGGTTTGCCAATTATTAACACCTTGAATAACTTGGTGCAATCTGGTGATCAGATTCAAAAAATACAAGCAGTTGCTTCGGGTTCGTTGAACTTTATCTTCAACTCTTTTGTAGGAGATGCCAACTTTGCTAAAATTGTGGACGAAGCAGGTGATTTAGGGTTTACAGAACCTGATCCTCGAATTGATTTGAGCGGTGTTGATGTAGCAAGAAAAATATTAATTCTAGCTCGAGAAAGTGGCACGAAAATGAACTTGGAAGACATAGAAAACATTTCCTTCCTTCCAAAATCTAGCTTGGAAGCAGATTCTATTGCCGATTTTAAACAAACATTAGTTGAAGAAGCTGCACATTTTGAAGCTATCAAAGAAAAAGCAGCTAAGAACAATGCGGAGTTAAAATACGTTGCTGAATTTGCAGGAGGAAAAGCCAATGTATCACTGCAAGAAGTAGATAGCAAACATCCTTTTTCAAACTTGCAAGGAAGCGACAATATTGTATTGTTCTTTACAGATCGTTACCCAGAATACCCATTAATAGTGAAAGGAGCCGGTGCTGGAGCCGATGTAACAGCTTCCGGTATTTTTGCAGATATCATTCGAGTTGGAAGAGGTTAAATCAAAACAAAGAAAATGAACGAAATTAAATTATTTTGTACAGCTACCATAGCCAATATTTCATGTGGTTTTGATGTCTTAGGCTTGGCTTTAGACAATGTTGGAGATGAAATGGTTGTTCGAAAAGTAGCCAAAAAAGGGGTCACAATCACAAAAATTGTTGGTCAAGACCTCCCTTTGGAAACGCATAAAAACGTAGCAGGTGTAGCAGCACTTGCCCTACTCTCAAAAGTAGATACCGAATTTGGTTTTGAGATTGAAATTTATAAAAACATCAAACCGGGAAGTGGTATTGGATCGAGCGCAGCCAGTAGCGCCGGTGCCGTATATGGTATCAACGAATTACTAGGAAAACCCTTTAGCAATCACGATCTCATCGAGTTTGCCATGCAAGGTGAGCGTCTTGCTAGCGGTGTTGCACATGCCGACAATGTAGCGCCTGCCCTTTTGGGTGGTTTTACTTTGGTTAGAAGTACGGACCCGTTAGAAGTAATTAAGATTGCACCACCATCAGAAATGTATGCTACCGTAATTCACCCACAGATTGAAGTTAAAACTTCAGACGCCAGGGAAATTCTTAAAAACACCATCCCTCTAAAAACAGCCATTGCGCAATGGGGAAACCTCGGCGCTTTGATCAGTGGATTGTACACGGAAGATTACGAACTTATTGGACGCTCATTGGAGGATAAAATTGTAGAACCTATACGCTCTATTCTAATCCCTGCCTTTGATGCGGTAAAAGAAGTCAGTATTGAAGCAGGTGCACTTGGAGCCGGAATCTCCGGATCAGGTCCTTCTATTTTCGCGCTAAGCAAAGGCATTGAAACTGCGCAAAAAGTAGGCGAAGCCATGAAAAACGTATATCAAAAAGTAGGGATTGACTATGATGTACATATCTCAAAAATAAATAACGAAGGAATTAAAATAATGGATAATTGAAAAGTAGTGAGTACCTAGTATCGAATATCAGGTATTGAGTATTCGGTATCGAGTACCAAATAGCAAGTGCCAAATACTTATTACCAAATACTCATTACCGATTACACAACACAAAACACATATGAACTATTTCAGTTTAAATAAAAAATCAGAAAATGTTTCTTTTGAAGCAGCAGTTGTAAAAGGATTGGCACCCGATAAAGGGTTGTATTTTCCGGAAAGCATTACACCGCTGTCAAAAGAATTTATAGAAAATATTGAAAACTACAGCAATAGTGAAATTGCCTACGAAGCCATCAAACAATTTGTAGGCGATGAGATTCCTGAAAATGAATTGAAACGCATTATTGAAGAAACTTTATGTTTTGATTTCCCAGTTGTCCCTGTAGACAAAAACATTGCTTCTTTGGAACTGTACCACGGGCCAACTATGGCTTTTAAAGACGTAGGAGCTCGCTTTATGGCGCGTTGTTTAGGCTACTTTAACAACAAGTCGGAAGTTAAAGAAGATGTGACAGTATTGGTAGCTACGTCTGGTGATACTGGAGGCGCTGTTGCTAGTGGATTTTTAGGGGTTAAAGGCGTAAATGTTGTCATCCTATACCCTAGCGGAAAGGTAAGTGACGTACAAGAAAAGCAATTGACTACCCTAGGCCAAAACATCAAAGCTCTTGAGGTAAATGGTACTTTTGACGATTGTCAGGCGATGGTTAAAAAAGCGTTTTTAGATAGTGATTTGACAGATGTTATGAAATTGACTTCTGCAAATTCTATCAATATAGCGAGATGGTTACCACAGATGTTCTATTTCTTTTTTGCTTATAAACAGCTCAAAGACAAGAACAAAAAATTAGTTTTCTCGGTACCAAGTGGAAATTTTGGAAATATTTGTGCTGGAATGATGGCGCAAAAGTTAGGTTTGCCAATCGAGCATTTCATTACAGGAACGAATGTAAACAGAGTGGTTCCGGCATACTTAGAAACTGGTGAATACAGCCCAAAACCTTCCATCCAAACCATATCGAATGCGATGGATGTTGGGGCACCGAGTAATTTTATCCGTATAGAAGAAATTCACAATTACGACCTTAAAAAGCTACGTGCCAACCTAACAGGATTTAGTTATACAGATGAAGAAGCCACTGCGGCTATGGGACATTTGGTAAAAAGCCTCGATTATGTGGCGGAGCCTCATGGCGCTATTGGTTATTTAGCTTTGAAAAATTATTTAAAAACAAATACGGATACGCAAGGAATCTTTTTAGAGACTGCACATCCTGTTAAGTTTTTAGATGTATTGTATCCTGGGGTTGCCGAGAAATTAGAAATCCCAGCGCAAATCCAAGCGGTCATCGACTTGGAAAAAGAAGCGACTCAGATTACAGCATACGACGAATTAAAACAATTTTTGAAAGAAGCATGAAAACCATTCAACTGAACGACATCCACGAACAACTAGGAGCTAAAATAGTGCCTTTTGCAGGTTTTGCAATGCCGGTGCAATACGAAGGCGTTAATGCCGAACACGCAACAGTGCGTGAAGGTGTTGGCGTGTTTGATGTTTCCCATATGGGTGAGTTTCTTTTGAATGGAGAACACGCACTAGAGCTTATTCAACGTGTTACTTCCAACGATGCCTCTAAATTAAATATTGGCGATGCTCAATACAGCTGTTTACCAAATCAACAAGGAGGAATTGTAGATGATTTGATTGTATACCGCATCAAAGAAGACAGTTATCTATTGGTTGTCAATGCTTCAAATATTGAAAAAGATTGGAATTGGATTGCTACGCAAAACAGCATGAATGTGCCTATGCGTAATATCTCTGACGAATATTCCCTTTTGGCCATTCAAGGTCCGAAAGCAATAGCTGCCATGCAAAGTTTGACTTCGGTTGATTTGTCTGCTATTAAATTTTACACGTTTAAGATTGGTGATTTTGCAGGTATCGAACATGTCATCATTTCTGCAACTGGCTACACAGGATCAGGTGGTTTTGAGATTTACTGTAAAAACAGTGAGGTCGAACAAATCTGGAACAAGGTTTTTGAAGCAGGGGCCGATTTCGATATCAAACCCATTGGATTGGCAGCCAGAGATACGCTGCGTCTTGAAATGGGGTATTGCCTTTACGGAAATGATATAAATGATACTACATCCCCTATCGAAGCTGGTTTGGGATGGATTACCAAGTTTTCAAAATCTTTTACCAATAGTGACAACTTGTTATTACAAAAAGAAAATGGCGTTTCGAAAAAACTCGTCGGTTTTGAATTGCTCGACAAAGGAGTTCCTAGAAAAGATTATGAAATTGCAGATGCCGATGACAATGTAATTGGGATTGTAACTTCAGGAACTATGGGCCCCTCTGTAAAAAAAGGAATTGGTATGGGCTATGTTCCTACTAAATACGCTAGCCCCGGTTCGGAAATCTACATAAAAGTTCGTAAGCGTTTACTCAGAGCACAGGTGGTGAAGTTGCCGTTTTACAAATAGTGTTTGATTGGTGAACACAGACCTCGACGATTGTGTTGTAGCGTTTAGATTCCTTCGTCGTACCTCCTCGGAATGACAGTTCCTAACACTGTAAATAGTTTGAATACAGAACAAGAAAACCAGAAAACCAAAAGACCAGAGAACCATACAACCAGAGAACCATAAAACCAGAAAACCAGCAGACCGGCAGACTATTTAAATTCCCTTCGCTTTAAAACCTAAATCACTTTCAATTTCTCGAAGTCTTCCGAGTTCAGTTGCAGTTACCAAAGCCAATGAAGTTCCTTTTTTTCCGGCTCTAGCAGTTCTTCCCGATCTATGTGTATAATATTCTAATTGTTCTGGCAATTGGTAATGAATGACAAAGGCCAAGTCTTTGACGTCAATTCCTCTAGCGGCGACATCCGTTGCGATTAACACTTGCGTTTTTTCATTTTTAAAAGAGCGCATTACCTTATCACGATCACGTTGTCCCATCTCTCCTTCCAATCCGTTGACTGAAAAATCATCTTCTTTAAGATATTCTGTAAGATTCTGAACACCCGCCCTTGTCTTACAAAATACGATGCCTCGACCTTCCGAATTTTCTTCGAGAAACGAAACGAGCGCATCGTACTTTTCTTTCCCGTTTACCAATTTATATTGATGTGCAATATTCTTATTGATAAGTGTACTTGCATCTACCGTTATTCTCTTAGCATCTGGTGACATGTACGTTTTTACGATACGATGAATTTCTTCTGGCATGGTAGCTGAAAACAACCAAGTCTTGCGTGTACCGTTGGTATAATTTAAAATTCTATTTAGATCTTGTTTAAAGCCCATGCTCAACATTTCATCAGCTTCATCCAATACTATGGTTTTAATTTTCGTTAAATCCAAAGCACCACGTTCAATTAAATCTACTAAACGACCTGGTGTTGCAACCACAAAATGTGTAGGCCGTTTTAAGTTGTTTATCTGAACATCAATTTTAACGCCTCCGTACAATTCTTCAGAAAATATTTTAGTCGGCACATATTTCGTTAACTTGAACAATTGCTTGTTTATTTGCTGAACTAATTCTCGAGTTGGCGATAATATAAGTGCCTGAATTTCATTCTTAGAAGGATCTATTTGTTGTAAAATAGGCAAACCAAAAGCGGCTGTTTTTCCAGTTCCGGTTTGCGCCAAACCAATAAAATCAGTTTCTTCTTTCAATAAAATAGGTATGGCCTTTTCTTGAATATCTGTAGGAGTGTCAATATTATTCTCCTTTAATGCTTTATGAAAGTCTTTTGAAACTCCTAAACTTGAAAATGTAGTCACAATAAAATATTTAGACTGCAAAGATAGGATTAATTCTTCTCTGGTACATTAGAAACCCATTAACAATTATCATTCGCTATTAGGAGTAAACTCATTCACTTGATTTAAACATCAGTGCCAATATCTTAAAAAATAAACTTTATTATATTTTTTAATATATGTACATTTACAATACGTTAAACTAAACCGAAATATAGTACTTGAATAACAATCACAGAAATCAGCACAATAATGGCAACAAATAATAGGGTTTTACAATTTGATTTTTTTAGAGGATTAATGCTCGTCATTATGATGTTTAATCATTTAATGTATTTTCCATTAAATTCCTTAAAGAGTACTATCTATCCTTTTACATATGAAACTTTTGGATTTTTTACAGCTGCCGAAGGTTTTATTTTTCTATCTGGACTTGTATTGGGTGTTGTTTATACAAAAAAACTAAAAAAACAAGGAAAGCTGGCATTTGATACCGCTCTCTACAAACGAGCATTATTCGTATATAAGTACCATATTGGTTCTTTTTTATTTGTTACCTTGTTGTTTTATATCCCCTTGTATAATACATACTGGTCAGACAGCTGGGAAAGTCAACGAATGCTTAGAGACGCTCCTTTTTACACATTTCTCAAGGCCATTTTTCTTTTGCATCAAACAAATTTACTCGACATACTTTCATTATATGTTTTATATATTCTAATGGTCCCATCTATGACCAATTTACTTAACAATAACAGGCATAAATTGTTTTTCTTTTGCATTATTCTACTTTGGAGTTTTGGACAATTCCGACCTCAACTCTATTTAGAGTCTATAAGTAGTTTTCATTTCGGATGGTTTGAAGCCTTTTCCTGGCAAAGTTTATTTTTTATCGGGTATTTTATTGGATATCAATACTCTATGCAGAAATCAATCCCTTTTAAATTTAATAAAATCTTATTTCAACTAAGTTTGACTATTTTTCTATTAGGATTCTTTTTTAAACATTTTTATTCAATTCCAAAAGCTTATGATACTTTATTTAGTGTTCGAAATTTAGGCCTTTTTAGAATTGTAAATTTCTTGGCGTTGGCATATTTAATTTATTTAGTATCAAAGCGCAAGTCTCATTGGTTTAAATCATCATTTTTCATACAACTTGGGCAAAATTCCATCTATGTTTTTGTATACCATATTGGATTGTGTTATGCATTAAATCCATTACAACCTAAAATAGCCCAGTTTTCTACAGCATATCAAATGGTCTTTTTATTTGGATTAACGTTGAGCTTATACATACCTGTTTTTATTCTAAAAAAATGGCAATTAATAAGAATTCATCTATAACACTACTTCAAATATTTTCTTAAAAACAACTTGTTTGAGCTATGCATTAAATACGGGATCATAAATTCTATACTTTTTCAGTATAAATCTAAAAAAAAGAAAAAAGCTCGAATGCATAAACATCAATAAAAAGATGGCCAATAGTGGTACTCCAAATAATTGATATCCCCATGCATAAGTCCAAACACCTAAATTAATTGTGATCATCTCTCCAAAAGTAGGATAAAAAGCATAAATCAATGCAACGATCAACAATTTTCTACTTACGGTAAGGTTGGGAATATTTGAAAAAATAGTTCTTTCATACCTATAAAAGTAAAGAAAAGTAAAAGCCCATGCTACGGGCAACCACAAAGGAAACTCTCTCCCCGAAGACAAGTCGTGATAAATCCAATGTCCATTTCTTATTCCCCACAACTCAAATGCCACTCCAATAAGCATCTGGCTTAAAACACCAATAAAAAGCACTCTAGTTTTATACTTATTTGGGTTGATGTTTATTTCTTGGATAAATTTGTACACCAAAAACGCAAGTAAAAGTATCGCAACAGGTAAGTCATATTGATGAAAAACACCTATAAACACCCCAGCAATAATTAAGAGTACTGTTGCTCGTATTGACTTTTGAATTATTAGTTTGTTCATGCCTATCTTTCTATATATATGTTCTGTGTTCTTGCCGCTATCCCTTCAGTTCAACAATATAATTGCAAAACTGTCTCAAAATATTTTTGCCAAAATTAGGCAATATACGTCAATAATGAAACAATAAAGAACACTATATCAATCCATAAATTCTACACTCTATATACCATATAAAGGTAATGTTTAACAAGCAACATTCTTATTGTTGTTTTTTGATAAGATTTAAAGCAGAACCTTCAAGATACCAGTCGATTTGCCCAGCATTATAGGTGTGATTCAATTTAATTGTATCTATTGTGGCATCCAGATGTATGATATCCAATGTCAACTGTTTTCCTGGTGCAAAGTTTTCCAAATCCGTAAAAGTAAATGTATCATCTTCTCGAATCAAATCATAATCAGATTCATTGGCAAAAGTCAGACCTAACATCCCTTGTTTTTTTAAATTTGTTTCGTGAATACGGGCGAAGGATTTTACAATAACTGCTGCAACGCCAAGATGACGAGGTTGCATGGCAGCATGTTCTCTTGACGACCCTTCTCCATAGTTATGGTCACCAACAACAACTGTTTTAATACCTTCTGCCTTATACGCTCTTTGTACGTCTGGCACACCACCATATGCTCCCGTTAATTGATTTTTAACGAGGTTTGTTTTTTGATTGAAAGCATTTACTGCACCAATGAGTGTATTGTTTGCAATATTGTCTAAATGTCCTCTAAATCGCAACCACGGCCCTGCCATAGAAATATGATCTGTGGTGCATTTACCAAAAGCTTTTATTAATAATTTTGCGTTTGAAATTGAATCTCCAAGTGGTTCAAACGGCGTCAATAATTGGAGTCGTTGAGAATCTTCTTTGACAACAACATTGATATAGCTACCATCTTTTTCTGGCGCTAGGTAGCCATTGTCTTTTACATCAAATCCTTTTGGCGGTAATTCCCAACCTGTTGGTTCCTCAAACCTTACTTCCTCACCATTTTCGTTAAGCAAGAAATCTGTCAACGGATTAAAATCCAATCGACCTGCAATAGCTATTGCTGCCGTAATTTCAGGAGAAGCAACAAAAGCATTTGTATTTGGATTTCCGTCTGCGCGTTTGGCAAAGTTCCTATTAAAGGAATGTACTATACTATTCTTAGGAGCATTTTTAGGATCATTATAACGCGCCCATTGCCCGATACAAGGTCCACAAGCATTTGTAAATATTTTGGCATCTAATTTTTCAAACACTTCCAAAATACCATCCCGTTCTGCTGTATAACGCACTTGTTCAGAGCCGGGATTGATACCAAATTCAGCTTTGGTTTTTAGCCCTTTGTCTAGTGCTTGTTGTGCAATAGAGGCTGCGCGAGACAAGTCTTCATAGGAAGAATTTGTACAGGAACCTATCAATCCCCATTCCACTTTTATGGGCCAGTCGTTATCTACAGCTTTTTTCTTCATCGTTAGTCCAACTTCAGTTGACAGGTCAGGTGTGAATGGACCGTTTAGTAAGGGACCTAACTCGGATAAGTTGATTTCAATTACTTCATCAAAAAATTGTTCTGGGTTTTCATACACTTCTTTATCAGCTGTTAAATAATCTTTAACTTGATTGGCTGCATCGGCAATCTCTGCTCTATCTGTGGCTCTTAAATACCTATCCATAGAAGCGTCATAGCCAAAAGTCGAAGTGGTTGCCCCAATTTCCGCTCCCATATTGCAAATGGTACCTTTTCCTGTACAAGACATGGCTACCGCCCCAGGTCCAAAATATTCCACAATAGCTCCGGTTCCTCCTTTTACGGTAAGAATTTCAGCTACTTTTAAAATGACATCTTTGGGAGCTGTCCAACCAGAAAGTTTTCCGGTTAGCTTTACACCTATTAGTTTTGGAAATTTTAATTCCCAGGCCATTCCTGCCATGACATCTACAGCATCTGCACCACCAACACCTATGGCTAGCATTCCTAATCCACCAGCGTTTACGGTATGTGAGTCTGTCCCAATCATCATTCCTCCAGGAAAGGCATAATTTTCTAAAACCACCTGATGAATGATTCCTGCGCCTGGTTTCCAAAAACCAATACCATATTTATTTGAAACGGATTCTAAGAAGTCAAAAACCTCTTTACTGGTCGAGTTCGCATGTTTCAAATCCGCAGCTGCATTTACTTTGGCTTGAATCAAATGATCACAATGAACTGTAGTTGGAACCGCCACTTTAGTCTTTCCTGCCTGCATAAACTGTAAAAGTGCCATTTGCGCAGTTGCATCTTGACAAGCAATTCTATCGGGAGCAAAATCGACATAATCCTTCCCTCTGATAAAACCTTTTGTAGTTATCCCTTCCCATAAATGGTTGTATAGGATTTTTTCAGACAATGTTAATGGTTTCCCTTCTATCTCTCTTGCAGAATCAATACGTTGAGACATACGTGCATAGACTTGTTTTATCATTTCTATATCAAAAGCCATAAGAATACGTTTAGATGATTACTGTCTACAAGATACAAAATATACTGTGGTCATAAAACAGCTCTATTCGAAGAGACTTTTGGTGTAATGGGGAAATAAAAAAAGCCTAAGTATCAATGATACTTAGGCTTCTTTGTTTACTTATATAAGCATTGTTTATTTCACTAACAACTTGCTTGATGGTTTGAATTTTGTCAAGTTAATACCATCTACAGCCGCTTCGTATTCAGCCAAATTAGGAGTTCTTCCTAAAATTGTAGAAAGTACTACTACGGGTGTAGAAGACAATAAAGATTCTCCTTTTTTCTCATCAGCATCTTTTACAACTCTCCCTTGGAACAAACGTGTTGAAGTTGCCATCACCGTGTCTCCAGGTTCCGCTTTTTCTTGGTTCCCCATACATAGGTTACACCCTGGACGCTCTAAATACAACATGTTTTCATATTTAGTTCTTGCGGCGGCTTTTGGTGCATTGTCATCAAATTCAAAACCTGAGTATTTAGTCAAAACATCCCAATCTCCTTCTTGTTTTAACTCATCTACGATATTGTACGTTGGAGGTGCTACTACTAAAGGCGCTTTGAATTCAACTTTACCTTGTTGCGACTCAATGTTCTTTAACATTTGTGCTAAAATTTTCATATCCCCTTTATGAACCATACAAGAACCTACAAAACCTAAATCTACAGATTTAGTACCACCATAAAAAGACAAAGGTCTAATGGTATCGTGTGTATAACGCTTAGAAACATCTTCATTATTTACATCAGGATCCGCAATCATTGGTTCTACGATTTCGTTCAAATCAACGACAACCTCAGCATGATATTTTGCATTCGCATCGGGTCTTAAAGCTGGTTTTGCACCAGATTTAATTTCCTCTATTCTAACATTCGCTTTATCTACAAGACCTTGAAGTACTTGCTTCGCATTGTCCATACCTTTCTCAATCATGATTTCGATACGTCCTTTTGCTATTTCCAATGATTCGATCAATGTAGCATCTTCAGAAATACAAATGGAAGCTTTTGCTTTCATCTCGGCTGTCCAATCGGTAAATGTAAATGCTTGATCAGCAGTTAAGGTACCAATATGAACTTCAATAATTCTTCCTTGAAATACATTTTCACCTCCAAATTGTTTTAACATTTGCTGTTGTGTTGCATGCACTACATCACGGAAATCCATGTAACCTTTCATTTCTCCTTTAAAGGTAACTTTTACAGATTGAGGTATAGGCATAGTTGCTTCTCCTGTGGCCAATGCCAAAGCAACGGTTCCAGAATCAGCTCCAAAAGCAACCCCTTTAGACATACGTGTATGTGAATCCCCTCCAATGATAATATCCCAATCACCCACTGTAATATCGTTCAATACTTTGTGAATTACATCCGTCATGGCATGGTATGCTCCTTTGGGATCACGTGCAGTAATCAAACCAAAGTCATTCATAAACTGCATAAGTCTAGGAATGTTTGCTTTTGATTTATTGTCCCAAACGGAAGCCGTATGACAACCAGATTGGTAGGCTCCATCAACAATTGGAGAAATTGTAGTGGCCGCCATCATTTCTAGTTCCTGAGAAGTCATTAAACCTGTGGTATCTTGCGATCCTACAATATTTACTTCAACACGAACATCTGAACCTGCATGTAATGTTATTCCTGGTGTGGTACCAACGGCATTTTTATTGAATATTTTTTCAACTGCTGTAAGTCCTTGACCTTCTACAGAAATTTCTTTAGACGCTGCATATACTTGAGGCACATCAACACCTAACGCTTTCGCTGCAAAGGTTTGCAATTTTTTACCAAAAACAACGGCGTAAGATCCACCTGCTTTGATGAACTCCATTTTTTGTGGAGTTAAGGCAGTAGAAATATCTTTTAATTCTTCTGAACCTTTATATAATTTTTTCTCTTTTGTATTAATGGTAAGAACAGTTCCTGTTTCTACTGAGTAGGTTTGTTTCAATACAGGTTCTCCATCAGCATCAACAATAGTATTACCATCTGCATCTTTTTGTTTTTCCCAGTTTTGAAGATCTACTCCAATACCTCCAGTTACACCCACTGTCGTTAAGAAAATTGGAGATATTCCATTGGTACCTGCAATTACAGGAGCGATATTAATAAATGGCACATATGGACTCGATTTTACTCCTGTCCACAAAGCCACGTTATTTACACCTGACATTCTGGAAGAACCAACTCCCATCGTCCCTTTTTCAGCGATTAACATCACACGTTTATCTGGATGCTTTTCTTTTAAAACAGCAAGTGCATCTTGCATGTCTTTGTTATGTTCAAATATACACTGTCCGTGCAATTCACGATCAGAACGCGAGTGGGCATCACCTCCAGGAGAGAGTAAATCTGTAGAGATATCACCTACTCCAGCGATATAAGTTACAATTTCTATTTCTTCTTCTACTTCTGGCAACTCCGTAAAGAATTCTGCTTTTGCATAGCTTTCAATAATATTTTTTGCAATTTCGTTCCCTTCCTTGTACGCATTTTCAAGACGCTTAGTATCTGCATCGTATAAAAACACTTGGGTCTTAAGAACTTTAGCAGCTTCATTTGCTATTGCAGGATCATTGCCTAAAGCTAGATCAAGTAAAACTTCAATAGAAGGTCCTCCTTTCATATGAGACAGTTGCTCTAAAGCAAATGCAGCAGAAATCTCGGCTACAACGGTTTCACCTAAAATAATTTCTTTTAAAAACTTAGCCTTTACACCAGCAGCGCTTGTTGTTCCTGGTAAGACATTGTAAATAAAGAAATTAAGAGAATCTTCTCTGTGCTGGTTATTGGTATCTCTAATTTGCGAAATAATATCGCTCAATAATGCTGCACCATCAATTGGTTTAGGGTGAAGTCCCTGCCCTTTTCGATCTTCTATCTCCTTGATGTAGTCTTTATAAGTGTTCATAAATCTATGTTGTATATTTAGAGTACTGACTTTTACATGGCAATGCTAAAAGTCATTTTTTCTATTTGTTAATAATTGCTGCAAAAATACAAAATATAGCTTGTATTTGAAAGCTGTACCCCTCATGATTCCTTGAATTCCACAAAGATAAATGACATTGAAATTTTAAGATTAGGAAAATTACACAATTTTCAAAATAGCTTCTAAAAATTAACAATCTCACAATTATTAAATCCAAAAAAAGGCATTGCTTAGGACATTTTAGAAGAATTCTAAAAATAATTTCATAATTCGAAATGGAATGTTATAAAAAAGTAGGCCTATAAGCCGAATTCTGTCACCGTTAATAAACGGGTTCTTATCATTTATCTAGTTCCAAAATTACTTATGGAATCCATCTGCCTACCCCTTGGAATCGGGCGAGTAGCCCTCAAGCTCCAATGTACATGGCATTGCATCGTATAGAGTTTACCTGGTTTCACTACAGCCGAACTGTACTTGCTTTCTGTTGCACTTGTCCTCAACTCGCGTTGGACGGATGTTATCCGCTATACTACTCTCTGATGTCCGGACTTTCCTTTCCCAATAAATTGAGACGATAAGACGGCCTACTTTATATAAAAAACCCACTCTATCTCTAGAGTGGGAAAATTGCTATGAAAAAGATGTTGCTAATAAGATTAGCAACACTACAAATATACAACAAATTATATGAATAATTGCATATATATATAAATTTGTTTAAGAAAACATATCTTTTACCTTTTCAAAAAATGATTTATCCGAATTACTTGGGTTTGGAACAAAATTCTCGTCTTCCAACATACTCTCAAAGAACTTTCTTTGTTTTTTATCTAAGGCCTGTGGTGTCCATACATTTACGTGCACCATAAGGTCACCTGTACCGTAGCGCTCAATACTTGGCAATCCCTTTCCTTTCAGTCGTAAAATCTTACCTGACTGCGTTCCTGCATCGATTTTAATTTTAACTTTTCCGTTAACGGTTTCAATTTCCTTAGAAACCCCTAGAACGGCTTCGGAAAAACTCACATATAAATCGAGATGTAAATTAGTTCCTTCTCGTTTTAAAGTTTCGTGAGGAATTTCTTCGATAACTACCAATAAGTCACCTGAAATAGAGTTATTCCCTGGTGCGTCATTTCCTTTTCCTGCTACCTTTAATTGTACCCCTTCTGTTACGCCTTCAGGAATATTGATGGTTACAGTTTCTTCGGAAACGATCAAACCATTGGCATCTGCTTCACTAGGTTTACTTTTTATGGATTGTCCTGAACCTTGACATGTAGGGCAGGTTGCCGCCGTTTGCATTCTTCCCAACATGGTATTGGTAACACGCATTACTTGTCCTTGTCCGTTACAGGTTGTACAGGTAGTATATTTTACCCCTTTAGCCTGAATTTTCCTGCGAACTTTCACCTTTTTATCAACGCCATTGGCAATTTCCTCCAATGTTAATTTCACGCGTATTCTAAGGTTACTTCCTTTAGCTCTTGCAGGTCCTCTAGATTGTCTTCTTCCGCCACCAAAGCCGCCACCAAAGATATCCCCAAACTGGCTAAATATGTCGTCCATATCCATTCCGCCTCCACCAAAACCACCGAAGCCTCCGTTTCCACCTTCAAAAGCACTGTGCCCATACTGGTCGTAACGTGCTTTTTTATCACCGTCACTTAGTATTTCATAAGCTTCAGCAGCTTCTTTAAATTTTTCTTCAGCATTTTTATCGTCTGGGTTCTTATCTGGATGGTATTTTACCGCCATCTTACGATACGCTTTTTTTATCTCTGAAGCACTTGCCGATTTTGAAATCCCCAATACCTCATAATAGTCTTTTTTCATCTCTGTCCTATTTGATTTTTCTAAATAAATTAGAAAGTAATGCGTTAATATGTTTACTGACCGATAACAACTTTAGGGAAACGAATAATTTTATCCCCTAGTTTATACCCCTTTTCAATCACATCGATAATTTTCCCTTTAAGATCTTCGCTTGGTGCTGGAATTTGGGTAATGGCCTCATGCAAATCAGCATCAAAAGTTTCTCCTTTTTTAGCTTCTACTTCTTCTAAACCTTTTTGTGTAAGTGTGCTTCTCAATTTGTCATTGATCAATTGCATCCCTTTTAAAAGTTCTTTGTCTTTGGCTTTTTTAATTTCTGCCAAACCTCTGTCAAAATCGTCCAATACAGGTAATATTGACAGCATTATGTCTTGCCCAGCCGTTCTGTACAATTCAATTCTTTCTTTGGTTGTACGTTTTTTATAGTTTTCAAATTCAGCAAAAAGACGTAAATATTTGTCTTTTTCTGTCTGAATCAACTCTTCGGCAGTAGGCTCATTTACCTCTTCAACCTTAGTTTCTTCTTGTTTTTTTTCTTTTGAAACTGCTTCTTCTTGTACTGCTGCTGTTTCTTCTTTATGCTGTTCTTCTGTACTCATTCGAATGCCTTATTTTAATAATACGTTTCTTTAATTGCAACAATACTGCCATTTCGGTCATAGTGTCAAATTGTCACAACTCATTATGACAGTACAATTACATTCATGTATGCCTTAGCTTCTGATATTTTAATACTCATAAAGCGAAAAAAAAGCTACCTAAATTAGTTTAGGCAGCTTTGTGTTTTTCTTAAAAAAAGTCTCAATCCTCAATGCGTTCAATTTTCGCTCCTAGTGCTTTTAAGCGGCCTTCAATATCTTCATATCCTCTATCGATTTGATCTATATTATGAATGGTACTCGTTCCCTTAGCCGATAGAGCTGCTATCAATAAAGAAATTCCTGCACGAATATCCGGAGAAGTCATAGTTGTAGCTTTTAAACTCGATTCGTGATTCATTCCGATTATTGTTGCACGATGTGGATCACAAAGAATTACTTTAGCGCCCATATCAATTAATTTATCTACAAAAAACAACCGACTTTCAAACATTTTCTGATGTACCAAAACAGATCCTTTGGCCTGTGTGGCTACTACCAAAACTATACTCAATAAATCAGGTGTAAACCCCGGCCAAGGCGCATCAGAAATAGTTAAAATAGAACCGTCAATATAGTTTTGAATTTCATAAGATTCCTGTGCGGGTATATAAATATCATCGTCGCGCTTTTCTAAATTAATTCCCATTTTTTGAAATACACGTGGAATCTGCCCAAGATCTTTCCAACTCACATTTTTAATGGTCATTTCAGATTTGGTCATCACTGCCATTCCTATCCAACTCCCTATCTCAATCATATCGGGAAGTACGCGATGCGTGCATCCTCCAAGGCTTTTCACACCTTCAATGGTCAATAAATTAGATCCTATTCCTGTAATATTCGCCCCCATGCTATTCAGCATTTTAGACAATTGTTGAATATAAGGTTCACAAGCTGCATTGTATATAGTAGTGGTACCCGTTGCCATTACAGCAGCCATCAAAATATTTGCAGTTCCGGTTACAGAAGCTTCATCTAAAAGCATATCCGTTCCAAACAATTCATCAGCATCTACACCGTAGAAATATTCTTCTTTATTGTATCTGAACGTCGCTCCAAGTTTAATAAATCCTTCGAAATGCGTATCCAGACGTCTTCTACCAATTTTATCTCCTCCAGGCCTTGGAATGTAACCTTTTCCGAAACGTACCAACAAAGGTCCTACAATCATGATAGAGCCTCGCAATGCGCTTCCATCGCGTTTGAATTCTGCAGATTCTAGGTATTCCAAGTTTATTTCATCAGCTTGGAATGTATATGTATTTACATCGTGCTTTTCAATTTTAACACCCAATTCACCTAAAATAAAAATCAATTTATTGACATCGATAATATTTGGGATGTTTTCAATTCTAACCTTTTCAGGAGTTAAAAGTACTGCACAAATTATTTGCAATGCTTCATTTTTTGCACCTTGAGGACTAATGGTACCGTTTAATTTATGTCCTCCTTCAATTTTGAAAGTTGCCATTAAGTATGTCGTTTAGTGGTTTATATTCTTTGGTAGATTGCGGTAAGAAGTACGAATCACTCCTAAGAATAAAAGATATAATTTTTGTTATTTATACCTGTTCTGATGTTTACGGTTTTTGTTCTTCTTGTTTTTATTTGAATTATTCGAGTTTCTCCCATTGGTCGATTTTTTAAGTAGATTACTACTATCCGACAAGGTTTCACCAGAATCCGTCAAATCAAAAACGCCGTTGGACAAGTCTTTTAGGTGTTTGAAAATGACAGCATCTTCCACGGTGTCTTTATTCCAGTTTAAATAGCATTTTTTCATATGATTGGCAATATTGAACACCAATGCTGTTTTTAATTCGCTATCTTCCCACGACAAGGCTACTTTAATCATGGTTTGAATGTTATGACCGTAGAAACGATATCTCGACGCTAATTTTGGGTATGCCAAAGGCTCAGGTTTTGCTTCTAATTCACCTTTATCTGGTTTTCCATAAGGAGCTTCTACATCCAATTTAAATTCGGACATGATAAATAGTTGATCCCATAGTTTATGCTTAAAATCTGGAACATCTCTCAGATGTGGTTGTAGGTTTCCCATCACATCAACAATGGCATCGGCCATTTTTTTGCGCTCTTCTATTGTCTCTAGCCCAACACAATGGTCAACTAGCTTTTGAATATGTCTTCCATATTCAGGGATTATCAGCAGAGATCTGTCTGAATTGTATTCTAAATTAAATTCCATCAAGTTTGTATTTCAATCGTGCCTAACAAACAGAAAAATCTGTTTTTATATTTACTGTAGTTAAAAATAAAGAACCAGTACTTCATTTGAGAAGTTTCATATATACTTGGTAGTACGCGTTCTTATTATGAGCGCAAATTAACTATTTATTTTTGGTTCTACAAGTTTCGTATTACAAAGAAGGCTAAAAGTTTATTTTATAGACATGTCTTCCAATTCCCTAGCAATTTCTTAGTTTAAATAGCTATCAAAGCGGCACCAACGATTCCTGCATTGTTTTCAAATTTAGCGGGCACCACTGGAACTTTTACTGAAATTCTATGTTCAAACTTCTTCATTTTTTTACTCGCACCACCTCCTAGAATTATCAAATCGGGAGAAAATAGACGATTGGTTAATTTTAAGAATTTATCAAATCGTTTCCCCCAATCACTGTATGACAGTTCATCACGTTTACGTGCAGAATCCGCAGCGAAATATTCAAATCGTTTGTACTCTTTATAGGGTACAGTTCCTAATTCTACATTGGGCACTAATTTCCCGTTGTAAAATACACCAGAGCCAAGACCTGTTCCTATGGTAAGCATAACCACCATACCTGTTTTATCTTTGCCTGCTCCAAAATGCATTTCTGCTAAACCAGCTGCATCTGCATCATTTGCTATATAAAAATCGAGACCTGTTTTTGTTGCAAAAAGTTCGTCTACTTGAACATTCATCCAAGATTTATCTATATTACCACAAGATCTCGCCTTGCCCGCTGATATGATGGTAGGGAATCCGCATCCTACTTTTCCTTTCCAATTAAAATGAGTCACCATCTGCGAAATTACTTCTGCAACATCTGCTGGCATAGCACCTTCGGGTGTAGGAATCCTATGTCGTTCAGTGACCAATTCACCTGTTTTCACATTTACAATGGCTCCTTTTATTCCTGTACCACCAACATCGATTCCCAATATTTCCATACCTGTTTTATATTTTAATTGCGCACTCAATATCGCAATACTATTTTGAAGATACAAGTTTTACATGAAGTAATACAGATAGCACCAATGTTCAGAGGATCGCGTAGTCAGATAGTCAATTAGTCTGTTCTTGTTATCGATATCAATACTGTAAATAGGTCACGAAGTCGTGCCGTCTATGGGGCGAGCATTTAGATCTTTGGTTCAAGCAATTTATGGGGTAGTGCATTCTATGACAACATTCAAATTAGTTTGGAGACCAAAATTCAGACCTGTCCACCGAAGTGCAACAAAGGAGGAAGACTAGAAGACCAGCAGACCGGATGACCAGCCACCAGCCACCAGCCGACCAGCAGACTAGAAGACCAGCAGACCAACCACCAGCCACCAGCCACCAGCCACTAGCCACTAGCCGACCAGCAGACTAGATGAACAGTAGACCAGCAACCAGCCACTAGCCACCAGCCGACCAACAGACTAGATGAACAGTAGACCAGCAACCAGCAACCAGCCACTAGCCACCAGCCGACCAGCAGACTAGATGAACAGTAGACCAGCAACCAGCAACCAGCAGACTAGAAGACCAGCCACTAGCCACCAGCCGACCAACAGACTAGATGAACAGTAGACCAGCAACCAGCAGACCAGCAACCAGCAACCAGCAGACGG
>Ga0206125_10001040_pt1 | contig 34361 bp, 33 predicted proteins | sample Helgoland_Spring_4_FD_148598 | JGI IMG/M metagenome (GOLD analysis project Ga0206125, IMG submission 148598) | Pelagic subsurface seawater microbial communities from Kabeltonne, Helgoland, North Sea - Helgoland_Spring_Bloom_20160331_1 | ecosystem: Environmental > Aquatic > Marine > Epipelagic ... | reverse complement strand
CCTCACAGATGATTGAGAGTGCGGTGATGAGTGGTGTGTCTGGGCAGTGATAAAGGATATTATCGCATTTCAAAGGATAGTTTTCTGAGTTTCTTGAGTCTATAAAAAGCAAACTTTTCTCAAATGCCCTAATTTGGTAAACCGCGAATTTAAATTTAACAAATAAACAGATAAGGTTTATTCGTAACTATGAAAAAAATATTGACGGTGTTTGGTACGCGCCCTGAGGCAATAAAGATGGCGCCCCTCGTTCATGCGCTTGCAGCTGATGATCGTTTTGATGCAAAGGTCTGCGTCACCGCCCAGCACCGTGAGATGCTTGATCAGGTTTTGGAATTATTTGAGATTCAGCCTGACTTTGATCTTAATATTATGAAGGCGGGCCAAACGCTCAACGATGTAACAACGGCTATACTTATAGATTTAAAGCCAGTTTTGGAAGACTTTAAGCCTGATGTTGTATTGGTGCACGGGGATACGGTAACTACCTTTGCAGCTTCCTTAGCGGCCTACTATCAGCAAATTAAGGTGGGTCATGTTGAGGCGGGTCTTAGAACAGGGAATATCTACTCTCCCTGGCCTGAAGAGGCCAATAGAAAGCTCACCAGCGCGATTACTAACTATCATTTTGCGCCAACAGCAGGCTCAAGAGATAACCTGCTAAATGAGGGTGTATCAGAGGATGAAATTACTGTAACGGGTAACACGGTGATTGATGCGCTATTTTGGGTAAGAGAGAAGTTAAATAAAGATGGCTCACTTTCTAATGAGCTTTCTTCAAGATTCGACTACTTAGATCCAAATAAAAAACTAATCTTGGTTACGGGTCATCGGCGAGAAAGTTTTGGTGGCGGTTTTGAGAGGATTTGTGAGGCTCTTCGACAGATAGCAACCAAGAATCCAGATGCACAAGTATTATATCCCGTCCACCTAAATCCAAATGTTCAAGAGCCAGTGAGTAGGCTCCTGAAGGGTTTAGGTAATGTATTCTTAATCGAGCCTCAACAGTATCTTCCATTTTGTTACCTAATGGAGAGGGCTTGGATTATTTTGACTGACTCTGGTGGTATCCAGGAAGAGGCGCCATCATTAGGTAAGCCGGTGCTTGTTATGAGAGAGAGAACCGAACGCCCTGAGGCGGCTGATGCTGGCACAGTAAGGCTTGTTGGGACAGTTGTCGACCTAATAGTTAATCAAGTAGATCTGCTATTAACAAATGCAGATGAATACCAAAAAATGAGCAGGGCTCACAACCCCTACGGCGATGGTTTAGCCTGTGGGCGTATCTTAGAATTTTTAGGTTAAGGAAAGAAAATAATGTCTTTTCATACTATTTCTGTTGTTGGCCTAGGCTACATTGGTTTGCCAACCGCCGCCATGTTTGCATCAAAAGAGAAGAAAGTAATTGGTGTAGATGTCAGTCAGTATACCGTGGACACCATTAATGCAGGGAAAATACATATTGTTGAGCCAGAACTTGATGTCATGGTCCAGAAAGCAGTGGATGGGGGTTTCTTAAAGGCCACAACAACCCCTGAGCCGGCAGATGCTTTTCTGATTGCGGTGCCAACGCCGTTCTTGCCTATAAAGGATCAAGACTCAATACCTGAGCCCGACCTCTCTTACATTAAGTCTGCTGCCAAGTCAGTGGCCAAGGTCTTAAAAAAGGGTGACCTTGTTGTACTTGAATCGACATCTCCAGTGGGAGCAACAGAGCAGATGTCTGCCTGGTTGGCTGAGGAAAGATCAGACCTAAGTTTCCCTCAAATTCACGGTGAGGATTCTGATATTAGAATTGCGCACTGTCCTGAGAGGGTTCTTCCGGGGCACGTAGTTCGTGAGCTTGTAGAAAATAATCGAGTCATTGGTGGCATGACAGAAATTTGTTCTGCAGCGGCAATTGAGTTGTACAAAATATTTGTCAATGGGGATTGTATTGTTACTAGCGCACGAACAGCGGAGATGGCCAAGTTAACCGAAAATGCTTCTCGTGATGTCAGTATTGCATTTGCTAATGAGTTATCAATTATTTGCGATAAGTTAGATATCGATGTTTGGGAGTTAATTAAGATCGCAAATTGTCACCCACGAGTAAATATTTTGCAGCCTGGCCCTGGAGTTGGTGGCCACTGTATAGCAGTCGATCCTTGGTTTATTGTCAGTAGCGCGCCTCGTAAAGCAAAGTTAATAAAGGCAGCAAGAAAAGTGAATGACCATAAGCCAAAATGGGTTGTCGATAAAGTAAAAATAGCAATTACTGATATTCTTCAATCTAATCCTCAAAAGTGTGTCGAAGATATTGTTGTTGCCTGTTTTGGATTGTCATTTAAGGCAAATATCGATGACCTAAGAGAAAGCCCATCATTGTTAATCGCTCAAAAAATCACTGAATTTCATAAAGGAAAGGTTTTAGGTGTGGAGCCTAATGTTAGTCGGCTGCCTGGTATTCAAAATATTGAGTTAGTTTCATTTGACGTTGCAGAGGCTAAAGCTGATATAGCATTGCTGTTGGTCGATCATAAAGAGTTTAGGGTAGCCGGCGCACCAGATGTCAGTGTTATTGTTGATTTGAAAGGTATTTGGTCATGATATGTTTTACATATATTTATAAAGTAAATATGTTTAAGTACAACTTGGAGTCTGATAGAAAATGACAATCCGTGCAGTAATTCTGGCTGGTGGGTTATGAAAATAATAATAGTAAGCGGTGGATTTGATCCAATTCATTCTGGTCACATAGCATATTTTAAATCTGCTAAAAGCTTTGGTGATAAATTGGTAGTAGCACTTAATAGCGATTCGTGGCTTGAAAATAAAAAAGGAAAATTTTTTATGCCTTTTCACGAAAGAAAATTAATTCTTGAAAGCATTGATTGCGTTGATGAAGTTATAGATTTTGCAGATGATGAAATGGGAAGCGCGACCAATGCATTAATAAAGGTAAAAGAAATTTATCCAAATGATGATATTTATTTTGCAAATGGAGGCGATAGAGGTAGAGAGAATACTCCTGAAATGTCAGTTAATAACGTTAAGTTCATATTTGGTGTTGGCGGCAATGATAAAAAGAACTCATCTTCATGGATTTTAAAAAAATGGCAATATTATTTTGAAGAGAGGCTTTGGGGTTCCTTTTATAATCTTTTCGAAGAAGATCACGTTAAGGTCAAAGAACTTATTGTACATCCTGGTAAAGGAATGAGTTTTCAAAAGCATTTTAAGAGGAGTGAAATATGGATGGTTAGCAAAGGCTCTTGCATTGTTAATTACAGTCATAACGATCCAGATCAAAAACAAAATATTCAACTTAATCAATTTGATCATTACTTAGTACCTGTTGGTGAATGGCATCAAATTACTAATCCATTCAAAGAAACTTGTCATCTTATCGAAATTCAATATGGCGAAGAGTGTGTTGAAGATGACATTGAAAGAACCGAACATTATCAAGAAAAATAACTTTTTGAACTTCTATACTTAGAATATTACTATACAGTGCATTGAAATTATTGGCTGGGTTGCAGAGTTTTTATGCAGCGGGTTTCAAAGGCGTTTATGCCGGTTCAAGTGCGGCCTTGCGGTAGCCTGCGTGGGTAGTTAAACCAAAATCTCCTACTGATTATGATAGACTAAGAGCTCGAATTGGACCTACTCTTTTTGTTGAGCCAAACATATCTGTCCGCCCTTTAAATTTAGAGTGTGGTCAGTTAGGTGATGTCAAGCATGCCACAGATTTTGCAGATATTTATGTCGTAGTTGTGAACCATAGCCAGTTTTCAGTGTGCTAGCCAAAAAGAGGTGTTGTTTTGGATTTACAAGGTATTTGGTCGTAATATTTAAGCTAATTTATCTTAAGTTGTTACTTAAGAAAGCTGCTGATTGAGTGCTAAATTACATATTTAGAGTAATAAATATTTGAATATTTGCATATTTTACAAGATTGCCTAGGCAGGGCACTTGGGGGAATTAATGATCCTTTCTATCGTCTATATGAAAAGGCTGCTAACAAAATTCGCTCGTAACAGTTTTTTGAATAAAATTAATGGAGAAGTCTATTATGATTGTTACCATAACTGGTGGTTTGGGATATCTCGGTGGGGAGCTAGTAACTCGTTTAGCCGATGATGATTCAGTAAAGAGAATAAATATAATTGATAAAGGGCTCTACGGTGTGTCCCATTTATCTTCAGTACTTAATAGAAAAATAAATCTCTATATCAAAGATATTAGGGATGTTGGTGCTATTAAGTCGGTAATAGACTCGTCTGATGTAGTAGTCCACTTGGCTAGTCTTGTTGGTGCTCCCTTGGTTGATCGAAAACCCGTTGAAGCTTACGAAACCAACATTGTAGGAACTAAATCTATAACTGATCTAATTTCATCGTCACAACGTTTTATTTTTGCGAGTACCGGTAGTAGTTACGGAAAAGTAGATGGAATTTGTATGGAAGATAGGACAAAAATATCGCCCTTGAGCTCTTATGGAAAAAATAAAGCTGAAGGCGAGGCTATTGTAAGTGAAAAAAATGCTATTTCGCTTCGTTTTGCGACAGTGTATGGCCTTTCTTTCAGGACTCGCGATGACTTATATATTCATAGTATGATTCAAAAGGCGTTAATTGATCGCAGTGTTGTGCTTTATCAGGGTGACGCAAGTCGAACTTTTATGCATGTTAGTGATGCCGCAAAGGCCATCATACATTTTATTAAAATGACTGATGTGCCATATGATGTGTTCAATGTCGGTGATCCTGCGCTATCATATACCAAGCTTGAAATCTGTAATTTAATAGCTGACCATACACCATTTACAATTATAGAAGAGTCATTTGCTGCTGATATCGATCAACGAGACTATGTTGTTTCTTATGACAGGATCATGGAGACGGGTTTTAGTTGTGAAAAAGTTCTCAATTCGCAGATAGAGGTGATTATTGGTTATTATAAGGCGCGATTTGATAGCGGATACTTAAATGGATAATAAAATGGTAAATATTTAAATGGACAATAAGATGAATAATGATAACTATCAAACCGTCATGTCATGTTTCTTGTGTAAGTCACAAGACTTAAAGGAAATATTTGCGGTTGATGAGGTATGTTTAACTGGGTACTTTCCTCTAAAAAATGAAAATGATCCTATCAAAACACCCGTTAGCTTAGTGCAATGTGCTTGCTGTAAAAACATACAGGCTCGCGAGCTTGTCAAGCCTGATTTAATGTTTCGAGATTATTGGTATAGGTCTGCAACTACGGGAACAATGAGGCAACATCTTGAAGATATAGTTGATAGATTTGGTAAGTCGGGTGGTACCATACTTGATATTGGAAGCAATGATGGAACCTTATTAAGTATTGCAAAGCAAAGGGAGATGGATATTTGGGGTGTAGAGCCATCAGTTGCCATAAACGATGCCCCGCTTGATGTCAAAGAAAAGACGGTTAATGCTTTTTTTGGCAGTAATGAGAGCGATATATTTTTTCGAAAATCAAACGTTAAATTTGATTTAATCACTGCAATTTCAATGTTCTACGATGTACCAGAACCTTTAGACTTTTTAAAAAAAGCAAGAGACTTACTGGCACCAGAGGGAATTATTGTAATTGAGGTCAATTATGCAAAAAGTTTCTTCGAGCGACAAAATGTTGATATGTTGGGGCAAGAGCATTTGATTTATTACTTTATAAAAACGTTTTCTAATTTAGTTGCAGATGCCAACTTAAGTGTAAATGATGCTTATTTGACCGATATGAATGGAGGTAATATCACTTTTACCATATCTCGGGCTAAGCACGAAACAGATAGATACAAATTATTGTTTAATGATGAAGTAACTTGGATGAAAACCTTTGACTTTGATGGTTTTGAAAAAACTGTAAGAGCAGGATTCGATAAATTTAAAGACAGACTGGTTTCCATTTCAAAGAAGCACATTGTAAAGGTGCTGGGCGCCTCGACACGAGGAGCTATGATTATCCAAATGCTGGGTCTTGATAAGACAGTTTTACGCTCTGGAGTTGATCTTCAGAGGAATAAAGTTGGTCGGAGAATCCCTGGTACTGATATAGAAATAGAATTTGATGCTGACCATGAAGCCCCGGATTATTATTTGGTAATGCCTTATCAGTTTAGAAATGAAATAATTGTTAAGTATACTGATTTTATGAAGGATGGCGGCGGGCTACTCTTTTATAGGCCTACTCAGGAAATAGTCACCTACGATAACATTAAAGACAGTATAAAATGTACTCCGATAATCTAGTTAACATCAGGTAAAGTTAAGAGATTATTTTTCCAGTTTCCAGATTTTTAGATAGTCCAAGTAGTTTCTCGAACGAAAATCCGTTTTGAATTTGATGGCATAAGGTCTCTAGATGGAGCAAATTCATTAGGTGTTTAAAAAAGGCTCAGAACCTACTTGGCTGGTGAGCGACACGAGGATTAGATGAAATGTGCATGGATGGAGCACGCACAAAAATCTTGCTGAATAGCGACTTATTGCGGTGATTAAAAAAAATGTAATATTGAACTATGGATCTCAGGCCTGGGTGGCTCTAATGGGCGTGATTTTTGTTCCATTCTATATTCGATTTTTAGGGGAAGAAGCCTATGGCTTAATAGGCTTTTTTACCGTAGTTTCCATTCTCTTGCACACTATCTCAATGGGAATTATCCCCACGCTCACAAGAGAGATGACCAAAATTGGTAGTGGAAGTGGTATTGAGCAAGAAATTCTTGACTTAAGGTTTAGTTTTGAGTTGTTTGCAATGATTGGTGCCTTCAGCATATCCGGGGTATTTTTCATTCTTAGTGAATTAATTGCAACAAATTGGCTTAAACCTGAAAAAATTAGTTTTGAAACAGTTACTTACTCTGTCCAACTGATGGGAGTAATAATTTCAACTCGCTTAGTGGAAGCAATTTATAGAAGCACTCTAATTGGGTTAGGCCAGATTTCCGCATTTGCAAGTGTAACTGCGGTTATGGCAACAATTCGAGGCGCAGGCGCAATTTTAGTTCTTTATTTGTCTCATTCTAGTGTTTTAGCTTTTTTCGGATGGAATCTAGCAACAACCCTAGTGACACTGATTGCTCTAAAATTTTTGGTGACGCGAAAATTAAGACCACTAAATCTGCGAGGCAAATTTAATTTATCATCGATGACGGGCATAAGACAATTTGCCTTTGGAATGGTGGTTGTTTCGATTTCAGGAAGCATTTATACCCAAGTGGATAAGTTTCTGCTTAGTAGCTTCATGTCTCTCTCAGGATATGGCACCTACATAATCGCCTCAAATTTGGCTGCTGTTGTCTTTATGGCAGTTAGTCCACTAACTCAAGCGATTTATCCAGAGTTAAGTAAATTCTATTTTGATGGTAAAAATAAGGAATTCAGAAGACTCTATATTTGGAGCGTTAAACTTGTCATGATATTGACCGGCACTTTAGGATTTTGTTTTGCTTTCAATGCCCGTGATATTTTGTCAATCTGGACGGGAAATCCAGTGATCGATCATGATACAGAGTTGGTATTTATTCTTCTCTGCATATCATCAATCATTAATAGTTTGAGCTGGATTCCTCAGCAGGCTCAATTTTCGATTGGTCAAACAAGCTCCACAATAAAGATCAACACACTTTGCTCGATTTTTTTATTGATTCTAATGTTTCCTATTTTTACTAATTTTGGTGTCCTTGGTTGCGCGGCTCTCTTGATGATGACAAATATAATTTACTTAAGTTTTTATTTGATCATCACAAAACAATATTTTATCCAAACTGGGTTTTCTAAGTTTTTAACGTTGGAAGTTAGTTTTCCTCTTGTGGTTTGCTGTCTATGCCTATTGATCTGGAAAGCAATTTTTGGTTTTGTTTTGGTTGATGTTCATATTGTCATTCAACTAATCCTCTCAGCAAGTACCACAGCATTATTTTTGCTGATAGTCTTCAAATTCCTAACAACACTTAAGTTGTGATTTAAATCCTATGAACGCTAAAGCTATTCATCGGGCCTTGAAAGGAGAATTCAGGCTTCGTAACTTCGCTACAAAAATTTCTAAAGATAATACCGGTTATAGTAACTTAGATGCATTTAAATCCGAAAATTCGGCAGGAGTTCAATGCTCCAAAAGTGGGTTAAAAGGGCTATCTAAAAAGATAAACTATTCACTCAGAGGTAAGTCCGAAGTCGCTCGAAAGAGGCAGATTTTTATTAGTTTATTGTTTGTTTCTACTTACCGGGTATTAGGATATTTTTTTGGTAAAAAAAAATGTCCAGAAGAATTTGTTAAAGAGAGCTATTTAGTCTATCCATCGTTAGCTGATCCAAAGTTCCTTATAAATTTTTCTGAAAAAGCATTATTATCTCATTTGCCTATGATCTTTTCGTCTAATCAGCTATTGAATAAAATTCACCTTTGGATGCTGATTGCGATTAATCGATATTCTGCTTCAATATCCAGGAGAGATAGAGCGGTTCTAAGGACTGGAGTTGGACTAGTAATCCTCGAGGAATCCAAAGCTAAAACTGGATTACTGAAAGCTTGTGATTCAATTTCTGACCGTTATAGTGCCTTAATTATATTATCAGAAGAAAAGAATATTTATTTCTTTTCGGTTAGGAGTAAATCAGTTTCCAAAGTAATTATTTGGGATACAGAAATTGCTATACCAAGACTAAATGACTTGCACCTAGAAAGTCCATTTGAAACTCACTTGTATACGGGGATTTTAGGTGGACGAAAGCTGAAGATAACTAACTACTATGAGGGAGAACCTCTCCGATTCTCTATGACCAACTTTATTGTTGCTGTAGATAAAGTATTAGAGATTCAAGCGAAATCACCAACTGGTGAATTCTACTCTTGTGAACATATACTAAAATCCTTAAACGATAATCAGTCTAGGCTTGGGTTTTCTCTCATAGATGTTCAGGAGATGGAGCGCAGATTTAATTGGCTGTTTTCTAAGCGACGAGATCTTTTTCGGCTTAAATACCAGCATGGGGATTTCGTGCCCAGCAATATAATTTCACAGAAGACTAAGGAAATGTCATTTATAGATAGTAGTGACGATACTAAGAAGGGATTTTTTCTAACCGATATTTCTACCTTGGTGGTAGCATTCTTGGCAGGCGAGCCGAAGAGGACGGACTCAAGGCGTCTAGAAAAAAGGATCGGCCTAAGTAATTTTATGAAAATGAAAAATCATGTTGAAAACCGATTAAACCTGACAGAAGAAGAGCTTATGACAGCTTTTATAATTGGATTGTTGGAAAAAGTTAGATTGTGTGAAATTGAAAAGCGAAAAGATGTAAAAGATTATTGGACTCGTGTTACTGGTGCTTTTTATAGGTCCTATTGTGCCTGCGCAGAATCTAGGTTCTTGGGAAAAACAGATGTTCGTTGATGTACCCCATTATAATCGGTATCTCCTATATTTTTTAGTTGTAACCATTGTCTTGCCGTCATTATATTTTTCATTCTATGGAACTTATCTCTCGAAGCCAGCGGTTACGCTGACTATCGTTACAGTCGGTTTCTTAAGCTTTATCATCGGATATAGTTTTAGTCGACGGCTTCGATCAAGGTCTTTTGATCCCTCAGGTGTATTACCCGGCCGGCTCTCGGTCACTTGGCAGGTCGCGGTAACTTCATTCATCGTCATAGTCATATTCTCAATATTTGCACCTTTTCGCTTTAAATATAATATAGGCGTGCCTGACTTCCCACCTTCTTTACCCTTCGCTGGGATTATATTCTATCTGACTACTTATGGCGTTCAAGCATTGATAATTGCAGCCTTTATCCTGTCAGAGAAAAAACATCGAAATTTCTTTGTTTTACTGTGCGGAATATTCTTTTACGCCATATATGAAGCTAGTTTGGGTTGGCGAGTTGGAATGCTAGAGGGAATTATTATCCTAATAATATGTTCAGCATATATTAACTTAGGAAAAAGCGTGGGTAGTAGAGTATCTAACGTTAACTCCATCATAAATAAATTAGCACGTCTCTTAGTTGTTATTTTAATGATATTCGGAATTACATTTATTGTTATCCAATTGCAGGCGGATGTGCGGGACCCCGACGGATCAGGATTTACAGTGGCAAAGATTTTTCTAAGGTTTTGGGGCGCAAACTATTTAGATCAAACAGTTACATATTTTATCGATCGTGATTATGGGATGCTCACAAACGGAAGTCACTTTTTTGATCTTGTAAACAGTGGCATGTCAAGTGCTGAATTCAATAATACAGTGATTCATGGTAACCGTTTAGGTCAACATCATGGAAATTCAAAAACAGGGTTTGGGTCAATGTACATATATTCTGGTTTTATCGGGGTTATCATTATATTCCTCTTTACCGGACGATATTTTCGTTTTGTTTATGATCTTTCGTCGCACAAACCTTCTTTATTTGTCACTACAGCGGCGATTCTTCACTTTGCGTTACTATTCAGAATTATCAATGAGCAATATGATCTTGGGACATTGAAGACAGTTTCGGCAATCTGGATTTGTGCGCTAATTGGATCGTCCCTTATTTCCTTTTTTGGCCGCTTAACCTATCCTCGTTTTCAGGTAAAAGTTGAGTAAGTGCAGATTTCCATAAATATCGAGGTTCTAATCTTGAAGTTCGGACTGTTGTAAGAATTTGGCATAAGTATATGAAGCAAACTAAACTGATACCTGATTCAATTTTTGGATTCCAACTAATTGAAGAAATCCTTCAAACGTTGGGAGATGAGGGTATAGACTATTGCGTACTAAGAAATTCAGATGGCATTTTAGGTAAGTTTCCCAGTGGTGATGTGGATGTGTTAGTTAGTGGTGGAATGAGCACGTTTCGAAAAATACATAATGTTATCCATCATTTGCAATCTGACTTTGGCTTCGTCATTTATGCAAGGAACAATCATGCCAACGTTTCTACAAACATTTATCTATCGACCATGGTAGGCGGTGGTCTGTATACAATTAACTTGGAATTTTTTAACCAGGTGTTTGTTTACCAGTATAGAAAAATAAAAAGTAAAAAATTTACGTATCTGAATACAAAAAAAATTCTCCAAACAAAGAAAAAAAAGAATGCTATTTTTTCATCAAGTAAGGATTTTGAAATTGTGCATAAGGTTGTGGATTCCTTATTTAATGATAAGTCTGCCTACTTTACTTGGCTGAATAATGAAATTAAAAAAAACTCAAGTGAAGACACATTTAGGGAAATTTCGTTAGAAACTTTGGGAGACCGTGCGGCGAATGATCTGGTCGATGTAAACTGGGCATCGGAAGAACCATATCAACGGGATGATTTAAAGCGATCGATCTTTGAATTTTTAAAAGAGAAACGTAAACTACCTTTTTTTTCAGATTTGACACGAGACTTTTTCTCTTTATTTCAGCATATCAAACAGTACTTATATTGTAAGGGTTTGTTCTGTCTAGTCTTGGGAACTGATGGATCTGGAAAAACTACAGTATGCGATAGCATCAGTCAGAGGCGAAACAGATCTTTCAATAAGATACACCGGATACACCTTGGTAATCGACCGATATTGTTACCATCTTGGAGAGGCGAAAAAATAAGTAACGCTGAAAATCAAGTTATTGACCAAGTCCACAAGAATTTTCATGAATATGACCTAGGCCCAAAATCTCACAGTATTTATCAAAGCTTTCGTTTTATGTATACTACCGCGGATTTTATATTGCACTACTGGCTTGTCATGAGGCCATTACTAGGGAGAGGTGATCTGATCCTAACGGAGAGATATTTTACTGATTATATAATCATTCCTGAGCGATATTTCCCATTGGTACCTAAATGGCTGAAAATATTGTGTTACCGATTAGTTCCCAAGCCGCATATCACAATACATCTTTCTACAGAAATGACTGAAATTGTGGCGAGGAAAAAAGAACTGTCTCTTCACTTGTTAGAGCATGAGATTGATCAATTTAAGAAATATTCTATGGCCAATCACTTTACAGTAATAAGTAACTCAGGGGATATAGCTAAAGCAATAGACGGAATTGAGAAAATTATATTTAGTAGAGAGGTTTTAAGATGAAAAAATGCGTTATTTTTCCAGCTTCGATGAAGAATGTTGGTCTTTTATATCACTTCACTGAGCTAGCGATCGCTTTTTATAAAAGCTTTAAAGATGAGCAACTTATAGATTTTTTTCTTATTTCTGAGGCTGGTGAGCAAAATCCAGGTTTATGGGATAAGATTTATAATAATATCCCAAAGGACCATATTTTTGTATTTGACGATAGTACTGATTTCGTGCCTTTTGTGCGAGACAAGTTAGTATCAGAAAAATATAGTGATGTGATATATCTCACTCAAGGAATAATGCAATTCGTAAATGTAATTGGCCTTAAGCGAAAGCATAAAAAAAAGTTATGGCTATATACACGATTAAATTCGTTTAAGCATGGAACCAAGTATCGAGGCCCACTCACTTTTTTCCTGTCGATAATATTTAAAAAATATGCAAACTTTGTAAACTTTCAGTGCGAGTCAACTGCTCGTATTTTTTGCAATTCCATGTCGTTGTTTAGGGCAGGTAAAGCGGGAATTATCCCTCTTGGGCTATCAAACGAGAGAGATATAAGCCCAAATGATCTAAATCTTGTTAACCTTTTAGACGATAGTGATTCGCAGTGTGTTGTGTACCTAGCTAACTTCCATAGTCACAAAAGGCAGAGAGATTTGATTAATTTCATGAGTTCTTTTCTTGAGAATGATGAAAATCTACATCTCATTTTATTGGGTGAAGGTAAATGCTTAGAAAAGTGTAAAAATCAAGCTGTAGAATTGGACCTTGGTCGACAAATTCACTTCCCAGGGCGGCTTGATAGAAAATATATACCATTTGTCTTAAGGCGTGCTGATTTAGCGGTGGTTTTTTCAAAAGTGGAAACATTTGGCCATAATATTTTGGAGCCACTTTTTTACGGTGCGCCAGTAGTATCCTCTAATGTCGGAATCGCGTCTGATGTGATAAAAGATTTTAAAAACGGCGCTGTTTTGTGTTCAAGTAGTCACGAGGAATTTAAAGTAAAAGTTGAGCCATTCTTGATTAAGAGAAAGCAGATGACACATACCTCTTCGGAGGAATTTGTTCAGAGTGCCTATAGCTGGGATGCAATTGTTGTTCAATATAAAAATATATTTGAGATGATAGGTAAGTCAAGCTAAGTGGTTAATTTAGGAGAATAATATGAAAGTTCTTTTTATTTGTGGAGAGCAACCATTTCCGGCTAGCAATGGCATGCGGATCCCCACGTGGAATATGATCAAATATTTTCCGGTTAGCTGGAGTCTTTCAGTATATTGTATAGATGAGGATAGTTCGGATGAACTCGCCAATAATATGGCTAAATTTCGACAGGGTGAAGTTATTAAAAACAGTTCAAAAGACAAGGAGATAAAAAATACAACTTTTAAAAAAATTATTAAACTTCTTCAATTTCTATTCTCTATGAAACCGAGCTTTTCTATCGATCATCCTAAAAGTTTTATTACTAAAGATTTATCTTCTATTTTTAGTCGTGAATTCTTTGATGTCGTTGTATTGGATTCTGAATTTCTTGCTACCTATGTAGATAGCCTACCTAAAAAAAGTTTCAAAATAATAAGCCCCAATGATTCTATTACTTTGGCTTGGATGGAGGAAATAAAGTATAAATTATTTAAAAATCCAATAGTGAAGTTATACAAAAGAGTTAATATTTCCCGATCTTATCGATATGAAAAAAAATATTACAATAAGTTTGATCTTTGCCATTTTAATGGACAAGTTACTGCTGATTTTGTCTCCAGATTCGTACCTTCAAATAAAATAATAGCTATTTCTAATGGTATAGACGCTGAGGCAAATTTTTTGATTACTCCTCCCTCAAAAAACTCAAAAAAAGCTGTCATTGTGGGTGCACTGTCTGGGGGAAATTTGATATATACGGTAAGATTTATAAAGGAAGTGTGGGCTAATGTCTTCGCTCGAAATCCTGAGATGGAGTTAACCATTGTAACCAGGGTAAATCCTAAAAAGTTCTCGAAACTATTTCAAAAGTACAATATTAAACTTTCTAATTACTCTGGAAACTTGAACGCCTATTATCAGAATTTCGGCTTAGTTATAACACCAGTTCTAAAAGATTGTGGAATTCAAAATAAGATATTGGAGGGCATGGCTAGTGGGCGTCCAGTAGTTGGCTATGATTGTAGTTTTTTGGGAATACCTGAAGCAAGGCATCTTGAAGAAGTTTTATCAGCCAGAAACCCGCAAGAATTTACTGACTTAATCATATCGGCACCAGCTATTAGCACAAAACTTGATACCTTAGGCATGCAAGCTAGACGCCTAGTGTCCCAAAAATATGCTTGGAAAGATAAGATAGACAGTTTAGGAGGAGTTATTGAGACAGGAGCTAAGGCCAAAAGAGATGGGAATGCATGAAGCTATTCGTTGACGCATCGCGGAACCGATCGGGAGGTGCAATTGAGTATCTAATTGGTGTTTTTAATAGTAACTCTGTCAAGAATTTTGATGGTGAGATTCACATTTACGCACCAAAAAAAGTGCTATCTCAGTTGCCGGATAATTCTAAAGCTTTTGTAAAAAGATCTAGTTGGATGATCGAAAACAATTTGATGTGGCAGTTACTATGGCAATTGATTGTTGCTCCTCTTATTCTGTATCGTGAAAAATTTGACATGCTATTTAGCACAGACGCTTCGACTGTCACATTCTTTAAACGTCACGTGGTTATGAGTCAGGATATGCTTTCATATGAAGATGGTATTATGGATCTTTACTCCTCGGGACTCAGAAAGGTTAGATTAAGGTTGATTTACTACTTACAAAATTGCGCCTTCAAACGAGCCAGGGGAACTATTTTTCTCACGCAGTATGCTAGCAATAAAATCCAGGAACACTGCGGAAAGGTTAATAACTTTACTGTAATTCCGCATGGAATACATGGACAAATACGAGCACCATTAATCCCAGAGATGCAAAATATTGAGCAGGAGATCAACATAGTCTTTGTTTCAAATGCAGCGCCATACAAGAATCAATGGACTGTAATTGAAGCTACCGATTTGGTCCGTAGGAAGGGTTTTAATGTGAAGTTGATCTTAGTTGGAGGAGGTGAAGGGCCTGCCCAGCAACGAACTATAGAAACTATGAACACTATTGATCCTTCAGGAGAATTTATTAAGCAATTTGGATATCTTCCAAGGAGAGAAGTTCAGGCTATAGTTTCAAAAAGCGATATTTATGTATTTGCCTCTAGTTGCGAAAATCTTCCAATCACTTTACTTGAGGGGATGTCCTTTGGTCTTCCTATTGTGTCATCGAATCGTGGCCCGATGCCAGAGGTTTTGCAGGATGGCGGCCTCTATTTTGATCCAGATGATGCAAGTACTTTGGCAACAGTTATTATCTCAACTATTGTGAATGATGCTGATAGAATTGCACGACAGACAGAGTCTTTTCGTCTGAGTCAGAATTATACATGGCAAAGAACCGCAAGAGAGACTTTAGAGTACTTGGTGAATTTGAATTGATTTATCTTTTAACTCGATCCTTGGTCAATTAGGTGTTAGAAACTAGTAATAGATCTCTTGATTATGCGTTATATTGATTCTCCTCAAGACCATGCTTTTTTTGCCACTTGAAATGCTAAACCATATAGAGGAGGCATTAAAATGTACGTATTAGTAACTGGAGGAGCTGGGTTCATTGGTTCGCACACAGTTTTGAAATTATTGGAGCAAGGTTATGAGGTTGTGGTTCTTGATAATTTTTCAAATTCATCTGCTAAAGCTTTGGAGAGGGTTGCAAAAATTGCGAAGCGTGAGGCTAAAATCATAACGGGAGATGTTAGGAATTATGAAACCTTGAATGATCTTTTTAACGAGTACACTGTTACATCAGTTATACATTTTGCAGGTTTTAAAGCGGTGGGTGAATCGGTAACTATGCCGATTGAATATTATGATAATAATGTTTTTGGGAGTATTCAGTTATTTAAAGTAATGCAGCAACACGAAGTGAAAAATATTGTATTTTCGTCTTCTGCCACAGTTTATGGTGATCCGGTTTCATTGCCTTTAAAAGAAAATATGGAGTTGGGAAACCCTACTAACCCATATGGAAAAACAAAGCTAATAATTGAAGACATCCTTCGCGATTGGTACAAATCTGATAAAAATTTATCCATATCTATTTTGAGATACTTTAATCCTGTTGGCGCACATTATTCAGGTAAAATTGGCGAAGATCCAGGAGGAATACCAAATAATTTAATGCCTTATATTTCCCAAACAGCTATGGGGAAGTTGGAGGTACTATCTATATTCGGCGATGACTATGAAACACATGATGGCACAGGGATAAGAGATTTTATACATGTCTCTGATTTGGCGCGCGGTCATCTTTTTGCTTTAGAAAAATGTTTAAAAGATAAGGGGTTACATACATATAATCTTGGTACTGGGAAGGGAACATCAGTACTTGAGTTAATAAGTGCTTTTGAGAAGGCTAATAATTTAAAAGTAAAATGTCAAATTTTAAATAGGCGCGAAGGAGATGTTGCTGCTTGTTTCGCTGATGTTTCCAAGATTAAAAATGAACTTGGATGGGTGGCACAACACAGTATTTCTGATATGTGTAGGGATGCATGGAACTGGCAAAAACAAAACCCAGATGGTTATGATGCAAGTTAGTTTTAAAATTATACTTTGTCTATAAAAATCTGGTAAATAGAGATTTCTCAGGTATTTCATTGAGCTGGACTCAGTCTGCCAGCCTCTCCCTCTAAGCATAATCTTCTCCAGCGGTTCCCAGCGAAATAGCTAATGCCTTGTAAGATACGATGGTCGACAACAAAGGCCGTTTATTTAGAAGAGAGCGGAGCATTACAGTCAGCGAAAATTTGACTTGGCAACGCACGGCGGCGGATACTTTTAATTATCTGAAAACATTGCGACAGCTAGAGTTAAACAGTGAGTGATACTTTTCAGTAGACCTAGTATCCACAAGTTGATTTTTAGAGCCAGTTATTGAACAGAAGAGTGACGTTAGTTATATGAGAGACGAAATAAGAATTTGTACACGATGCGTAATGGATTCAACAGATTCGAACATTATTTTTGATGAAAATGGGGTTTGTGATCATTGCATAGATTTCGAGGATAATGTTCGCCCAAATTGGCATACTGATGAGGTTGGTAGGCGGCAGCTTAGTGAAGATATACAGCGCATAAAAAGTAACGGTAAGAATAAAGAATTTGACTGTATTCTGGGGATGAGTGGTGGCGCGGATAGTTCTTATCTCTTGCATCTAGTAGTCAAAGAGTTTGGACTTAGACCTTTGGTTTTCCATGTGGACGGTGGTTGGAATTCTGATATTGCTGTAAGTAACATTAAGGTAATGATCGAAAAACTTGATCTAGACCTATTTACTGAAGTCATCAATTGGGAAGAAATGAAAGCGTTTCAATTGGGGTATTTTAAGTCGGGCCTTCCAAATATTGATATTGCGCAAGATCATGCCTTCGTCGCTACCCTGTATAATTTTGCCGATAAATACAATATCAAATATATTCTTAATGGTGGCAATATATCGACAGAGTGTGTGAGGAATCCATTAGACTGGCTGTACTATGGGACCGATATGGCGCAAATAAATTATGTTAAGAAAAATTTTGTGGATATAGCGCTGCCAACATATCCTTTTAGTAGTGTTTTAAGACATAAATTGTACTTACGATATATCAGACGAATCAAAGTCATAAAACCGCTGAATCATATGCCCTATATAAAGGCTGATGCCATGAAGTTTCTGCAGTCTCAATATGGCTGGCGTCCGTACCCGCAAAAACATTTTGAGTCAAGATTTACTAAGTTTTATGAAGGATATTGGTTGCCGAGAAGATTTGGCTTTGATACCCGCAAAGTTCAGTATTCAAGCCTTATTTTGACAGGACAGATGATCAGAGAGGAGGCTTTAGAAAAGCTGCGTTCTCCAGCTTTATCAGATGAAGAAGTCAGAAAAGATTTTCAGTTTATAGCTAGGAAATTAAATATTACTGAGAAAGAGTTAACTAGGTATATGGAGATGCCTATTAAAGGTCATAGGGACTATCCAAATCAACAATGGCTTTTTGATTTTGGGGCGAAAATGATGAAATGGTTGGGGCTTGAGCGGTCAATTAAGAGATGATTACTATTGTTGATTATGGTCTCGGTAATATAAAAGCTTTTCAGCATATTTATAATCAATTGAATGTAAAGTGCGCTATAGCGTGTGATGCTGAAACATTGGGAAATGCTACTAAAATCATATTACCTGGAGTTGGCTCTTTCGACTTTGCAATGTCGTCTCTCAATAAGTCTGGAATGAGAGAGGTACTCGATGATCTAGTATTGACTAGAAATACTCCTATTCTTGGAATTTGTGTGGGGATGCAGATGTTAGCTAATTCCAGTGAGGAGGGGAGCCTTGATGGCCTCGGCTATGTGAATGGCTCAGTTAAGAAATTTAGCAGAGAACAACTCGTGGATTACCCTTTGCCACACATGGGATGGAATGTAGTTAAACAGAGTGGTAAAGATGATTTATTCAATAACATTTCCAATGGTGAAAGATTTTATTTTTTGCATTCGTATTATTTTGAATGTACCCAAGATTTACAGAAAATTGCTTCTGCTAAGTATGGCGTTAAATTTACGTGTGGAGTAAGAAACAAAAATATCTATGGCATACAGTTCCATCCAGAAAAAAGCCATGTGGCAGGTATAAGTTTGTTAGCGAACTTTGGATTAATGTAACTATGCTTCTGCCTCGATTAATCCCAATGCTTCTTGTCCGTGAAAAAGGATTGGTAAAAACTACTAAATTTAAAGATGAGAAATATGTAGGTGACCCATTGAATGCCGTCCGTATATTCAATGAAAAACGTGTCGATGAAATTATTGTTTTAGATATTGATGCTACGGTTAAAGGCAAAGAGCCTGATATTAAAATGATAGAAAGTCTTGCTTCAGAATGCAGGATGCCACTCTGTTATGGTGGCGGCATAAATACAGTTGAGCAGGCTGTAAAAATTCTATCCCTTGGAGTTGAAAAAGTATCTTTGAGTGCCGCTGCCATTAGAAATCCGAATTTAATAAAGGAAATTTCCGAAAAAGTTGGTAGTCAAAGTGTCGTTGTGACCCTTGATGTAAAGCGTAAACGTTTTGGTGGTTTCGATGTTTTAACACACAATGGGACCAAGTCTGTTAAAGGTAGTCCGGTTGATTTAGCCTTAAAATTCCAGGACCTAGGGGCTGGTGAGCTAGTAATTAACTCAATCGATAATGATGGTTTGATGACTGGATATGATCTGAAATTGGTTGGCGAGGTAAAAAAACATATGAGGCTACCAATGACGTTAGTTGGTGGCTGCGGGTCTCTTCAGCACGTTGAAGCGCTGCATGCTCAAGAAGGTCTTATTGGAGCTGCTGCCGGAAGTTTTTTTGTATTTAAAGGTAAGTATCGTGCAGTTTTAATCACGTATCCTAGCGAGGAGATGCGGTTATCGATATCTAATCTATTCAACTCGATCTCGTCTACTTAACAAAAGCTAATTATTATGAAACAAATACTACAAGACTTATCCTCTGGCGAGACCCTAATTGTCGACAGTCCTGCTCCAATGCTCTCAAACAGTTCGTTAAAAATTATCAGTAAAGTGTCTCTTATTTCGGCAGGCACGGAGCGAATGCTAGTTGAGTTCGCGCAGTCCTCGTACGTAGATAAAGCCAGAAAACAGCCTGAAAAAGTAAAAATGGTATTGGACAAGGTAGCTACTGATGGGTTGATAACGACTTACGATGCAGTCAAGTCTAAGTTGGGGCAACCAATTCCATTAGGTTATTCAAATGTAGGTGTTGTGGAGGAGATAAGTACAGGAGTCTCTGGCTTTCAAGTTGGCGACCGTGTTGTGTCTAACGGTGCTCATGCAGATATTGTTACGGTGAAAAACAACCTTTGCGCTCGTATACCGGATAATGTAGATGATGACTCTGCTGTGTTTACTGTAGTTGGTAGTATTGGTTTACAGGGAGTTCGGTTGGCTAACCCTACATTGGGGGAATCGTTTGTCGTTGTTGGCGCTGGGCTTATTGGTTTATTGGCCATTCAATTACTAAAGGCAAATGGCTGCCGGGTATTAGCAATCGATCTTGATGACAAAAAGCTTGAATTGGCTGCGCAGTTTGGAGCTGAAACATGTAACCCTGCAGCACGCGGTGATGTACTTAGGGACTCTGCTGCATTTAGTCGAGACAGAGGGGTGGACGGAGTCATAATAGCGGCGTCGACTAAATCTAACGAGCCTATGAGACAGGCTGCGCAGATGTGCAGAAAGCGTGGACGGATCATTTTAGTGGGTGTGGTTGGCTTAGAGTTAGACCGATCAGACCTTTATGAGAAAGAGATTAGCTTTCAAGTTAGCTGTTCATATGGGCCAGGTCGCTATGATTCTGCCTATGAAGATGAAGGTAATGATTACCCTATAGGTTATGTTAGGTGGACTGAGCAGCGGAACTTTGAGGCATTTTTAGATCTGCTGTCAACCGGAGTGGTTGATGTTAAGCCGCTTATATCTTCCCGTTTTGAATTCGTCGATGCTTCGGCTGCGTACAAAGAGCTTTCGTCCAATAGTTCGGGGCTCGGTATTCTTCTTGATTATAGTGCAGATACAACGGAACGTGTGTCTCGCTCTATTACATTAGATCGGCATAATAACTTTAATTTAGATAGTCCCACTATAGGATTTATTGGTGCTGGAAATTACGCGTCAAGGATACTAATTCCAGCGTTTAAGATGTCAGGAGGGCAGTTGCATACACTAGTCACGGCTAATGGTGTTAATTCTGTCATTCACGGCAAGAAGGGCGAGTTTTTAAAGGCCTCTACTGACGTTGATGGGATGCTAACAGAATCTGAGGTGAATACCGTCGTAATCGCAACTCAGCACAATACCCACTCAAAATATGTCATCGACAGCCTGAATGCCAACAAGCATGTTTGGGTAGAAAAACCCTTGGCTATCGACAAAGACAGTCTAGCGTTGATTGAATCTGCATATTTTGATGCTCATAGTAAGGATGCAGGCATCGCTGGCCCTCAGTTAATGGTCGGGTTTAATCGCCGATTCGCTCCACAAGTTCAAAAGATGCATGATCTATTGTCGAGTGTAAATGCTCCAAAAAGCCTGATAATCACTGTTAATGCCGGATTTATACCAAAAGATCATTGGACTCAAGATCCATTGGTTGGTGGTGGTAGAATCATAGGAGAGTGTTGTCACTTTATAGATTTGATGCGGTTTCTAGTTGATCAAAAGATTGTCTCCGTTAGCGGCAGATCTATCGTTGCAGGTTCATCGAGAACTATTATGGAGGATCGGTCATCAATTACTTTAGGTTTTGAAGATGGTTCATTTGGTACGATTTTGTATTTAGCGAATGGTGCCTCAAACTTTCCTAAAGAACGTGTCGAGGTGTTTACTGATGGTAAAGTTCTACAGTTGGATAATTTCCGAAAGCTAAAAGGGTATGGTTGGCAAGGCTTCAAAAAATTTAATCTTTGGAGTCAGGACAAGGGGCAGCAGGCTTGTCCGGAAGCCTTTATAAAAGGTATCAGATCCGGAATCCCATCCATTCCCGCTGATGAGATATTTGAAGTTGCTCGAGTTACGATTGAAGCGAACGATATATTGTTAGGTCAGTGAGCGAGCATTTATATAATGCAGCTTATAATATCGAGAATTAAAACTTTGTTAGCGCTAGGCCTTCCGGAATTTGTAACTGTCATCGTATACAGGCTACTAATACGATTCTCCCTCCATCCAGTTTGTACTATAAAGGGGGCTATCCCACCTAGCCCATTCTTTGCAAAATCTAGATTATCTGAATCAGACCTGTCCACGGTGCCAACATGGGATACTTCCGCTACCCTGTTTAGTTATCTAAATGTATTAATAGATGAGCCTCCAAAGTGGCTAAATAATCCTATTACGGGTGATAGGATTGCTTCTAAATTGGAGCCTTGGTGGAAAATTTCTGATTTTGATGATTCGGTAGGAGATATTAAATTAATTTGGGAACAGTCCCGAATGAATTGGGTTGTAGCTTTTGCTCAGCGGGCGCGCAATGGGGATGAAGGTTCATTAAAAAGGCTAAATTTTTGGCTATCTGATTGGCTCGAGAGTAATCCGCCATATCTTGGGCCCAATTGGAAATGCGGTCAGGAGGCCTCAATACGGGTAATGCATTTATGTAGTGCGGCTTTGATACTCGGGCAAGAGCGTGACTCATTATTAGGTCTTCAAGAATTAATCAGATTACATCTCCGCAGAATCGCGCCGACAATTCATTACGCAATTGCGCAGAATAATAACCATGGAACGTCAGAAGCTTCGGCACTCTTTATAGGAGGTAGTTGGTTAGTTGCTTCTGGAGCAACAGATGGCGAAAAGTATGAAAAGCTTGGTCGTCGATGGCTTGATAACAGGGCGAGAAAGTTAATTGAGGATGACGGCAGTTTTAGTCAGTACTCATTAAACTACCATCGAATGGTACTTGACACTTTTTCAATCGCCGAGATTTGGCGTAGGAGACTCGGTCGAAATAGGTTTTCTCCCGTGTTTTATGATAGAGCCAGCCGCGCAACATCATGGCTTTACCAACTGGTCTGTCCTCTGAGTGGCGATGGCCCCAACCTTGGCGCTAATGATGGCTCGCATTTATTACAGCTAACGAAAGGCAGCTACAGGGATTTTAGGCCCAGTGTTCAGCTCGCATCGAATCTTTTTGAGGGGCGTCTAGCCTATCCAAACAATGGTCTTTGGGATACCCATTTAGCTTGGATGGGGATAGTCAATAAGGAAAAGAAGCCGTCACAATACGTAAACTGTGATTATGACTCGGGAGGCTATAAGATTCTGCGTGCAACGGATGTTAATGTAATTTTTCGCTACCCTAAATTTCGTTATAGGCCAAGTCAAGCCGATGCAATGCATATAGATCTCTGGGTAAACGGGACTAACTTTTTAGGCGACGCGGGTTCATATAGTTATAATTCAATTCCTGATTTGTCAGGTTATTTTAACGGTACGGCTAGCCACAATACTGTTCAATTTGATGATCGAGATCAAATGCCCAAGTTAGGAAGATTTTTATTTGGAAATTGGCTAAAGACGAAACAAGTTTCCCCTATAGTGGTTTCTGACTCGCTTGTGAGCTGCTCCGCTAGCTATCGGGACTTTAGAGGTGCCGAGCATTTTAGACAGGTTAATTTACACGGTAGCAGTCTCAGTATCTTTGACAAAGTCAAAGGATTTAAGAAAAAGGCAGTCATTCGCTGGCGCTTAACGAATAGTGAATGGATTTTGGAAAATACTAGAAATGGCGTTCAGGTGTCAAATGGACTGAATACACTGACTTTTACTGCTGATGTGCCTATTTTGAGAGCTGATATAGTCGCTGGTTGGAAATCTCTTTTTTATATGCAAAAACAATCAGTGCCAGTTTTAGAGGTGGAAATTAGTTTGGCGGGTACAATTTCGACTGAAATTAGTTGGTAATTATGGAGGTGCTTTATTTTCATCAGCATTTTTCTTCAACCTGCGGTTCTATGGGCATTGGACAAATATAAATTAGTGGTCACTGGCGAGGTTATGGGTTTTAAACATAAAGCTGTTCTTCGATGGCGCCTTATAGAGGGTTCGTGGAATTTTCAGCTATTGCCTAATGGAGTGAAAATAGCTCAGGGAGATGCGGTGATAATACCAACCGCACATGAAGATATAGTCAGGGCAGGTTTTTCTGGGGGTGGGAGTCTTTTCATTACGCGGAAAACCGGGAATTAAGATATTAGACTGTCAGGTAAATTCATATGGAAGTTTCCGAACTGAGATTAGATTGCGATAGAATAAATTATGCATGGTAATTAATCTATTAGAGTGTCTGGCTAATCTTGTTTCATGGGTAATTGAGTTAAAATTATTGGAGTTCAAATAGGTGATAGATTTAAGGAAGTTTACAGACTCTGTTCAATACCTTGTGGTCAAAAAGATATACGGTGACCATAACGACGCTAGAAATGTTCGACAAGCACTGAAAACGTTAATGCAAAAAATGCCAGAACCTTTCACGGGATTGAATATAGGTGCTGGGCAAACAAACGTTCATCCTGGTATTAAAAATCTCGAGTTAGAAGCTGGAGTAAATATCGACTATGTAGGTTCTGTTCTAGACATACCATGCAGTGATAATGAATTTGACTTAGTTATCGCTCAGGAAGTCTTAGAGCATGTCCAAGATCCGCGTAAGGCAGTGGAAGAAATTTATAGGGTCTTAAAACAAGGTGGTCATTTCTACTTGCAGCTCCCTTTTATTATTGGGTTTCACCCTTGTCCAAATGATTATTGGCGTTTCACTCATGAAGGTATTCAAGAATTGCTTGAACACTCAAACTTCAGAATGTCAGAATTGAAAATGACTGTAGGCCCAGCCGTTGGATTTTATCGAATTTTAGTAGAGTTTCTTAGTATATGTTTTTCTTTAGGAATCCCTTTATTGTATAAACCAATGAAGTTGATATCTGCCATTCTTTGTTGGCCTATTAAATTACTTGATCCGTTGTTAATGAAATTTAAAGAAGCGAATAGAATTGCCGGCGGTTATTACATCATTGGGCAGAAGCTTTGAAAATACTCTATTTCCATCAGCATTATACAAATCCAAAGGGAACAGTGGGCGTTAGATCATACGCTATGTCAAAAGCGCTCTCCGATCGAGGACATTCTATATGTATTGTGTGTGGGAGCTACTCAGGAGCAAACACAGGGCTAGAAGGCCCATTTAAAAACGGTATGAGACGAGGTTTTGTAAGAGATAAAATAGAGGTCATAGAGTTAGAGTTACCATATTCAAATAAGAGTTCTTTTATTAGTCGGATAAATGTTTTCATCCGTTATGCATTTAGCTGTGTCCGGTTAGCTCTGCAAGATGATTATGACTTGATTTTTGCAACTTCGACTCCCTTAACTGTCGCTATTCCAGGCATCTTTGCGCGATGGGTTCGCCGTAAAGTGTTTGTTTTTGAAGTTAGAGATTTGTGGCCTGAACTGCCTAGGGCGATGGGGATTATCAAGAATCCCATTATCATAGGATTGTTGTCTCTGTTAGAAAGGTGTAGTTACAAGTCAGCTCACCATATCGTGGCCTTATCTCCTGGCATCAGAGATGGAATTTTAGAAAAAGGGATTTCAGAGGAAAAAATTTCTTTGGTTCCAAATGGTTGTGATTTGGATATTTTTTCAAACCCTATCGAGGGTTGGAGGCCGCAAAGCATAAACAATAACGATTTTATGGCTCTCTATGCAGGCACTCACGGAATTGCTAATGGCTTGGATAATGTTTTAAGCGCTGCGAAAGAATTACAACGACGAGGTAGGGATGATATTAAAATTGTCTTAATTGGTGAGGGACAAAGCAAAGAGCGTTTAATGAGGCGAGCTTTGAAAGATGATATAACTAATATTGTGTTCCACGGGGCCGTAAGTAAGATAGAACTTACAGGTCTTATGTCTGAGGCTAATATTGGGTTACAAGTTCTAGTGAATGTCCCTGCGTTCTACTATGGAACCTCACCGAATAAGTTTTTTGACTACATTTCTGCCAATTTACCGGTTTTGAATAATTATCCGGGTTGGTTGGCGGATCTAATAAATGAGTATCACTGTGGTTATACAGTGCCGCCCGATGTTCCGAGTGCGTTTGCCGATGCATTGGAAGAAGCTGCCGATAATCGTTTTGATTTGGACTTAAAAGCAGCCAATGCTAAAGCACTCGCCGTTGAGCAATTTGATAGAAAAATTTTAGCTTTACAATTCGTTGATCAATTGGAAGCTGTTTATAAAGAAAAGCTAGCAAAATAAATTATGACGACATTTCATTCAGTACCTAAAGATACCGTGGCTTTTGCTAAAAGCATTTTTGGTGATGATTTTATTCCTCTTCATAGGCCTGTCTTTCAAGGTAATGAACGGCAATATTTAATTGATTGTATCGATTCCAATTTTGTCTCTTCTGTAGGTACAAAGGTTAGTGAGTTCGAAGAAAAAGTGGCCGAATTCACAGGGTCTAAGTATGCAATAGCCACTGTGAATGGCACTGCTGCGCTCCATGTTGCAATTGAGCTTGCGGGAGTCAAGCCTGGAGATGAGGTGATATCTCAGGCTCTTACTTTTATCGCCACTTGCAACGCTATTAGTTACGCAGGTGCCAAACCACTCTTCATCGATGTGGACCTCGATACGATGGGCCTTAGTCCAGCAGCGTTAAAACGCTTCCTTGAAGAAAATACCGAGAAAAGGGCGAGTGGAACGTTTAATAAAACCTCAGGTAACCGAATATCTGCCTGTGTCCCCATGCATACTTTCGGATTTCCCTGTCGAATAGCCGAAATTGCTGAGATTTGCGCCAATTGGGACATTGCTTTGATAGAGGATGCTGCTGAGTCCCTAGGTAGTTATGTAGGCAGCCGTCATACAGGAACTTTTTCCTCAATGGCCACACTTAGTTTCAATGGAAATAAGGTGATTACCACAGGTGGCGGAGGCATGATTATTACTGATGACTCTGAATTAGCTAAGCGAGCGAAGCATATTACGACGACCGCAAAGGTTCCGCATCCATACGAGTTTGTGCACGATGAGATAGGTTATAACTATCGTATGCCCAATCTGAATGCAGCCCTAGGTTGTGCTCAAGTGGAGCGTTTAGACGAATTTTTGGCGGTAAAAACGCACTTAGCTGGTCAATGGGATGCCTTTTTTAATAATAGCGGTGCCGATTTTTTTAAGGCGATTGATGGAAATAAGGCAAATCACTGGCTTAATGTAATAATTTTGGATTCTAGAGAAGATCGTGATGAATTCCTAAAGGTGACGAATGATAATAATGTTATGACTCGTCCAATTTGGACACTGATGTCTAAACTCCCAATGTTTAAAAATTGTCAAACAGATGGTCTTGAAAACTCGCTTTGGTTAGAAGATCGAGTAGTAAATATACCCTCAAGTGTTCCTGATGGAGCCTTAAAGAAACTGGATAAGTAATAGTTACTATGGACATATTAAAACTGATTGGTCGAACGGCGCCACTGTTTGATGACGACATTTCAAGTCGCAGAAAAGAACTAGAGACCTTGGTTTCAAATAGCCGTTTTTTGGTGATAGGTGGCGCAGGTTCTATTGGTCAGGCTGTTACGCGTGAGATATTTAAGAGGAATCCTCTTGCACTTCATATTGTTGATATAAGTGAAAACAACATGGTAGAACTTGTAAGAGATATTCGGAGCACTCTCGGTTACATTGATGGTGATTTTCGCACCTTCGCTCTTGATTGCGGTAGTAATGAGTATAGAGCACTCATGAATGCTAGTGAGGGGTATGACTATGTCCTTAATCTTTCGGCGCTTAAGCATGTTCGAAGTGAAAAAGATCCTTTTACATTGATGCGTCTTATTGAAGTTAATATTCTTAATACCATTAAGACAGTTCAAATGGCTAAAGAGCAGGGCGCTAAGAAGTATTTTTGTGTATCAACTGATAAAGCGGCAAATCCAGTGAATATGATGGGTGCGAGTAAGCGCATCATGGAAATGTTTCTGATGCGTGAAAGTGAGTCCATGGAAATTTCGACTGCTAGATTTGCTAACGTCGCGTTTTCGGATGGTTCACTTTTACATGGGTTTAACCAACGTTTTGCTAAACGGCAACCTATTTCAGCCCCAAATGATGTTAGACGTTATTTTGTAACTCCTCAGGAATCTGGAGAACTATGTCTAATGTCATGCCTCCTTGGCGAAAATAGAGATATCTTTTTCCCTAAGTTAAGTGAACAGCTTCATTTGACTACTTTTTCTGACATTGCTGAGCGCCATATAGAGACCCTTGGATACGAGCCTTACCATTGCTCAAGCGAGCAAGAAGCAAGAGACCGATCTGATGAGTTAATCGCTTCCAAGCGTTGGCCGTGTTATTTCTTCAAATCAGACACCTCAGGTGAAAAAGACTTTGAAGAATTCTTTACAGACGACGAAATTCTGGATATGAATCAGTTTAAGAATTTAGGGGTGATTAAAAACGAAGCTAACTTCAGTTCGGATATGCTGGATAATTTCTTAGAAGTGATCCATGATCTTCGCGCTCAAGCAGTTTGGGAAAAGACACCAATAGTTGATCTATTTAATGAGATGATCCTTGACTTTGACCACAAAGAGACCGGTAAATATTTAGATGGGAGAATGTAAATATGCAGCGGTTCTTTGATATTGTTTTTTCGGGCATTGCGCTGGTTTTACTTTCACCTCTTTTACTGCCTTTGATGTTTATTTTGCGAGTGACAGGAGAGGGAGAAATTTTCTTCCCACAGAATCGTGTCGGGCGAGGAGGAAAAGATTTCAAGCTCTATAAATTTGCAACCATGCTCAAAGATAGCCCCAACATGGGTACAGGCACTGTGACTGTCAAAAATGACCCGCGCGTACTGCCAATGGGTGGATTACTCCGTAAAACAAAAATCAATGAGTTGCCTCAACTCATCAATATATTCAAAGGTGATATGAGTGTTATTGGACCTCGTCCACAAACGCAGCGTTGTTTTGATGCTTTCCCTGAGTCTGCCCAAAACGATATCACAAAGGTGAGGCCTGGGCTGTCTGGTATAGGCTCGGTTGTTTTTAGAAGTGAAGAGGATATGATGCATGCAAATGCGGAACCTGATCGATTGTATGATGATGTGATAATGCCTTACAAGGGCAGGTTGGAGAGTTGGTATGTTCGGAATAACTCAGTGTGGAATTACCTGTTATTAATTGCTCTCACTATTCTTGTGATACTTACTCGTTCTACTCGTTTAATTTTCCAATGCTACACTTCATTGCCGCGGCCTCCTGAGGACCTGAATTCTTTTATTGCTAGTGATTACTATGAGTGATGTGTTACTGACTTATGGGTGGGTAAGATCGTCATATAGCGCTCTTAGGAACTTAAAAAAGCATAATTTACAGGTCGTCGTATCAGATAGTTCCAGTATCGGGATGAGTCAATTTTCTAGGTTTTCTTCGGGATTCAAAAAATACACGTCACATTATGAGGATGAGAATAAGTTTATTTCCGATATTTTAAATATATGCTCATCCAAAGAAATAAAACTCATACTGCCATCACATAATGAAACAGAGATAATAGCCCGCCATAGACACAAGTTTCCTGATTATTTAGTAGCAATCATTCCTGATGAATCTCATTGCCGGATGTTCAACAACAAGTCTGATGCTTACGATTATGTCTCGAATGTCGGTGTTCCAGTGCCATGCAGAATCAAGTACGCGGATTCAAATTTAGTCTCTCAAGTATTGAAAAACAAAGGTGTTGAAAAAACAGTTATAAAACTACTCACGGGTAATAGTGGTAAAGGGGTTTTTTACGGGGAAAATCCAGAGCATGCTCAAAGTATTGTCAAAGAACTGATCGAAAAATATAAATTGGCTCCAAGCCGTTATCCGCAGATTGAGGAGTATGTTGAGGGGGAGGGTTATGGATGCTCTGTCTTGTATAGTAGTGGGACATCCATAGCACATTTCACACATAGAAGACTTAGAGATAAAATTGAGACTGGAGGTACGAGTACCTTTAGAGAGGCCGCAGTCCATGAGGGTATTGAAGCTGCAACAAAAACTATATTTGATTCGCTAGGCTGGAACGGACTAGCTATGTGTGAATTTAAAGTGTGCCCTAAAACAGGTAGATTTTGGTTTATAGAGGTAAACCCAAGAATGTGGGGTTCAATTTCTTTAGCCATTGAGTCAGGAGTGCAATTTCCTTATTTGGCCTGGCTCTGTGCAACTCAGGGTGCTAGTCAAGCTATTGATTATCATGCATCGTGTACGGTTAATTTAAATTGGAAGGCACGCTGGCTCTTGGGAGATATTTTTATAGTGCTTGGCAAGTTGCTTAAATTAGAGTTTAAGGCAGCTTGGCACATCTTAAGTGAGGAGAGAGCTGATTCCATAGATGATTTCTTTTGGAATGATCCACTTGTATTTCTAGGAGAGGTATTGGCTTACTTAAAAACTACCATATCAAAGCGGAGTATCAACCCCTCAGAAAAGGGTATGCTAGGTTGAGTACACAAGCCCTTTATGATTTTGATGGAACAATAACCACGAAAGATACCACTATCTTACTTCTGGTTGTACTTCTTAAATTAAGGCCGTGGCGATTTTCCGTGTTGATATGGCTTCTGCTTAGAATGATTGTTGCTAGTGATAGTGTATCCAAGCAAGGATACAAGAACAAAGCTATCGGATACCTGATAAAAGATTTGAGTGATATGCATTTGAGTGGGGCATTAAAAGATTTCAGAAATAAAGTTAAGTCTCTGTACCGCCCGTCAGTTTTGACCTCTATTGATAAAGCTATTCAAGATGGCTGCACAGTACTGATTGTGACTGCTTCCCCGTCATTTGCTGTTAGCGACTGCGTGTCAGATCTCCCAGTGATAGTATTAGGTACCGAATTTGAAAAAGAAGGAAATATCTATACAGGTCTTTTAAAAAGCGAGAACTGTTATGGTAAAGAGAAAGTAAACCGGATAAATGAATGGGCTACATCGAACAAGATTGTATTAAGTGTGCAATCTGCCTGGAGCGATCATTTCTCTGATTTTGATATGCTAAGCCTGTCGGCAAAGCGGTACTGGATTGGGGGAGAGCAATTGCAAACATTAGTGATGGATCACGACCCTGAGGCCAGATTTGTGCATACGGAACAGTGATTACCTATGTCTAGTGGGAGGTTGTTTAGCTTGCATTAAACTGCAAGAGCTATGGACTAATATATCCAGTTCCTTAGATAATTAATCGCGGTCGAATCTGTCTGCCAACCTCCTCGGAGCATAATCCTTTCAAGCGGCTCACCTTGTTCTAATAGATCAAGTGCTGCCCCCACTCTAAACGAATGACCGCTGAGCGGTTGCTCATCGGAGTTCATTTTCAAGTCATTTTGCATTCCCTTTAATATGGTGCTAATACTCGCTGGATGTAGGTTTCTCCCAAAATGCCCATGCTTATTAATTGATCTCAGAATATAGCCTTCATCGCTGATCATACTCCTCCATTTTTCTAATAAATCGAACAGTTCTTGGCTTATTGGCAGTATCTTTCCCGTTCCAAATTGGTCTGTCTTTGAGAAGTTAAGCCGGATAGCCGGTTTTCCGTTGGCCCCCTTGCAGATGTCCTCAAACTTAAAGGCGCAGAGTTCTGACCTGCGTCGCATCGTTTCATAGCCAAGTCTCAGTAGCACCTGGTTTCTTATGCCCATAATGCTGTTGTCGCAGTTATTGAGTAGTTGGTTGAGGAGTGTTTTGGTCAATGGTGTGGCCTGTTCCTGCGCGCGACCAATTCTTCGATGCATTCGCTTAAGTGCCAGTATGACCTCTGGCTGGTTGGTGGGGTTGTAGTGTTTGGAGAGTTTTAGGACCGTGCCCAAGCTATTGATTCTTCGGCGGATAGTGGCGCTTTTCCTAATGGTGGCAAGGTAGTCAACGTACTGCGCCATGGCGTTGGCAGTCGCCGGTATTGAATCGATATTATTCTGTGAGCACCAGGCCTGGTATTGAATGAAGTCCGACCTGTAGGCTCTTATGGTATTTTTGGCAAAGGCGCCATCAAACTTGGCTAAGATATCATCAATCATGGTATGATCTCTAAACTAATAAGCTATAAATATATACTAATAGTATATAAAAGTAAACTAATATGATATCTGTATGCCAAATAAAGGCTGGTCGCGTGATGCTGGGCTGGAGTGCTGTCGAGCTTGCCGAGCGCGCTGGAGTATCGTCGGCGACCATTAAAAAATATGAGGCGCAGACTGGAATACCTAATGCAAATACACGAATTCTTAGTGCGGTTAAGTCAGTTTTAGAATCGACCGGAATTCAATTTACCGGCGATCCGTTGGTTAATCCTGGTGTGACGCTGCGTATCAAGCGCGACGACTAGATTCCAGCTGCTCCATATTTTAGTTTATGCGCTAACATGGCCACTGTAGTATTGATTTGGATGTTCTTATGTCGGTTGATCATAAAGTCAGTTCACTTTTACCGTTACTATCCAGCCCAAGGCTTTTGCCTGATGAATCTGAGGTCGAGTTTCAATCTGGTTTGCAAAGCCTGTTATCCGAACTAGATAATCCCTCACCCTTGGCGGTTGCGCTGATCAGTCAGCTGAATGAGAGCCTTTGGTGGATTAAGAGGCACACTGTGGATAAGGAGCTGTTACTCCATGAGGCGATGGCGAGGCTTTTGTCCAAGGCTGGTAGCAACTGGATGGGCTCTGGTAACAGCAAGCTGTCGGTGTCCCTTGAGCATTATTTGGAGGGTAGCTCGGACAAGGATCAAGCAGATCTGATTGAAGATGCTCTTATTGATGCCAATCTGACCATATCCGATCTTCGTGCTAAGGCTTTTAAGGATGCCGCTCGGCACATCAAAATGGTGGATGATCTGATTCACCGTCAGCACCAAACCATTAGGCATCTTCAAAGGAGTATCGACTCTATTGACTATAAGTCACGCCTGATCAAGCGTATGGATCTTGAGCTGGCAGCGCTTGAGTCAAAGCACTCTGTGAAGGGAGCACTGACTCTTGACGCAAAACCTTCGTAGGAGCCTTGCAAATCGCAGCAACGCACTTAAATCAACAGGTCCGAGGTCAGTGGCTGGGAAGAGGGCCAGTAGCCAAAACTCCCGCAAGCATGGCCTAAATAGTCCATCCAATTTTGAAACATCGTCTGAGTACAGGGCGCTTGTCGATTTAATTGCGGAGGAGGTGTTTTCCGCCTTTGTTTGTGCCGACATTGCCTCGAGCCTTCTTAATTATCGACGTGTGATGGATGCCTATTACGATACCTATACCAGCCCCGAGCCAGTTGATGAGTTTTTGCGCGATGCGAATGTGAAGGCTTCAAATCCTATCTTTAGCGAGCTTCTCAGTCCGTCGGGCAGTGACCCTCAAGATGTGCGAGAGATGGCATCTTTTTTTGCGAGCATGCAAAGGCAGGAGCGGCGCAAGGGTGGGCCGGTATCACGTCGCACCGCGGATACCCACAAGCTGATACGCTACCAGCGCAATGCCATTGCTCGGTTATCAAGGGCGGTTCGGCAGGGCTAGGCTAAAAAAGTAACAAAACGAAGCCAAACTCAAATCCAAATCATGGCGTGCGATAAATAAGCTTATCAACTCTTGGTGGAGGATAACTCAGGTGAACTTGACTAAACGTACGTATTAGCGTACTTTTAGATCCAGAGGATTTAATTATGACGACACTGAATGTTACTGAGGCGAGAGCCAACCTGTATAAACTGATCGACGATACGTCAGTCAACCATGAGCCGGTGGTTATAACGGGCAAGCGTGGCAATGCGGTTCTTTTGGCTGAAGATGATTGGAATGCGATCAACGAAACCTTGCATCTTTTATCGGTGCCAGGGATGCGCGAATCAATTTTAGAGGGTATGCAGGAGAGCATTGACAGCGCTGCGACTGAATTAAATTGGTAATGTGGACGCTGTATTACACCAAGCAGGCCCAAAAGGATGCACGAAAACTAGCATCGTCCGGACTGAAAGTTAAAGCGCAGCAATTATTAACGATTCTCCAGTCTGATCCATGGCAAACTCCGCCGCCTTTCGAAAAGCTTGTGGGTGATTTGAGCGGTGCTTATTCAAGAAGAATTAATATTCAGCATAGGCTTGTCTATCAGGTTTTAGAGACGGAAAAGGCGGTCAAGATATTGCGGCTCTGGACTCATTATGAGTAGTCGTTGATTAACGTGGCTAGCATCATCAGATGCTTAGGTAACGATAACCCCCCTTATCGGTAATGAAGCTTATTGAATCAAATTCCAAACCCGTTCGTGGCCGTAATAAATGAAAAACTTTACGACGAACTCTATACCTCCAATCATTGCAGCCATAGACAGCTCGCCGGTCACGATGTAGGCAATAACGGCTGTTGTTAAAGTCGCAGTGACACGCCACGTTAATGCTTTTGTAAGGCTACGAGCATGGGAGTTTGGGTTTTTTAGATCTTCGCGCAATGTCATACACTACCCCTGTATATTTCTTGTTATCACTTCAATAAGTTCTTTGGCAGAGTCATCGACTGTCTGATCTTCTGTATCGATGATCAAGTCAGCACTCACTGGTACTTCAT
>Ga0206125_10001036_pt1 | contig 34380 bp, 29 predicted proteins | sample Helgoland_Spring_4_FD_148598 | JGI IMG/M metagenome (GOLD analysis project Ga0206125, IMG submission 148598) | Pelagic subsurface seawater microbial communities from Kabeltonne, Helgoland, North Sea - Helgoland_Spring_Bloom_20160331_1 | ecosystem: Environmental > Aquatic > Marine > Epipelagic ... | reverse complement strand
CCACCAACGCCACCAACGCCACCATCTGGACCTCCAGGGCCAGTAGCTTCATCTCGTAAAAATGTAAGAGGACTTCTTCCTAGTAAATATGGTAATAGTGCTGTGGTAACCTTAATGACGAAACCACTTAAGACATCATTTCCTATGTTTAGAAAATATCTATAATCAATAAAAAAATCAATAAGTAAAATTATTACAAAATAAATCTATATATTGTGTAATAATTATAAGGATGTGTAAAGAAATAATATTCTATGTAATCTTGGTAATAATATTCATACTAATAATTGCCTGGGGATACATAAAATTAAAATATCATTTTTGGTCGTGTCAACCAGTATTTCATATATATGATTATCATTATAATTTTTATAGCGCTGGTATAATAAAAGATGAAGTAGAAATAAATAGATATTGTAATTTTACCAATATTTATAATGATGATTATGAGAAAATAAGTGAAATAAGGAAAAATAGTTTTCAACATTTAGTTTATTTACATTTTACACAAAGTGATATAATATCGTATAGTCCAAAACGAGAAAATATAGATCCATATTTTAGTGGACATAATGGACCATGCTTTATAAGCTTATATTACAAAGATAATGTAATGCGAGATCATAAGTCAGGAGATTTAATAACAAATGACAAATTAGTAGGATGTATGACAACACGTCCATTAATAGTAGATATAAATGATAAAAGTAATAAAGGATTTACTTGCGGATATGTTGATTATTTATGTGTCAATAAAAATAATAGAAAACAAAATATAGCACCGGACTTAATTCAAACAACTTACTACCATACTCGAAAAAAGGATTTATCAACCCATGTGTATTTGTTTAAAAGAGAAGGAGATTTAACGTATATAATCCCACTATGTATTTATAAATGTTATACATTTAATATGCAAAGGTGGTTGAAACCCCTAGATTTTACCCCTAATGAAGGAAATATACTCGAGACAACGTCATCTAGCATTCATTTAGTAATCGATTTTTTGAAGGATTCACTCACTAAGTTTAAGATGACAATAACACCAAATATCGGTAATTTATTAGAATTAATGCGAAGTAAAAATGTATATTTATATTATTTATTAATAGAAAATGAAATAAAAAGTCTTTATTTGTTTCGTAATACGTGTACAACAATAAAAAATATAGGAGTAGGGTTAGATTGTATTGGATCAGTAAATATGACATCTAATAATTTATTTATTCATGGATATAAGGTATCATTGTGGAGAATAATAGAGAAAAATCCTGAGTTCAAATATAATGTAATAGAAAATATATCAGATAATAATATTATAATCAATAATTTGTTGATTAAAAATGAAGCGATGTCAATATATCCATCTGCGTATTATTTTTATAATTATATTAGTAAGACCTATTCTGGTAATGAATTATTTATTATAAATTAACTATGATAAATTACTTGTTTGTATCAGCCTCTATGTCTAAAGGTAAAAATATAAAGTCATCACCAATTTTTTTTTCTACTTTGTAACCTAGCTCACAAATATAATCAATAATTTCTTCTTGTTTAGTATCCATATTTTCATTTTTTCTTTTGTTATTATCCCAAATTTCTATAATAATAATAGGATGATTTTTAACAATTTTATTTCTTGCACCCTGTAAAAAATTATATTCTGCTCCTTCTATATCAACTAACATAATATCAAAAGAATCCAATTCTAATTTATCTAATATACCCATATGTGCTGTTATTTTTTTATCTGTTAAATTAGAGGATCGTATATTATTATCAAGTTCATATTGTGTAAAAACATGCATACCACCTGAATTATTTTTAAGACGATTCTTGTGTTCTTTTGGACATATTTTATTTTCACTCATAAAATAAATATTTTCCTCACAATTCCCTAAAGCTAAATTACGAACATATAAATTCTTGATATTGTTAATATTGATATTTTTACATAGGTGACTATAAGTAGGAGGGTACGCTTCAAAACCTGTTATTTTACTCATATGTAAAGAGAGAGGTAAACACATAGTTCCAATATGGGTTCCAACATTCACTAAATGTGTAAGTTGATATTTTGAAATGTATTCCTTAATAATATTTAAAATATCGTTATTATGTTGTTGACCATTAATTAATTGCTCTTGTATACAATCATCTGGATTGGTTATGATGTATTTGATACCATTAATAGGTTCGCAAATTCTTGGCATTATAAATATAAATATAAGTATTTGTTAATAATTATATTTATACGAGTTTTTCCTAAAGTTATCGTACATATTTTCCCACACGGACAAAAGAATCTACTAAAAATATTATGAATATTCCTAAAAATGAATATAAGATGATTTCCTCGGTAACATTATTGGTTCTCTCATCTTGTTGTTGTTCTAAAAGATTAATAACATAATTTAATTTTTCTAACAATTCATTATTTCCTCCTCCATATGTTCTAGGGAAGGTTAAACTTTCATCTGCAGGAGCATGATATGGTATATTTTGAGGTGCATTTTTATACATTTGTTTATAAGGAGGAACAAATCGTTTGTAATCTTCTGTTTCAACAGCAGTCATACTATTTTTATGGGCATGATCGACAAAACCACCATATTCATTAATTGATTGACTATCTTCAGAAAGATCTTCAGTATTTTCTCTATATTTTGTTTGTTCCACACCAGCTGATTCAGGGGGAGGTAAAGGTTTGAATTCTCCTAATCCACTTTCATCAGAAGGGGGCAAATTATGAATAGTTTGTAAAATGGAAGATATATCTTGTGAAGTATTTTTTCGTTTTTGAGTTCTATTATTTGCTTTAGGTTTGATAATTTTATTATTAGTATGTGTATTGTTATTACTACTAATATCTGTAATATGAGTATTATCATCATTTATAGGAGCGGCAAACATCGCTAAAGACATTACTCTCTTATAAAAAAATAAGATAATATTTTTACAGACAAACTGAAAAACATTAATAATTCGCGAATTATTAAATTAGAAAATTAGAAAATTATTAAATTAGAAAAATAGAAAATTAGAAAATTAGAAAATTAGAAAATTAGCAAATTATTATTTTATTATAATATAATATGACGAGTAAATCTACAGATGTATATAAATTAAAAGAAAATATATCTAGCATCGGAGAAACAATTCACGGAAGTATAATGTCATTAAATAATAGTAAATTTTTTGCTGGAGTTATCATGATTATGTTAAATATTGGTTCAAAGTTTATAGCCATTAGTTTTAGTAAATCGACTGAAGAATATCTAAAATATTCCGTTAGTAAACAATTATTGGTTTTTTCGATGGCTTGGATGGGAACTCGTGATATATATACAGCTTTAGGTCTAACAGCAGTATTTACTGTGCTTTCCGACCATTTGTTTAATGAAGAAAGTGACCTATGTATTGTTCCTGAACAATATAGAGTATTAGATAAATTAGTAGACACAAATAATGATGGTGTGGTCACAGATGCTGAGCTTAATGCTGCTATTGTTATATTAGAAAAAGCACGAAAATCGCAAAAAATTCAGAAATCAAAATTAGAACAATCTAAAATATTATATTAAATTAAATAATAATAAATTCATTATATTTAGTATTATTTAGTATTATTTACTTTTCTTTTTACTTTCTTTATCATCCTCCTTTGCTTTTATGGTTTGTTCATACGAAATAGAAGGATTTGGTTTATAAGGTGTCCCTCTAATATCCGATATATTTCGTCTAATCTTTTCCCAATTAGAGTTACATATTAAATTAGGTTTTGCTTTTAATGGTATGGATTTTCCTGGATATAAAACCAGATTTACATCTATGTTATAAGTTGTGTCTGAACCTTTCTCTAATAACGACGCTTGGGGTATTACCGGAGACATATTCTTGTCAAACATGTAAGGATGTGTATAAGGATTCATATAAGGATTTCTATAGGGATTTCTATAGGGATTCGTATAAGGATTATTTCTAGGTTTATTTCTAGGATTTACTGATGATTCTGAGGATTTTGCTCCTCCTTTTCTATCGTCGCTGATGGATTTAAATGTAAATGCCGAATCTTCATCTGATGAGAACGTTACTCGTTGTGATTGTGATTGTTCTGATAATACTTCTGGTGGTTGTGACGCGGTTCGTGATCTGGGTTGAGTCGTGTCGATTATTGATTCTGGTCTTTTTGATTTATTTGGTGTTAATAATGATTTATATATCTTCTCAAACGGGTTACTCTTTTCTGGTTCCAATTCTGTCTCATAAACATATTCACCAGCATCAGTATCAGTATTAGTATTAGTATCAGTATCAGTATCAGTATCATTATCAGGGTTTGCATATGTTCTATCTAGAATATCTATTATATGTGTATTAAGATAATTAAATGTATTACTTAGACCAGACTTATCATAGGGATTCTGGAAATCATTACTATCATATCCTGCATATTTTGCATATGTTGATTGTGCATATAAAAACATTAAAATAGGAACAGGAGGAATTTTTTCATAATCAGCAATATTACTTAGATCTTCAAAATCATGAACTTTGTAAATTACTTTATATTTACTTTTATCATAGTTAAAACCCATTAAATAATATTTTAAGTTACTTTCATATAGAAACATAATATATTCAAAAGAGTTTTCAAGATTTATTGTAGTGGAATTATCTAATGTTAATTTCGGTATTTCTATTTTTGAATTACTTGAATTACTTGAATTACTTGAACATATATCTATGTTATCACCTTTATTATTTTCAAGTTTACCAAATATTGTATCATTATAATTCTTAAAATTATAGTTCTCACGAATATTGTTTCGTGTCTCATTTATATCTATAATATTGGAATTACTATCATATTTAATTATAATAACTAATAATTTTAATTTTTCTAGCATAGCCTTTATAATATCATTTGTATCCACCTCATTATTATTATCAATTAAGTTACAAATAATCTCTGATGTAAATTTGCAACCAGAAATCTTATCGTATTCTATTTGGGCATCTTCATCTAGTTTATTATGATAATTAATACCCTCAGAAATAACTTGACATATAGTATTATTAGCACTTGTCATTATTTTCCAATTATGATTGATGTTACTTCGATAATTTTTATGATTCATCATAGTTGCTCCAAATTTTAAAATATCCTCGTTTATATTTGTCTTTGTAGTATTATTCAAAACATCTAGTAAAAACAACCACACTATGTAATAATATTGACAACAACCAAAATATTTAAATAATGCATCTTTAATTTCTCTTGCATTTTTACTTGTTCCATCAGCCTGAATTAGATTCTTTTGATCGTTGCAACTATCGGTTATAGTTTTGGCGGGTTTATTTACGTTTTGTGTTATTGGGTCTGGTGTGTGTTTTTCACGCAATACAATTTCGTTGGAAGTTGGCTGAGGTGGTTCAGATGTAGATTTTTCGTCTACACTAGGTGTATTAACTTTTGTCGGAGGGGTTTTGCTAGGATCTACACTAGATGTATCAACTGATGTAGATTTTTCGCTATATGTAGCAACTTTTGGTTTCGAAGAGTATGTTGGTATAGCGTTCATATATAGAGGTTTATTTTTTTGTGCGGTTTTTCCTTCTTTAAGGTTTTCAGGCATGTTATTAATTTCGTTTTTAGCGTCTGTTATTTGTTTATTCAATAAAGTATTTCCAACAATATCACGATTATCAACAGGAATATCAACAACAGGTTTTGCGTCAAGATGCCAAGAACTCTTATCGTAATCAGCGCGATAAATAGTATAAGGTTTATCGTTAATATATATGACACCATTCTGTGGAAGAAGAGTATCGATAGTTAATTGAATATTATTGTCAATATAGTTCTTTTCGGTAGCTACATTTAAATCATCAACAGGATGACCCCGTATACTTTGTGTTACTCTTTGGATCAAACTATCAAATAATCCCCTATTAAAAAATTGTTTTTGTATGAATTTACTATTAATATTATTAATTGCAGAGGTATTTAAATCAACTAATGGATCAAATCTAATAACTTTGGAATTAGTATTAGGTATACTCATACTAGGCAAATAATTTAGTGTAGGATATCCTTGAATACCAGTATGTAAAGTAATAGTTAGACTATCTGGGATTTTACCTGTATATTTAACATTTGTAGCTTCAATTGGTAACTTATTAGAATTATCGGACTTAATTAGTTCCGCGGTAGGCATATCACTAGATTTATCTATCTCTTCTTCTTTGGTAGGAATAGTGACGCCATTTGGATCAAATTTTCCATCTTTCCAAGTTCCCTTTTGAATAGTTCCATTAGGTTTAATAAGAGTGCCCAACCCATTATCATCACCCCAGTTTCCTTTGTAATATCCACCAATATTGTAAATAATTGTTCCATCACCATTTCTAACATTATTGGTCCATCCTCCTTTATAAATATTTCCATTACCATCTGTCATCATACCAAACCCATCCATATTATTTTGTTTCCATTCACCTAAATAGACATTTTTATTATTAATATTAAACCCAATACCATAACCATTAGCCTTTTTATCAGTTTGTTGTCCATAGTAGATAATAGAGTCATTAATGAGTATGCCATCTTTAATATTTTTTGATTGTTCAATAGCTTTTATAATAGAATTGTGAACTTTATTGTTCGGGCCTATATATTCATTATTATTCCATCTACCATGACTAACATAAGTATCATAAATCATTTTACCAACTCCATCTTTGCTATTATTATCCTTCATTTTACCATAATACTTATTGTTATTTTTTTTATCAACAACTACACCAATCTCAAAATTACTATTTGACCATTTTCCTATATATTCTGTTTTATTAGATGGATCATAAAATATACCATATCCATCAGCATGTATGTTTTCGCTATAATTATATAATATGGATCCTTTATAGTATCCTGATAGATTTGTAGGAGTAACAAATTTATATTCTGGACCCTTTTGAACTTTTGGATAATTTTTTAATATATTTGAATTAATATTAATGGAGGATTTATCTACATCAATCTCAAGATCTTCAGATAAATTAGAACTACGTAGAATTGCCTCATTATAATCGTTGTAGATAATAGGTAAAGGACCATAAAACACCTTATCAATTATTGTTCCCATTTGAACTTCACCAGTAGGATATATACGTATTCCTTTTCCATTACTCATATTGTTTTCAAGTTCTCCAATATATATATCTCCACTTGGTTCTGTTATTGTTCCTATACCATCTATTTTATTTTGATACCACAATCCTTCATATGTATTTCCACTATAATGACTAATTCTACCATAACCATTTTTTTTATTTTCATTCCATAAACCTAGGTATATAGTGCAGTCATTTTGAGTCATTTTACCAGCTCCTTGTTTGTTATTATTGTTAAACATGCCTTCATATATATCACCATTTACATATGTATATCTGCCAAATCCATGCATTTCATCATTTTCAAAATTTCCAATATATTCAGAATTATCAGAAAATGTATATTTGCCAAATCCATTTTTTTTTTCATCTTTCCATTGTCCTTCATATCGGTTATTGTCGTTGTCTATAAAAATACCATACCCATCTGCTTTACCATTCGTTATATTACCAGTATAATCATAAACAACATTATTATTATTCTGTGTTATGGTGTCACTATTTATGTTTTCTATATTAGATTGTAAATTTATAATATTCTGTTCTAAATCAGCTAATTTATCACTTAGAGGCGTATCATCTATCCATAATTGTTTATCCCCTGGACCATTATTAATACTATGATTAATTAATCCATTTCTTTTCATATTAGTAAATGACCCTTCATATGTATTTTCACCATCTTTATAAATAGCATATCCATCTAAGTTATTTTCACTCCATTTACCTATGTATTGGTATTGTTTAGTCTTATCATTTGACACCCATTTTCCTAATCCGTTAGCTTTTCCATTGCTCATTTGCCCTGCATACTTTCCCTCTACACCATCATTTCCCAGAGTAATATCTACATTACCTAATGCTGTATTATTATTATTATCTTCATCTTCATCATCTTTACTTTTACTTTCATTTGTATCTCTTACCACCATCTCCGTAGAATCAAATGATTTCCCATCAGCAGGAGAAGCAATTTTAGCGAGATATTCAGCATTTTTCATTATACTATCAAATGTTTCAAAACGGGCATCATCTATAAAATAACCTATGTAATAATCATCTGTTTTCTTATTTTCATATGTTCCTTCTCCATGTTTTTTGTCGGCTAAAAAATAACCCTTATATATTCCGTTATCATTATACGTCATCTCACCATAACCATTACGTTCATTATCTATCCATTCTCCTGTATATTTATTACCATTGTTATATGTCATAGTTCCTTTCCCATTTGCCAAATTATTGTCCCATTGTCCAGAATATATATTTCCTGATCTATAAATCATTTTACCCATACCATATCTTTCACCATTTTTCCAACCACCGCGATATATTTCATCTTTATCCTTACTAATCCAACATCCATATCCATGTGGAAGATTATTTTCTTGTGGACCTTTATATTCTCCTTTACTTAATCCTATAGTAATATTTATTGGAGAAAAATTCTTATAATTATAAAATGCTCTATCTTGTATTTTATTAAGATAGTTTGTTATATTGAGACCATTGAGACCTTCTATTTCTATATTTTTCTTGTTATATGAAATACCTAATATAAATTTATCATCCTTCCACGTTCCTTCTTGTATTTTTTCTTCATCATAATTTGTTAACCTTCCTTGACCATTTTTTATTCCATCTATTATTTCACCTTGATAAAAATGATTTTCCGAATAAATAATCAACGCTAATCCATTAATTGTATTATCTTTAAATGTTCCATAAACTTTTAACTTATTATTATTATTATTATTACTAATCCAATATCCAATTCCATTAGCATTATCATTTTTTATTTCACCAATATAATCTCCGTCTTTATTTTTACCATCTATAGATATTTTTATAGATGTTTTCATTTTATCTAAATTATTTTCTTGAAGTTCCAAATGTTTGTTGGCTATACTTTTTTCTTTTTTATTCTTATTATTAGTATTATTAGTATTATTTAAAATATCTAAAATCTTCTGTGCTTGTTCAACTTTAATATTAGGAAGATAAGCATTTGCTGTATTTTTATTTACCTTTTCAATAACGGAAGGATCTATCCATATACTTACTACTAATTGATCATTTTCCCATATGCCTTTTTGTGTATATCCATAGTTATATTTTATGATACCATATCCACTTTTTACATCATTTTTGAAATGTCCAGAGTATGTATATGTAGTAGTTTTAAGTTCCCCAATTCCATTTTTTTTTCCATTATCGAAATTCCCAATATATATGTTGTTAGGACTTTTCTGAAGCTTTCCATAAAAATGAGGTTTTAAATTATCATTTAAATATCCAGTATAAAATATGTTATCAGATTTTTTCCATGTCCATGTCCCAAATAATGCCCTTATATGACTAGAAATAACAGATACAGGTTTTATAGGGAGTCCATCACCAGCTGCCGCATTTCCACCAACAAATTTTTTAATTTTATGTGTTTCAATTACTTTTCTTATTTTATTAGAAATATTATATTTTTTATTTATACTACCCCCAGTTTGAGAATCTTTTGATACTAACTCTATTTTTCTACCCTCAAACTTACCTTCCATATCATTAATGGTTATAGATTTACTTTCATTATTAGATTTATCTTGTTCAATGTCCTTTTCTGCTTGTTCTATTTTCTTCTTAATTTCCTTAATACCTTCATCCAATTCCTTATCCTTATCCTTATCATTTAACAAATTAGGATTGGAACTAGTGAAATCATTATTTTGCCACCATCCTTGGTTTATCGTATTTTCATCCGATTGAGTATATTTTCCTATACCATTTTTCATGCCATACATCCACCCCCCATTATATTGTGAGTTATTATTATATGTCATTATGCCTTGACCATGAGGAACACCATTTCTTACTTGTCCTTCATATTTATTACGATTTGGATAAGTTATTTCTCCTGATTGCTTTTGATCAGTATTAGGTATACCCCATTTAAAATAACCTTTATAAGTAAAAGGATTAGGATAACTTAATATATTTTTGAATTCTTGTGCTTTTTTTTCTATATCATTATCATTAATTTTATCATTAATTTTATAATTAATTTTATCTTTGTTAGCTCTTATGAACTTTAGCTTAATATCATCTAATGTTAATATTTGAAAATTATTATAATAGTATTTTTCATGCGCAACCTCCGAGAAAAAATCATTTTCATATTTCCCTATTTCGGTTTTAAAAAAATTTCTTAATATTTCGTAATTTTTTATAGTAATATTATATACGGAGTTGGTTCCTTCTTTGCAATACTGGTACTTACCACTTATATAATTACATAAGCTAGGTTTAAAAGACCCATATATAATAGTTCCTTCCCCAAATGGGACACTATATTTAAAATCCCCCTCATAAATATTAATATTATCAACAGATATATTACGATTTTTAAGTTTGTTGATTAGCTCATTCGTTATAAAAGTGTTTTGACATTGATAACTATTTTCAATCACATAAAAACGTTTCCCTTTACCTTCGATAATATTATAATTTATATTTCCTTGGTATAAATCTCCATTTTTATATATGATACATCCAACTCCATTTTTTACATTATTTTCCCATTTACAAATATATTTACTAATATAATTATCATTATTGTAAATAAGCGAACCAACACCATCACATTTATTTTCATTCCACTCACCGATGTATTTAATATTATTTGGATATTCCATTTCACCATATCCATTTGCCATATTATTTTTCCATTGGCCCTTATAAATAAAGACATTTTTCTTAGAAGAAGTAGTCGATACAGATTTATTACCAAAACCTAAATATCTAGTCATTTTATCGAAAGAAAATGCGGAATTATTAGATTTTGGTTGGGGGGTATTTTCCCATTTTCCAAATCCTTGAGCTATTCCATTGTCAGATTCACCAGTATAAGTTCCTATATTAGAACAAATATGAATATCCTTTATTTTCTGATTATCATTATTATCTGAATTAGATGATAAGGTATCTATTTGTTTATGAATAACCTTGTATTCTTGTAATAAATTAGTTACTTCATTTTCTATTTTCGTATTTTTTTCTTCTATATTACTCATTCTTAAACTTATAATAAGTATATAAAATAATATTAAAATTGAAATAAGTTTATATATATTATTTCATTTAAGTTAAAATAATATGTATCAAGAAAATACAACTCTGTTTGAATATGTTGCGTATAAAACATTAGATATAGGTTTTGATATAATAGTAAATATAGTAAATATATCGAATATATCGAATAACCTTACTTCAAGAGATAAAAAAAAAGGTAAGAAAATGTTTTGTTCAGATCCCATGAAAATAGGTTGTATACCCCAACATCAAAATAAAATATGTGATATGGTATAAATAAAATATAATATTAAAATATTAAAAATAAAAAAATATAATATAGTATAATGAATCCAGGGATATGTGATTTAAAACATGCGTTATTTATGGAAGAACATGGAGAAAAATTACAATTACATACTATATATAGAGAAAAGCAATTAGATATTTTTTATAGGACAGGAAGACCAATATATACAATGACATTAGAAACCCAACATATAAAATGTTGTAATAATCCATATGCTTACGTAGATAAAGAAGGATTTAAGCACTTATTAAAAAATGAAAAACAAACATTAAAGAAAATGAATAAATAATAAAAATAATATTTTGATTATTTTCATTATTTTCTAAATATTTAGATATCTAAACTAAGGGTATTTTTATCAGATTTTTGTCTTCTTTTAGTTTTTTTAGGTAAATTAGCATCTGTTCCTTGTAACTCTTTAAGGTCAGAAATACTGATGGTGCTACTTTCATTAGGAGTAGAAGGTTTACCAGATGTTTGTTGAATGTCAATAGTTTTGGTTTTAAGACCAGACAATATATCATCAATATCAGAAGGTCCCTTCATTTCAGGACGACTAGTTCGTGAGCTTTTAGGTGCTGACATAGCAGGTTCAAATTGTTCACTAATGTTTATTCCATCATTTTGTGCTGCAATACTACTTCTACCCATATTAGCATTTACTCGAGAGTTATAGTTATTGTTACCACCTCTATTTTGTGGTGGTGGGGGTGCTCCATAACCTTGTGTTGACATAGGTGGTGGTGGACCATTTGAATTAGAATTATCGTTATTAACGACATTATTCATGAATCCAGAAAATCCAGGATTACTCTGACTCATGGAATTAGCAGCAGCGGATTGGAATTGTTGCATTAAATCAGGATTCTGGCGTAGAATATCATCCATTCCAGGCATAGAAGATTTAAACATTGTATTAGTCATATGAACCATCATAGCACTACCACCTAATTGAAACAACAATTTAAGTTCAGGTGCCATAGAAGCTTTGCTTTGATATTTTTCGTGTAATTCACCAAATACTTCATCATAATCATTAATATTTTCATTAATTTGATCACTCCATCCATCTAATTTAATATCAAACGGATCAAATCGTCCATTAAGAAACTCGATACCATTAATGCATGCCATTAACATATTTCCTTGAAACTTCACAGAATTAGACTTAGCTTTTTCATCCATAATGGTTTCATATTCACCTTGCATTTCATTCAAAGATGAATCCATAGTATATTTTTTACTTAAATTAACGCCTTTTTCTTCTAAAGCTTCTAATTTTCTTAATACTTTAAATTTTTCACGCAATAATTCTTCTTTATTCATTTGAGGTTGAACAGGAGTTTCAGGATAAATAGGAACATCATTAAATTTGGAATAACCATCCCATGTGGTATTGTTTTCCATATTTTCAGTTTTAGGTGGATCGTTAATATCTTGAAATTTAACAGATGGTAAAGGTTCAGATTCGATAGTTGGATTAAAAATATCAGTTTTACTAACAAACTTATCAGATATTCCAATATCAGATAACTCATTAAGTTCATTTTCTAAATTATCTAAATCATCGTTGTCATTCAACTTAATGTTATCTCCAGACCCTTCTTTCTTTTTTTCATTCATCAATAATTCAATTCCTCCTCCGAAATTAGTTTTAGAATCACTACCGCTTGAAATATCAATAATATCCATTATGATTTAATAAGAAGAATTAATTTTAAGTATAACGAATAATATATTATATTATATTGATATCTTGTTATTAATATACCACAATAATTGTAAAAACGAATCAGATAAATCATCTTTTTTGGAGTGTTTTGTAAAAAATTTAACCCATTCTATAAGAATATCATTATTAGATAATATTTCTAAACATTTATTAATACCAAATTTTTTTCGCTCATTATACTTTGTAATATGAGAACATTCAGAAAAGTCTTTTAATTTGTTGCTAGATGATATAAACTCTATACGAATATTTTCGTTTTTTATGATAAAATATTGTGTAAGCATACCTTGTATTGTTTTCATTCTATTTGCTATAGGTCCAATTTGATTTTCAATAATAACCACGTCAATATCATCGATATCATTTTTAAATACATCATCTAATCGTATTTTAATATTTCGTCCAATTACAATTAGATCAATAATATTTGAATTAATTTCTTCAACCTGTTCAAAACATTTACTATGAGTATATTCGTTAAATAATGTTATTAAATCTTTTTTTTTAATAGGTTTATCAAATGTTATTTCATATTTATTTGCAAGTGTATATAAATCTTGTAATTTAGAATTATTTAATTTTTTAAGAGATAATTCATTATGTGGAATTTGAAATGATTGTTTTTTTGAATGTTTCAAACAATAATACTTATCGTGCTTTACATATTTTACAGGAGACGTGCATTCTTCTTTATCTTTATTAAGACAAACACATTTATGAGATTGTGATTGTGAGACATTAATAATATCCCAATTAAGTATATTGTATTCATTATTATCATATTGCATTAAACAAAATGCTAGATTTTTAATTCCTACATCAATACTTAAAATTTTCATGATAACTATACTATAATATTTTAATAAATAAAATATTATTTAAATGAAAAAACAAGAAAAACAAAAAGTATTAAAAATATTAAAATTGTGGTTTTATATGAGGAGATACCATTCGAGCCTGAAGTTGTTCTCTAGATAAATAAGGATTTTTTAAATCACTATTAGTATATCCAAATCCAGGTTTACTAGTATCATAAATAGATTTATACATATGTGGAACATTTGAAGAAGGTGTAGCATTTGTAGAAAAATGAGATGGCAATCCTAATGCTGTGCAAGCTTCTAAATTATTGTATTTCATTATTTTATTAGCATTATTAGTTAAGTATTGACGATAGGACCAGCTGGTAGTAATATTAGCATCCTTTTGTATTTGTTCATTTATAACAGCACTTGGTTGCCAAGAGGAATAATTACGACCATCGGCCATAATAGGTGGAAAATCAAAATGAATATTATTCGAGCCACTAAAACATGTACCCCATGACATATTAATATATTATGATAAGATAAAATATTAATAATTTAATTAAAAATCTGTCAATAATTTAATAAGTTCATTTTTTTTCATTTTATTAGATTCAGTAATTAATCCTTTGCTAATTGCGTATTCTTTTAATTTATTCATAGACATTTTTTTATAATCTAATGTTGTTACATGTGCCATAGGATTTGGAAGAGAAACTTGTGATTTATCATCATTTTCATTTTCATTTTCATTTTCATGTAATTCTTCACTTAACACTATAAATTTAGAATTTGAATTATCATCATTTTCCTTTTCTAAAACAGGAAATTTAATATCCGAGGCTTGAGATTCTAAAGATTTATTTATTATATTATCAATATTAATAACACCTTCATCAATTGCTGATAAATCAATTATAGGATTATCATCACTTTCCTCATCATGTTCATCTTCATCATCCTCGTCATCTCCGTTATTCTCTTCATCACTTTCCTCATCATCATCCTCATCCTCATCCTCATCCTCATCCTCATCATCATCATCAGTTTCATCTTCATCACTTTCCTCATCATCTTCTTCTTCGGCAATTCCTACAGAACTTTCGCGTTCACCATCAGAAACATTAATTAAATTAGTTTCTGTTAAATTAATATCAATTCCTTGCGATGGATTCATAGGCATCATATGAACACTATTCATATTATTGGCTTTAAATATATTAATTTCTTGTGCTAAAGTAGTAACTAATTCAAGCATAGCATTAAGACGATGATTTTGTTCGTTAATTTTATTATTTAAATACATACTGACTAACGCAAGTAAAACTAAAATAAGTCCTAAATAAACCATATTCGATAAACCTACAATATCTAAGATCCCCATTATATAATATTAATGAATGATATATTTATATTGTTCTATAAACGAATAACTATAACTATAACTATAACTATAACTATAACTATAACTATAACTATAACTATAACTATAACTATAAATCGGCTAATTTAATAGTATTCATAATTTCTAAAGGATAATTCATCTGTTTCAATACTTCCACACCCCCATTAACATTTGTAATTCCTTTCTCAATAGTATAGGTATATTCAATATCATCGTCGCTATTAATTTTCACAGCCATTTGATAATTATCAATATTTTTAATATTGTCCATCTTATGACAAATTTTTAAATAATGAGTAGTAAGGGAGAAATGAACATTATGTATTTTTGATAAATAAAGTAAAAACGCATAACCACATTTTGTAGCTTCTTCAGGATTAGTTCCAGAATATAACTCATCAAAAGCACAGAAATGTCTATTTTTTTTGTTATTTTTATTAATAATTTTAATTATTTCATTGCATTTCCGAGTTTCAGATTGAAATAAACTATCTCGTCCAGATGTATCAGGAATATTTAAATAACAATGAATATAATCATATGGGGTATAATTAGCACTAGAATAAAAACCACAACCAAATTGTTGTGTTAATATAATATTGATTAATATAGTTTTTAAGATAGTTGTTTTACCAGAAGCATTAGGTCCAGTAATTATATTATTCTTTTTAAAATCATAATCATTCTTAATAGGTGTCCCGTCCATTAAAGGTGGGTAATATACCTTTTTAAATTTATTTTTACCCTTTTTATTAATTCTAGCAAATGATATTTTTTTCCTTTTACTTAAAGATTGTAATTCACACATCGATTCAATATACCCACAAAATCCAAAAGAATATAATAATGTCTCATGAATATCAGAATCACAATAAATATCATAAAATTGTTTAAGTATTGTGCCCATTTCTTTAATTTTAAAGAATGATAGTTTATAAGGAGTAATTTCTTGTAATTGTATTTTTAGATTTTTTAAATGTTGTAATTTATTTTGTGCAATAAGATTAAACTCAAAATATGATTTATATTGATTCGCATGTGATAAAAAGTTTTCAATCTGATTGATAGAGAAATCTAGATATTCGACTATAGTTTCAATATAAGTATGTATTTTCCTCATATTTTCGTGAAATCGAATACATACTAATATATTTTGATAAATAGAGAATATATAAAATGCCGACGATACAATCAAATATATTTTTCTCGAAGTATCAACCGAATTAAAATCAGTGAATAATTTTCCAATTGCATTATTTGAAGCAACAGACCTTAATACGACAACATATTCACTAACATTAATTGGAATACCTTTGATTTTAATAATAAAAAAAGGAATAATTAAAATAAATAATGGAATTAATAGAGATATTACAGGAGAGATCAAATTATAGATACTCATTAATTGTAAGAAAGCAGGAGAATTGTTAAGAAATTTCCAATATTCCCAATCAATATAATGATATTTTTCTATAAATCCATTATCTGTTTTTATTTCTAAAATTGTATCTTTTATTTTATTTAAATCATATGATGATGTTATTGGCTTAAATTTTTTAAGAAAATATTGTGTATCTTTAAGAAACTGAGTATTGGTAGTATAATAATCAGAACTACTTTTAATAATTTCAGTTGTAAATATATTACTAGGTTTAAATATTTGATTATAAATAGGAGTATTATCGTCATGTATAGTTTCAATAAGTTCTAAATCTTGTTTAATATCAGGATTAATTAGTTTTTTTTTAGAATCATACCAAATAGGATGTTTGAAATAATCATTAATATTATTAATTATTTCATTCTCATTTTTAATTTTGGCATCGTTATCATCAGTATTATCTATATGTGATATAGTCATTATAACACATATAAATATATTTTTATTAGTAGTTATACGAGTTTCTAATTAACAAATTCTTCAGGTAAAGGTTCAATTTGTGTTTGATAATATTTTTCAATATTTTTTAAAGTATCAATATCTCGTCGTGTAATTAAATTAATACCAGTTCCCTTTCTACCCCATCGTCCACTACGTCCGATTCTATGTAAATATGTATTTACATCACGAGGAATATCAAAGTTGATAACAATACTAACTTGTTGAATATCAATACCACGCGCAGTAACATTTGAAGATATTAAAACTCTATAAGTTCCGCCTTTAAATAGATTCAAAGACTCTTGTCGTTCATTTTTATTCATATTACTATGAATACAACATACAGGAAATCCATCATCTTTCATCGCTTGATATAAATCTTCTACACGTCGAATACTATTCGTATATATAATAGATTGAGATAGAGATAAACTGGAATATAAATCCTTTAATACAAGATATTTTTCTTGATCACTTTCACAAGCCACATAATATTGTTTAATTCCTTCTAAAGTTAATTGTTCAGCCTTTACTATTGTTTTTATTGGATTATTAACTATTTTAGATACGACATTTTCACATTCAACAGGTAAGGTTGCACTACAAATAACTACTTGGATATTTTTAGGCAATAATGTATATATATTATAAACTTGCTCTTCGAATCCGCTAGAAAGCATTTCATCTGCTTCATCAAGGATTAACATTTTAATATTTTTATATAAATATTTATTACGACGAAATACATCGAATACCCTCCCAGGACATCCCAATAAAAAATGAGGATGATTTTTTTTAAGTCTTTGCAGGTCTAAATCAACTGGAGTTCCACCAACTAACATGTCTGTTTTTAAATTATCCATCATAGAACCAATTTTTGTAACAACATTATGACTTTGACTAGTTAATTCACGCGTAGGTGATAAACATAATATTTGAGGAGATGATATATCCAAATCAATTTTTGCTAGTCCACCAATCGCAAAAGTTGCTGTTTTACCGGTTCCTGATTGAGCTTGTGCAATTACATCTCTGCCATCAATCATAGGTTGAATTGCCTTTTGTTGAATAGGACTAGGATTTTCGAAACCATACGCATAAATACCACGTAATAAGTTTTGAGGAATCTCTAATTGATCCCATGTATTAATAGGATCATAACTTTTATTTAGATCTATATTGTCAGTCGAAGAAGAAACTTTTTCAGAAGAAGTTGAAATATTTTTTTTAAATATGTTTTGACGTTTCATATTATATTATTAATTATAGATAATATATATTTAAATTATTTGTTAAAAGGTTTAAAATATATATTTTATTATATACATACAACTATATGTATAATTTAGAACAAATATTAGAATTAATTAATAAAAAGGAAGTTCCAGATGATTTAATACCAGAAAATATTCAGGATATTATAATTGATTTAACACTTCAAGTAGCTTCACCATCATATAATCGAACCCCTAATTTTAATTCTGGATACGATGATTCTAAAAAACGTAAAAATAAAAGAGATTATGCTCATGATCATGATAAGATATTTAAAAAAACAGAAATTAGTAAGAAGACTGGTATAGAAAAAGATATAAATAATTTAAGGTCATATATAAATCGCATAAGTGATAAAAATTATGAACAAATATATAAAGAAATTATAAATATATTGGATGAATTAAATTTAAAAGAAGATAAAGATATTAATTTAGTATGTGAAGCCATATATAATATTGCAACATCAAATCGTTTTTATTCTGAATTATATGCTGAACTATATAGCGCATTAATAGAAAAATTTCCTATATTAAAGACGATGTCATCAAATAAAATGAAGACATTTATTGATCTATTTAATGATATTAAGTATATTGATCCTGAAAAAGATTATGATGTTTTTTGTAAAATAAATGCTGAAAACGAGAAAAGAAAATCATTAGGTTGTTTTTTATTAAATTTAGTAAAAAAAGATATATTAGATAAAAAAGAATATACTGAAATCACTTGTAATTTATTAAAAAAATTATTAAATCTTATTGATGATAACAATAAAGTGAATGAAATAAATGAAATAACAGAGAATATTTCTTTAATGTACAATAAAGAAATCTTTATAGATTGTTTAGAATATTTTGATGGAGCCCAAATAAATGATGTGTTTTTACATTTAGCACAATCAAATAATAAGTATTCTGGATTGTCTAGTAAAGCAAAATTTAAATTTATGGATATAGTAGGTATATAGTTGTAGTAAGTATATAGAATATTACGATAAAAGGAAATAAAAGCTATTTATAATGATATTTTATGACAAATAACATTATATTAGAAGTAGAGTCAGATTATTCAAATAATGAACAAACGATTAAGGAGTTTGTGTATGAAGACTTTATGGATAATATTCAAGACAATAATAATGATATTAGTAATGATAATCAATTAGCACAAATAAAAAGTTACGAGTATAATTATAATGTAAAGGAACTAACCATTATTGCGGAATATTATGATATTAAAGTAAAAAAATTAAGAAAAAATGAAATGATAGAATTAATAGTATTATTTGAAAATGATGAAAATAATATTGAAATAATAGAAAAACGACATATATTATGGTGTTATTTACAAGAATTAAAAGAGGACTCTGTTTTATCAAAATATGTTTTATGGTAAAATTAATATTTGATGTATAATGATATAAAATATTAATTGTCTTTATAAAATATAGATGGTAGTATCTAAAATAGATAAAAGTATTAGTTATCCAGAAATAAAAAAAGTAGAATCCGAAGACATTAAAAAAACATCGAATCTATATCAGATTGAAGCTAAAGGAGTGAATATTATTATAGCTATCGGAACAGCAAAAAAAATGTATGAAAATAAAAATGTTACATATTTTCCATTATATTTAGTAAAATCAAACAATGGAGTTATTCAAATTGGGGTTTATGAGATTAAAACAGATGAATTATTAGATTTTGTCGATGAAGATGGTAACTTAGAATTAGAAAAAATAAATGAACCATTAATTTATGTTTTTGTTACAAAAAAAATGCTAGAAGAAATTAGATTAATCCCAGATTCAGATACCGAATCTAGCTCAGAGGAAAATACAACCGATGAAGAGAGTGAAGAGGATGAGAATGATAATGGTATAACCTCTAGTAAAAAAGAAAGTATTGAAAATATAGATCAAGAGGAATCAACAGAAAATGTTATTCCAACAATAAGAGAAGATACATTTGTTTTAACAAAAGGTTTACCTACACCATTAATATTAAAGGAAGAAACAAAAAAAGAAGGACAACTATTACGCAATAAATATAAAGACAAAGAAAATGATACATGGATAAATAAGTTCATGAAAAATAATAATTATTATATAATTGATAATGAAGGAGGAGGTGATTGTTTTTTCGCTGCTGTTAGAGATTCGTTTGCTCAATTAAATCAACAAACATCAGTGGAAAAATTACGAAAAAAAATAGCATCTGAAGTAACCCCCACGTATTATGAAACGCAAAAAGAATTATACGATCAATTTAAAAGTCAATTAACAAATGAGTTACAACAAGTAAAAGAACTAGAAGGGGAATATGAAAAATATAAAGCATTATTTAATCAAACTCAAAATCGAGAAGAGAAAAAACGTTTTACTGAAATAGCTAATGTGATTAAAGAAAGATGGGTAAAATCCTCCGCTGAATATCAATTAACAAAATCTTGGGTAAATGATATTGCTTTTATGAAAAATGTAAATAGTGTGGAACAATTGAAAAAAATGATTCAAACCTGTGAATTCTGGGGTGAAACCTGGTCTATTTCTACCATGGAACGTTTATTAAATATAAAGTTCATTCTTCTCTCAAATGAAGCTTATAAAAAGGAAGATCTATCTAATGTATTACTATGTGGACATATGGTTGATGACATTCTTCAATCTCGAGGCGAGTTTAATCCAGATTATTATATTATTTTGGATTATTTAGGTTGGCATTATAAATTAGTAGGATACAAGAAAAAACAGATATTTACTTTTGCTGAGATTCCTTACGATATTAAAAAAATGATAGTAGACAAATGTATGGAACGTAATAGTGGTGCGTTCTCTCTTATACCTGATTTTAAAAACTTCAAAGCAATTACAAATAAAGAATCAAACTCAGATATAAAAGATGACGACGAATTAGAGGATTTATCAGACGCGCGTATTCGTGGTTTATATGATGATAATATTGTATTTCAATATTATAGTAAATCAAATGATAAACCTCCTGGAAAAGGAGCTGGTGAAAAAATACCGATAGGTTCTATTGAAAAATTTGCTACCTTAAATTCTATCAAATATTGGAGGCGTAAATTAGATAACTCTTATCTATTAATAGAAACTCCATTTGAATTGGATAATCAATTATGGAATAGTGTTGACCATTATTATCAAGCCAATAAGTTTAAAGAAAATAATCGTGATTTTTATTTAACTTTTACAGCTGGATCAGGAAGTAAATTATCCAAAGACCCTTTAATGGCAAAAGCTGCTGGTAGTAAAAGCGGAAGATATAAAGATATTCCTCTTCGTGCCCCCGAAGTGAAAATAGATAATACTTTTTATGGTAAACGAAAAGAAAAAGTATTAGAAGATGCTATGCGAGCCAAGTTTTCCACAATTGCTGATATGAAAAAAGTATTGTTAGAAACTCAAGATGCCAAGTTATTACATTTTCGCCAAGGAATGAAACCAGAAATCCAAAATGAATTAATGCTTATTCGCGAAGAATTAAAAAATTAATTTATAATATAAAAATAAAATAATATAAATACTTACATATTATATTTATATGATCTATAGAATTAATAAAAGCACTTTGGCCCAAACTTGTGATTATGTTAAACCAAATAACAAATTACAAAAATTACAACATAGTCTTAATATTAAATATGGTAATTTTATAGAGGAATATGATGAACAACTTTTATCGATAAAACATTTAACAGGTAATGAAAAAGTCTTAGAAATAGGAGGTAATATAGGACGAAACTCTTTAATCATAGCATCATTATTAAATGATGATTCTAATTTGCTTGTATTAGAATCAGACGCAGAAAGTTCCATAAAATTAAAAGAGAATAGAGATAATAATAATTTTAAATTTCATATAGAACCATCAGCATTATCGCTTCGTAATTTATATCAAAAAGGTTGGGCATGTATAGAAAGTGATAAAGAAATAGAAGGATATACAAAAGTGAATATTATTAGTTTAATAGAAATTCGTAACAAATATAAGATTGATTTTGATACATTAATATTAGATTGCGAAGGCGCGTTTTATTTTATATTGAAAGATATGCCCGATATTTTAAATAATATTAAATTAATTATTGTTGAGAATGATTATACTGATCCAAACCATAAAGGATATGTAGATAACATTTTATTAAAAAATAATTTTAATGTAGTTGATTCTGTTCGTGGTGGATTTGGAGTTTTTTACAATAATTTTTATGAAGTATGGAAAAAAACTATTAATTAACTATAATATAATTTAAATATAAAAAATTATATTTTATAATGAATCAAGAAGAAAAAACTTATTGGTCTAAATTTTATTCTCAAAATAAAGCTATTATAAAACCATCTGATTTTGCGTTATTTATATGTGACTATTTAAAAACTAATACTAATATTATAAAACCAATAAAAAATATATTAGATATTGGATGTGGAAATGGACGAGATAGTTACTATTTTGCAGAACAAGAATATAATATTGTTGGTATAGACGCTTCAGTAGAATGTGAAGCATCTAATAATTGTAATTTTGTTATGGGGAATATGATTACATATCCAAAAGATAAATATGATATGATCTATTCACGTTTTTCAATACATAGTATTCCAAATAAAGAAATTCTAGAATTATTTAACAGCATACAGAATAAAGATACTCTGTTATGTATAGAAACTAGAAGTAATAAGGGTAAATTAGAAGCAAGACATTTTGGTGATGGTCATTATCGTAATTTTACTAATCTCGATAATTTAAAATTAATGTTAACAGAGTCTAGTTTTAAAATAATATATATCGAAGAAAATGATGGATTTGCGATATATAAAGATGAAAACCCAATATGTATAAGAGTAATTTGTCAAAAAATATAACAATAACAATAAAAAATGTATTTAAATAATTATTATAATTTAAATATATATGGTAAGTTCTAATAATTGTTTTAGTAAAGTGATTTTAAATAAAGAGTTGTATAAAATTATTAAGTGGTTAAATGAATTAAATATTAACGAATGGTTTGTTGGGTATGGAACATTACTAGGTATTATAAGACATAATAGTTGTATAGATCAAGATGATGATATAGATATATTAATAAATATAAAATATAAAAATGATATATTAGAATATGCTAAAAAAAAAAAATATATAATAGCTCTTGATAAAAATAGTTTATTAAGTATAAAATCAGGAGAAAATGCACCAATAATTGATTTTTATGGGTGTAACGTTGAAAACAATAACTATCATGATTTATGGGAAAACGCATTATGGAAAAATGTTAATCCAATATCAACTATAGATTTTAATATAGCTAGTAATAAATTAGATACATTATGTAATAAAGGTATTGTTATACTAAAAGATAATTCGTCTATAAAATTAAACATTCCATATCAACCTTGGATAAAATTAAGAAATAGATATGGTGATGAATGGTATATACCAAAACCAGATATAAAAACTGATATAGTTCGCCCATATATTTCCGAACTTGGAGAATTTACTTATAGAGAGTTTAATGAAACACAGATTTTATAATTAAACTATTAACGTGCAAATCCGATGACTTTAATAATATTAACATTTATAGATATATTATTATTATTAATATCATTAATTAAATTATTAATATTATTTTTATGAGAATATTTCCATAAATCGTTATTTTGTAAGTAACAGTGCAAATCTCCATTTAATGTAGAAAAACAAAAATTTTTATCTGATATATTATTTTCATAACAACATAATAAACCAAATATTCTTTCCATTTCAGCTCTATTTCGTCTAACTTTTACATAATTAAATACATTAAATAAGTTATATTTTGTATGTAGAACATTTATAAAAGAACGTTTTACAATAGACATTACTCCAAAAACACCATACCATGGTGGATTTTCTTCATTTCTTCTATTGTAATATGTAAGAAGATCGTCTGAATGATTTAAATATTTTAATACAGGTTTATTCATAGTATTGTCTATTTTATATCCAGCTAATAATTCATCATAATAATGACTAACCTGCCATAAAAACTTGATATTATCATTTATATCTATATTTATGTAATTACAAATAAAACTAGTATCATGAATAATTAATGCCTTATCAAATATTTTTGTTTTAAATAAATAATAATAAGGCAAAAGTTCTCCTCTTCCAGAATATTCAGATCTAATAATTATAGTATTTATTAATTTATTTTGATTAGTAATATATTCATAATCACTATTATCATCTACAATCATAATTTTTATATTAGGATATATTTTCCGTGCACATTCATAAGAAAAATACCATAATTTATTTTGTTCTATATTTTTAACATGTCTTAATATTATAATCCCTAATTTGTTATTAATATTATATTTTGTCATATATTTATAATTATAATTATAATATTCATATTATTTTTTATTAATATTAAATTAATATTTATTAATATTTATTAATATTTAATAATAATTGAATTACATTATCAATATGTTTTTCATTTATATGTAAATGGCATGGTATACATAGTATATTATTATAAAAACATTTACTTATAGTTGTATCTTTTATAGGATGATAATATTTTCTACAAATTATATTATTATCTGTTAGTATTTTTTCATATTTATCGTAGTATTCATTAAATAATAAAGCAAAACAAGCTGGTGTTATTTTATTATTATCGTGATAGCTAGGAAATAATTTAAAAGAATGTATATCTTGCGTTTCTATTTGTTTTTGAAAATAAATATACATATTTGAATGATGTTCAATAATTTTATTAAAAAAAACATCTAAATATTGAAGTATATAAGCTGCAGATATATCAGACATTTTTGCGTTATTTCCTTCTTTTACATAATAATTATTTGTTAAATTGATACCAAAATTAATCAAACATCTTACTTCTTTTTCATATTTATTATCTACTATAATTGCTCCTCCTTCACCAAAACCAAAAGGTTTTGTATGATGAAAACTAATGCTACAACCATTCCCATAATTCAAACAATTTTTATTCTTATAAAATGTATAACTTGTTGCTGCATTATCAAATATAATGTATTTATTATATGTTGTTGCCCATTGTTCATATTTTTCAATATTAACAACATTTCCAAAAATATTTGTAATTATTATTCCATCAATAATATCAACATCAATCTTATCTAGATCTATTCCCCCTTCATTATCGACATCTATTATTATAGTGTTCATTAATGAACCTTGAACACTTGGTGGGAATGTAAATGATTGAGTTGCCCACTGAATACTTTTATTATGATGATATTGTATTGCTGATGCTAACATTTGAATAGCTGTTGAACCATTATTTGTAACAATAATACTTTTATCGTTATTTATACAATAATATTCACGTATTTTCTCTTCAAGTAATTGTACATTTGGACCATAATTTGTAAAATGATTAGATTCAATTGAATTATTTAAATATAATTTTATTTTGTCAAAATCTATTTTTTTACTAGCTATCCATTTATCCATAATAATTAAATAAAAAATATTATTTAAGTTTTTCATTTAATAAATACTAATTGATTTATATTCACCTATATTGATCTATATTTTATATATTATTAAATTAAATATCAGGAACATTTCCATCACTATCTTTATTAACAGTTATTAATGGAATAAAAATGTTATTATATTTTTTAGTATTACCTAACTCAACAGCTTTTACATGATCACCTGGTAGAATCCATTCCTCTTTATATTCATATCCATCACTAATTGATTTAATTTTTTTTAAATCAACTTTATAGCTATCAGCATTTCTTTTGTAATATTCAATATTATTTTTATTTTTATCTTGATCATTATTTTTATTATTAATGATATCGGCTTGTTTTTGTAAATTAAGTGGCATTTCTAGTAATAAGTTTCCTAATGTTTTTACGTTATATACATGAGCACTATGGACACTATGTGCGGGTTTTAACGGGAAATTATTATATGTTACATTTTCTTCTGGTTCATGATAATAAGGCATATATCCATCAAGATATACAGATCTACTATATAATACATCTACTTTTGGAAATCGATTTATATATTTTACAACTATTTCTACATGATTAGGTTTCCAACTATCATCATCGTCTAAATGGAAATAATAATCATAATTTTCTTTTATTATTTTATTTATCCCATACTTTGTTGCTTTTGTTCCACCAATTGACCAATAATTTTCTTTAACTTTAAAATTATAAGTTCTAAAACTTTCTGGATTATTATAGTAATAAATATCTCCATTATAACTTTTACATATATCTTCAAATTCTTCATTATCACTATAATCATCACCTATTACAAATAATTTAAAGTTTTTATAAGTTTGATTTTCTAACGATTTAAATGCTTTTTTTAAATAACCTTTACTTAATCCATTTTTACGTTTATATGTACACATTACAACAGCTAATTTTAATAATTTTGGATCATCCATAATAAGTATATTATATATTTTTTAAATTATTAAATTATTAAATTATTAGATTTATAAGAGTATATTTATTTAAAAATCTTATATATTTAAATAGAATTAGTTATATACTTTTATATGGAAATTATTTTAATAGGTGGTGGTGGTAACTGTAAAAAAATAATAGATATGATAATATCACAAAATATGAAAATAAAAGGAATTTTAGATGATAAATATAATAATATAGAAATTGATTTTTATAGGAATACAAAAATAATTGATAAAATATCTGAATTATCTAACTACAAAAAATATAATATAATTGTAACAATTGGTAGTATAGATTTTAGAAAAAACTTTTTTAATAAATATAATGATTATAATTTTCCAAATCTTATTCATCCAAATTCATATATATCTGAATCTTCCCAATTAGGAAAAGGTATTGTTATTCATTATGGAGTTTATGTTGGACCAGATACAATTATTGATGATTTTTGTCATTTGGATACTAATTGTATTGTTGAACATGATTGTAAATTAAAAAAAAATATTATGGTATGCCCAGGAGTTAACATATGTGGAGGAGTAGATATTAATGATGATGTTTTTATAGGTGCTGGAACAACTATTATAAATTCAACAAAAAATAATAAAATTATTTTACATGAGAAATGTTTTATAGGTGCAGGATCGTTAATTACAAACATTATTGAAAAAAATAAACTATATTATGGAACTCCGTTATTAAATAATATAATTAAAAATTAAAATATTCATATTAATTTTTGTAATTAATTATTAAAAATTAATATGAAACAATTGAAAAAGTCTGAAACAATATATTATATGTTTAATTTTAATTAGATATTCTGTGGTAAAAACATTTTTTAAATTATTGGAATAATCTATATAAGTTTTATTTTATTTTTTTTATAAATAATAAATTCGTTAATAAAATTTGGATGTTTATAATCAACATCATTAGTATTTATATTATGAATATTTTCTATGCTACCAATAACTTCATATATATCTTTGTTGAGATTCTTAACAATATAATCAACAGCAGGTCGAACTTCTGGAGAATATATATCATCGTAATAATCATCAAAACAAATAAAACCACCATAGTTTACAAAATCCATATAATTGTTCCAATCACGTATAACTGCGTCATATGAATGGTCACCATCTATAAATAAAATATCAACCTTAGTATTTTTATTTTTAAGTTCTTGTAATAATTCGGTATCTTGTGAAAATTTGGGATATACGCAAAAATTATAGTTATTTATGTTGTTACGTGTTAAGTTATTATTTAACACTTGAACTTGAGATAATTCTTCTTTATAATGGGATTTGTCTAGTACGCAAGGATCAATACATATGAGATTAGTTTTAAACTTATGTTGCATAATTAGTGAAGCAGAACTACCAATATAACTACCTATTTCAAGATAAGTTTTTTCTTTATTATCTAATAAAGACCTTAGGTCATATAATATATAGGTAGACTCATGAAATTTCCTACCAGAAATATTTTTATTTACGTCCCTCAAAATGTTAATAGAATTACTATTTTTGTGTAAACTAAGTAAATTATTTAACATATATAATAATAATAATAATAATATATTTAAATTAAAATTTTAATAATAACTATGTTATATCTAAATAAATATAACATAATTATATATAACTATATATATGATTCTAAGTAAAAGTAGTAGGAAGTATATACAATTTATTATGAAATATTATAATAATATTCACCCTTTAAACAAAAAAGATGAAGAACTTTTGGAAAAAATATACGATCAAATACATGCATCTGATAAATATTTAAAATTATTAAAGAAAAAAGATAAGAATATTGTTTATAAAAAGCAATATCTAAAAATAAATTATTTCGAACAAATTCCTAAGCCAACTACATTCAATCCTACAGCATTTCCACAAAATATGAGGACATACATCGACGAAACTATGGAACATTTGATTACCTATGATATTTCTCTCATGGATATGAATATTAAGATACATTTTGTAATTGAAAAAATGAATAATGATATGACATTATCGAAATATGATTCATATATAGACAAAATTATTCAATGGTTATATATAGTTAATAAGTACGCTAATAATAAATGTGTAAAAGATTTAACTATATATTTCTATCTAACCTCTTTGAAAAAACGATTACCTGTGACTTCTATTGATATTTTAGGTGAAAAACATATGAACACAGCATTTACTTATTCATGTCCAGTAAATATGAATGCTGAAATCATTATATATAGACAAGAGGAATGGTTTAAGGTTTTTATTCATGAGACCTTTCATACTTTTGGATTAGATTTTTCAGGAATTCGTCATTCTCTCGCAGATTGTAATAAAGAAATACTTTCCATATTTAAGGTTAAATCTGATGTAAATTTATATGAAGCCTATGCTGAGTTTTGGGCAAAAATATTTAATGCTGGTTTTTGCGCTTATCATAAAATTTAAAAAAAAGATGATATACATTCTTTTGTAACAAAATATCATATATTAATTACATGGGAAAAAGATTATACAACTTATCAAATGGTGAAGATATTAAATTTTTTAGGATTAACATATAAAAATTTATATTCTTCATCTAAATATGCAGGCGTGTTAAGAGATAATTTATATAAGGAAAATACAAATGTATTAGCGTATTACATAATAAATGCTGTATTATTAAATAATTATACATATTTTCTAGAGTGGTGTGATAAAAATAACATCCATTTTTTTCAATTCAAACAAACAACAGGTAACTTAAATAAATTATGCGATTTCATTAAAAAAAAATATAAGGACATCAATATGTTATCAAATGTTGAAAAAACAGAGAATATTCTGAATAATATTAAAAATACTAAAAAAAATGAAGATATATTAATGAATACAAGAATGACATTATGTGAATTATTATAAAAATTGAAATAATACCGAATAAAATATCAAACGTAATAAGTAAGAAAAATGGGGATCAGATATTTAAATAAATATTTTAAAAAAAAATGCTCTAAATCGATAAAAAATATTTCTTTATCAGATATGAAAAATAAGAAAATAGCAGTAGATATAAGTATTTATATGTATAAATATAGAGGTGATAATACGTTGATTGAAAGTTTCTATCTAATGATGGGATTATTTAAACAAAATAATATAATTCCTATTTTCATATTTGATGGAAAACCTCCCCCAGAAAAAAATGAAGTATTAAAAGAAAGAAGAAAATTAAGAATGATTTCAGAAAAAGAATATAATGAACTAAGTGAAAAATTAAAGAATGATATAAATAAGCTAACAGATGGCGAGAAGGGAGATATATTAAATGAATTAGATATGTTGAAGAAAAAAACAACATATATAACAAAAGAGAATATTAGAGATGTTAAATCATTAATTAGTGCATATGGATATTCGTATTATGAAGCTGATGGAGAAGCAGATGATCTTTGTGTTCAGTTAGTTTCTACAAATAAAGTATGGGCTTGTATGAGTGAAGATATGGACATGTTTATGTATGGATGTCCATATGTTCTGCGATATTTAAATCTAATGAAAAGTACAATAACTTTATATGATACATATGGAATATTGAATGAGATTGGTATTGAGATGGATGATTTTAAAGTTATATGTGCGTTATCAGGAACAGATTATAACTTTAAAAATGAAATTAATTTATACGATATATTACAATTATTTGAAAAATACAAACATTATAATATTGATAAATTAGACTTTTATAATTGGCTTAATTTGAACAATCCAAATGTATTACAAAGAGGAGATATCAAAAAGGTATTAGATATATTCTCACTAGATTATCTTTTAGTTAAAGAAGATATAAAAATAACTAATGGACCATTAATTCATAATGAAATGCGTCCTATTTTAGAAAAGGATGGATTTATATTTGCTTATTAAATAAGTATTTCAATTAGTAATGATATAAAATAAAAAACTTTTTATTGTTTTTTATTTTATTCTTTTTTGTTTTTTATTTTTTATTTTATTCTTTTTTGTTTATTTATATAATAAATGTTTTTTTTTAATTTATTTACTACATTTTTTATAATTGTTATCATTATTTATTGTTTATAATATTTATTGTTTATAATATTTAAACACCCTCTGGAAGTGGCTTACCACTCTTGGCAAAATGGTGAGTCATATACTTTTGAAGATTAAAGTAGGTAAGCTGGTCCTCCTTTGTAAGCTTAAGAAGTGAAGATAGTTGCTTATCAGGATGGATTTGACGACCATTAAGCTTATCTTGAAGATCGTTGGCACGAATATACTTGTTAATCTCCTTAGTAACATCGGTGCGTGCCATCTCAGTTCCATGAGGTTGCTTAATAAAATCAGCGAGCTCATTAGAGATCAAAGTGGGCTTAGTGAATCCACTAGGAGCACGATTACCAGCCTTACGCTTGTTACGACCACTCTTCTTCTGAAGAGTCTTCACCTCACGAGTCCATGCTTTCTCAAGAGCACGGAACTCAGTCTTCATAGAAGAGATCCAAGTGTTCAATTGTTGAAGCTTGGAAAGGAAGGCCATAGATTGCTCAGCAAGAGCGTTATCCTCGGTAGGAGGCTCAGGAGCAGCATCTGTCTCAGGAGCTGTCTCCTGAACAACAGGTGGTGCGGGTTCAGGAGCATCAGCCTTCTTGGTTGTCTTCTTGGCCTTAGTTTCGGTAGCCTTTGCCTTAGCAGGAGTCTTAGGAGTGGTAGTGGTAGTTGCCTTTGCCATCTATTATACTATAGTCTAGTAAATACCTTTTAAGTATATTTTTAACATAATATATATTTGTTAGGATATATCAAGCTAAATATTTAATATTAATAATTCATAGATTGAAATAACCAAGGTAACGCACATGCAGCTTCTGGATTTACTAAAGTTATTGATCCCAATACATAAAAAGAGCCTAATGCTTGACTATCTTGATCAATTCCGGTATTTACTATATTTTCTAAAATAGTTAATGTTTTTCTTCTAATAATATCTATATCATTTTCCACTAATAATTCATTTATATTTAGATTTCTAAAAGGATTTCCTATTGGGCAAATATTACGTCTAGTCTCATATGGTAATTGAGCTCTATACATCCAAATATCTTCTATTTCGCGTAATAATTTAATTAGTTGATGACAATTTAAATCTATAAACCAATCTGGGTTACTATAATTACCTAACAAATCAATATTATGAAATAAATTAGTAATTCTATCACATGTGCTAATATTATTTTTTACTAATATATTTTCATCAATGTCTAGAGTTATAGATTGTTTTAATACCTTGCTTAAATTTATAAGTTTATTTATATTTGATATAATTGTTCGTGAGAGAACAGAGCGATTATACGGATTCTGGGTTTTTAATCCACCTCTTATTAATAGATTATGAAGAGATACCATATCAAATCCATATATGAACCCATCTTCGTCTTTAAAACTGACAAATTGAGGATATTTTATATCGGTTAATTTATCTCCAGATAAAAAGTCAGTTTCATTTGTGCACAAAGAACGAGTACGTAATCCTTCACCATGTAATTTTAAATACTTTCGAAATAAACACCCTCTACAATATTTTTGTATTTTAATAATATATTGAGAGAGAGACATAAAAACGTAAATACGATTAAATAATTCTGTTTTATTACCGGTTACTTTTAATTTATAAGTTTTACTTATTTTTTTCAATTGTTGCAAATTATAATTATATCTTACTAAGAGAGAAATCTCATTTATATTAGGTATTATAAAATCATAATCTGATATTTTTGGAAGTTTGGAAGGTTTATCTATATCTCTTTCTACACTTTTTGCAAGTATTTTCATATATTTTGTAATTGAGTCTTTTGTTTTAGTTACATTATTACATATATTATTACATATAACATTATCTATAATTTCCATAATATTATTATATTATACATACATAATAATCTTTTAATTAATTTTATAAGGTAATAAATATATTATCATTTTTTTCCTTATCATATATGATTTAATTATTATTTAAGAATTAAATTAAAATTGATAGATAAAATTATGAAAAATATAAAAATATTATGTGTTACTTTTATACATAAATAATATAATATTGTGAGCAGATTGTGAGCATTATGCTGTAATACGTATTAATTAAAAAAAAATTGATTTAAAGGAACTTCTATATAGTATACTATCATATATAAGATGGCAGAGACTATTATTGACGGCACTACATTCAACACATCTGAAATCAAGTATTCTGCGCCTAAGGCGTTGGGAAATCTTGGTGGTAAGACAATTAATATTTTGAATCCTACTACAAATACAGGACTTCGTTTATCAACCCCTTTGATGTTAACATGGGGTGCTAGTGATTTTGAAGATAATAAGAAGTTTGAAATGCCTCTTCAATTCCCAACAGAAGAATATAAGACTGACGACGCAACTAGCTTTTTGGCAAATATGCAAGCTTTTGAGGAAAAGGTCAAGGCAGACGCACTTACTCATTCTAAGGAATGGTTTGGTAAGCTTCATAAGAATGCTGAGGTAGTTGAAGCACTATTCACTCCTATGTTGAAGTATCCTAAGGATAAGATTACTGGTGATCCTGACACTTCGAAGGCTCCTTTACTAAGAGTAAAGATTCAAATGTGGGATGGTAGTTGGAAGGTTCTTATTTGTGATGAAGATGGTGCGAAGTTGTTTCCTAATCCATCTGATTCTCAAGACACACCTATTAATTATCTCACTAAAGGAACACACTTGGCTACAATTATTCAGTGCGGGGGAATCTGGGTTATGAAGTCTGGTAAGTTTGGCGTTACTTGGAAGCTTGTTCAAGCAGTTGTTCAACGTCCCAAGGCTTCTCTATTGGACGAGTGTTTGATTAGTCTTAAGCCAAACGATAAGCAACGTTTGAAGACACTTTCGGCATCATCAACAAATGATAATGAGGATACTAATGTTGCTGATGTTGAAGATACTGATGAAGATGAGGAAGAGGAAGAGGAAGAATCTGAAGCAGAGCCAGAGCCAGAGCCAGAGCCAGAGCCTGAGCCTGAGCCAGAGCCTGAGCCTGAGCCTGAGCCTGAATCAGTCTTTACAAAGCCTAAGAAGAAGGTTGTTAGAAAGAAGGCAGTCTAATTTAAAGAACTCAAAAAATACGAAATAAAACGCAAAAAATACGAAATAAAAACGCAAAAA
>Ga0206125_10001034_pt1 | contig 34401 bp, 45 predicted proteins | sample Helgoland_Spring_4_FD_148598 | JGI IMG/M metagenome (GOLD analysis project Ga0206125, IMG submission 148598) | Pelagic subsurface seawater microbial communities from Kabeltonne, Helgoland, North Sea - Helgoland_Spring_Bloom_20160331_1 | ecosystem: Environmental > Aquatic > Marine > Epipelagic ... | reverse complement strand
CTAATATGATCTTCTTTAGTCCATCCCGCTGTTTTCCCTTTTATTAAATGAGCTTTATCGTACCAGCTGCTATAGGGACCACTTAAAGCTTCCATCTCATTGACTCTAAAGCTTAAAAGAATCGCTTTTTTAATCCATTCATGAATAACCCAGTCGGCACCTTTTTTTTCTGAAACTCTTATTTTACCTTGGTCAAGAGATTCTATCGTATTTTCAATAGCGGTAATAATTTTTGAGTCCGAGTCTTTAGAAATAGTGTCTTTTACTTCCCAAGCTTGATTAATTGTGTTTTCTAGTTCCATAATTTTAATTAATGTTTTTATTTATTTCAGTTAAAAAATCAATGAGGTTATTTACCTTATAATGAACATGCTTTCCATCATATCCTTCTTTACAGTAGTTATCATTATTTTCAACCCAGGCCGTTTTCATTCCCAAGTTGTGAGCAGGTAATAAATTTTTAGCAATATCTTCAAAAAAAATACTCTTTTTTGGATCTAGATTGTGGGTAGAAACTAACAAATGATAAGGTTCCACTTCAGGTTTTGGAATAAATTTTGAGTCAACAATATCAAACATTTTAGTAAAATGTTTTTCTATACCCAGACGTTCAGTTACTTTTTGAGCATGTTTCCTGGTACCATTCGTAAAAATAATTTTCTCTCCTGGTAATTTCTCGATTTGGACTCCTAACTCTTCATCTTTATTAAGCAATGTATAGTCAATATCGTGTACAAATTCTAAAAATTTATCTGCATCAATATCGTGTTTTTTCATTAAGCCATTAAGCGTAGTCCCGTGGTCATGAAAATAAGTATTTTTAATTTTTAAAGCTTCTTCCTTGGAGACGCCTAAATTTTCTTCTATGAACTGACACATTAAATCATCAATCTTGTCAAACAAGTTAGTGGTATTTGGGTAAAGAGTATTATCTAAGTCAAAAATCCAGTGACGTATATTTTTAAGTTCTATCATTGAATAATTAATGTTCCTGCTCCAATGCTAGAAAACAATTCATGCAAAACAGCATGAGGTTTTCTTCCATCAATAATTACAACCCCCTTCACTCCCCCTTGAATAGCAGATATACAGGTTCGAATTTTAGGAATCATTCCACCAGTAATTGTTTCATTTTGTATTAGCTCTTCAGCCTCTGCAATAGTTAGCCTTGAGATTAAATTTCCATTCCTGTCATTCACACCAGGAACATCAGTCATTAACAGTAATCTTTCAGCATTAATTTCATTTGCTATAGTTCCAGCAGCAGTATCTGCATTAATATTGTAAATCTGTCCTTTAGAATCAATTCCCATAGGCGCTACTACTGGAATCAACCCTTCTTCAATAAAAGTATTAAGTAGTTCTATATTAATATTTTCTGGCTCAGCGACAAATCCAAGCTCAGGATTCATAGCTTTAGTAACATGAATAATATTGTTTTTTTTAACAGTTACAGATTCAGCTTTAGTTCCATATTGTTGAATGGTGTTTACCAAGTCTGGGTTAATTTCATTAAGCAAAACTTCTTCTACTATTTTAATAACTTTTTCGTCTGTTACTCTCAAACCTAAAATAAATTTAGATTCAATATTTTGTTCTTTTAATTTTATTTTGATTTGAGGGCCACCACCATGAATAACAATTGGCTTTATACCAATTCTTTTACAGACAGCAGCATCTTGAGCAAAAGCCTTAGTTAACTGGTCAGTTGCCATTACTTGACCGCCATATTTTAGAATAATTTTCTTATTTTGATATTTTTCAATGAACTTAGTTGCTTCTTTTAGTGGAGGGGCCTCTTTTGGCCAAAACTCTGAAAAATCCATCTAGACTGTTTTGATTGTAGTTTTTCTAATAATTACATATTGCTGTGCCATAGTTAGAACGTTGTTAACCGTCCAATAGACCACCAGTCCCGAAGGAAACGAAGCTAGCATTACCGTTAAGAATAGAGGAAAGAATGCAAATATCTTAGCTTGTATAGGATCAGTTGGAGCAGGATTTAGCTTCTGCTGAATCCACATGCTCACTCCCATTAAAATAGGCCATACACCAATCATTAAAAATGAAGGAGGATCCCATGGTATTAAACCAAACAAATTAAACAACGAAGTTGGGTCAGGTGCTGACAAGTCTTGAATCCAACCAAAGAATGGAGCGTGTCTCATTTCTAAAGTTACAAACAGCATTTTGTAAATAGCGAAGAAAAATGGAATTTGAATTAACATCGGTAAACAACCAGAGACAGGATTGATTTTTTCTTTTCTATACAGACCCATCATTTCCGTTTGAATTTTTTGTTTATCGTCTTTATATAAATCTTTCATCCTAGCCATTTCTGGCTGTAGAGCTTTCATTTTAGCCATCGATGCAAAAGAGTAGTTTGCAAGTGGAAAAAATAAAATTCTTATTCCAGCAGTCAATAAAACAATGGCCCATCCAAAATTACCTGAAAAATTATATAAATAATCGATGATAAAAAATAAAGGTTTTGTAAAAAAGTAAAACCATCCCCAATCAATTGCTAAATCAAATTTATTGATATTCGCAGATTCTGCGTATCCATCAATTGCCTTTACTTCTTTAGCTCCTATAAAAAATTGAGAAGAGCTTGAATTTGTTTTTCCAGATGTAATGGATGTTGGATTAGTTAAAATATAATTAGCCTTGTAAGCAGTGTCGTAAATAAACTCTGCATTAAAGGCTTGTTTTTTTTGTGGAACAATTGCTGTGAGCCAATATTTGTCTGTAATACCAAGCCAACCTGACGTCCCTTGGTATTTTTGGTTCTTGTCCTTAATGTCGTCATAATCTTCTTCTTGAAGGGTTTCATCAATCACTCCAACTAAACCCTCATGCAGAATGTAAAAATCTTGAATTTGTGGTTTTTCTTTTCTAGTTATTTGAGAATAGTGAAAAAGATCCACAGTACTCTTGGAATTGTTTTTAATACTTTCGGTAATAGAGAATAAATACTGATCATCAATCTCAATTTTTTTTGTAAAAATTAAGCCGTTTTGATTGTCCCATTCTAATTCTATAGGAGTTCTGGGAGTAAGAGTCCTATTTTTAGTAAGTTTCCAAACGCTATTGTTATCAGGAACGTCAATATTGTTAGCACTTGCCCAGCCACTTTCTAAATAATATCCTTTGTTAATTTTTTTAGGATTTAAAATAACTACTTGTTTGCTGTTTTCATCAAGGCTTTCTTGGTAATTTTTTAATGTAACATCGTCAATCAACGCTCCAACTAAAGAAATAGAACCAGTTATTTTTGCATTATCTAATTTTACTCTTTGGTCTGTTACTAGCGCTTCTTGTCTAGACATTTTTTGTTCTTGTAACTGAATTCTTTTATTTAAAGATGGAGCAGAAGGCTTTTCTGCAGTCGGTTTAGTTTGTACGGTTTTTTCTATCAGTGCCTGCTCTTTCTTTATCTCAGGATCTACTACAAGCACTTGCCAACCTACGATGATAATAGTGGAAAGTACGATGGCTGTTAAAACATTTTTAGTATCCATTATATATTTTTTTCTTTCTGTACAGGGTCGTATCCAGCGCTACCACCCAACCAAGTTAGGGGATGACATTTTAATATTCGGAGAGTTCCCTTGCCACAACCTTTAAGACAACCATGCACTTTAACTGAATCTATAAAATAATCAGAACATGTCGGTTCAAATCTACAAGAATGATGCAACAAAGGAGAAATTAAATATTTATAACCCTTTATTATACCGATGACGCATTGACTCAAGAATTGATTCATAAATGTACTTTTAATTTGCTTCTTTAAATTTGCTCTTCAGCTCTTCCACTAAATTTTGAAAGTTCTCATCATATACTTTTGCTTTTGCAAAAATTGCATATTTATATTTTTTGTTAAACGAAGAGCTCAGTTCTACGATTGCTTTTCTGGTTGCCATTTTTAATCTTCTTCTAATTTTATTTCTTTTGACTGCGTTACCAAGTTTTTTTGCAGAAACACAGCTTAACACTACTTTACGATTATTGCTTAGTTCTTGCTCTAGTTTTCTATAATAAATCGTAAATAATTTTGATATTACTTTTTTACTTTTTAAAATCTGTTTAAATTCAGTATTGCCAGAAAGACTTTCAAATTGGATGGAAGCTGCCATTACACTAAGCAGATATTCTTTTTCTACCTTTTGCTCTTCTTCTTGCTATGACTTTTACTCCACTTTTAGTAGCCATTCGCGAACGGAATCCGTGTCTTCTAGCTCTTACTTTTTTGCTTGGTTGAAATGTACGTTTCATTGCTATATTTGCTATATTTAAATTTTCGCTATTTATAGGTAATTCGATTTAGGATGTACAGGATAAATTAAGTATTAAATATCAATATATGAAAAAATTTTCTAAGCTAAAAATAGGGATAGGCCTTGCCTATTTATCTATTGTGACTGGAGTGGTGGTTCTGTTTTTTTATTATGGGGCTAATTCCTTTTTAGATCTAGAGTTTTTAAAAAACAATAAAGAAGAAATATTCAATTTTAGAGACCAAAACTTTATTTTATTGTCAGCTATCTATTCTTTAGTTGCAATTCTATGGGTATTTCTCATGGGGTTTGGATTGCCTATGGTAATTATTGCTGGCTTTGCTTTTGGGGTAGTATGGGGATCAATTCTTTCCATTGTTTCATTTTCTATAGGAGCCACACTTCTTTATGTATTTGCTAATCATTATTTCAAAGATTTAGTTCATCAGTATCTAAGCAACAGATTTTCTTCACTAACAAAACACTTTAATGAAAATGAATTTAGTTATTTCTTTTTTATTCGTGTCATTCCTGGAATTCCTTTTCCAGTTAAAAATATCATGCCAGTTTTGTTTAATATGAAAGTAAAGAATTTTTTTCTAGCCACTTTTTTTGGAGAATTAGTGCCCATTATTATCTCTGTTAGTATTGCCAGTGGATTTGCAGGGGCATTTGAAAATAACAAACAATTGAGTTTTGATTTATTTTATACTCCAGAAATATTTCTTCCTTTATTGGGAATGGGTTTTATGGTACTATTTACTAACTATTTAAAAAAAAAATATTTTAGAAAATAAATTATGACATTTGAACTTCCAACTTTAAACTACCCCAAAAATGCTTTAGCTCCGGTAATGTCTGAGGAGACTCTTGATCTTCATCACGGTAAACATCACCAAACATACATTACTAACTTGAATAACCTTGTTAAAGACACAGACCTTTCTGGATTGTCTTTAGAAGAAATTATTAGAAAGACTGCAGCGGATACTTCTAAAGCTGGGATTTTTAACAATGCAGGACAGCATTGGAATCATATTTTATTTTGGAATTGTATGAAGCCAAAGGGCGGTGGAGCAATGCCACCCGAACTAGAAAAAAGAATTATTTCAGACTTTGGGAGTGTAGATCAATTCAAACAAGATTTTATTCAAGCAGGCACTACACAGTTTGGGTCTGGCTGGGCCTGGTTAGCCATTAATAATGGAAAACTAGTAGTTACTAAAACTGCCAACGCATCTAATCCCTTGGTCGATAACATGAAACCTATCTTCGGTTGTGATGTGTGGGAGCATTCTTATTATGTTGATTATCGAAATAGAAGACCCGACTACTTAAAAGCTTTTGTTAATGATCTTGCTGACTGGGAATTTGTTGCCTCTCAATTAGATTAGTTTTTATATTTCAGACATAGTCCATCACAAATAGGAGGAAGAGAATGTTAAAAAGTATTTTTATAATTTTTCTGTTTCAGCTTATTGGAGAATCCATTCAAAAATATTTTGAACTTACCATTCCAGGCCCAGTTATTGGCCTAATTCTTTTATTAATGAGCTTTATATTGTTAAAAAATAATAAAAATCTTTTTGTTAATAAAGTAAAAAATGAAATTAGTTCAACAGCTATTCATATTTCAAATTACCTTTCCTTGTTGTTTGTCCCAATAGGAGTGGGTGTTGTGATGCATCTTTCTTATTTAGAAAAAAATTATATCGAGGTTTTAGGTGTCATTTTCTTTAGTACCATTTTAACTATTGGTTTTACAGCGCTTGTTATGGAAGCCATCAATAATCGATTTAAAAAAAATGATAGAAAAAAATAAATTATATAATATTTGGGTTTATTTACAGGCAGAACCTCTGTTTTGGCTTACCTTAACTATTGGCGCTTTTTTAATTGGAGATTATTTTTATAAAAAATCTAAGCTAAACCCATTAGTGAATCCAGTTGCTATTTCTATATTAATTGTATCGGGTGTTTTAATTGTTACGGATGTTTCTTACGAAAGGTATTTTAATGGAGCAAAGTTTATTCATTTTATGCTGGGGCCAGCTACCGTTGCTTTGGCCATACCTATTTACAAACAAATTCATCTAATTAAAAAAGAATCAGGAAGTATTTTTATTTCACTATTTCTAGGCTCTTTATTTGCAATTTTCAGTACTTACTTTTTTGCAAAATTAATGAATTTAGATCTTGAAATTATTTATAGTATGATGCCACGATCTGTTACTGCTCCTATTGCCATGGGTATCTCGGAGCTTATAGGGGGTGTTCCTTCTTTAACCGCGATTATTACAATTATCACAGGAATTGTAGGAGCTTCTTTTGGCACATTTGCCTTAGATGTATTGCGAGTAAAAGATATGACCGCACGAGGATTTGCTTTTGGACTTGCTAGTCATGGAATAGGGACTGCTAGGGCTATGAGCAAAAATAAAACCGCAGGTGTATTTGCCGCATTAGCTCTGGGTTTAAGTGGAATTGCGACATCTATTTTAATACCACTATTATTTAAACTAATTAATTTTTAATTTTTTTACTAATTTAAAAAGATTTGTAATTTTCCTTTCATTTATTAAGCCTGTATTAAAATTTCTTGGAGAGGTGTGGTAAGAGCTTACCAACAACTTCCCATCTGGAAGTTTATATTTTTTACCATGACTAAAAATATAATTTTTTTTATCAAGCGAATATTTTCTTTGGTAAAATTTTAATATTTCATCGAAAGCCACTTTACCAATTGTAACCAAAATTTTGGCCTCTCTTAGGATATATAGTTCTCCTTCCAAAAACTTAGAACAGTTTAATAATTCTTTTAAATCTGGCTTATCTCCTGGAGGCACACATTTTAAAACATTGGTTATAAAGCAGGATAGTTTTAAACCATCGTTAATATCGGTAGAGGTTGACTGATTAGATAGACCCGCTTTGTAAAGGCACTTAAACAGAAGATCTCCCGATTTATCTCCTGTAAATACACGGCCCGTTCTAGTAGCTCCGTGAGCTGCTGGCGCGAGACCAAAAATGATTATTTTTGATTTTTTATCGCCAAATCCAGGAGTAGGTTTCCCCCAGTAGATTTGATTACGGTATTGTTTCCTTTTTTCTTTTGAAATTTTTTTTCTAAAAGCAACTAATCTCGGGCACTTAGAACAATTGGTAATTGTTTGATTTAAATTATCTAAACTTATCTTCATAGAATTTTGAATATAACACCTTAGATTTTGGCGTATAGTTTTAAGACAACGTAAGAATTAACAATATCCATGCCTGCGGTATTTTGTTCAAAATAGCATGTAACTTATTTTTAATTTTTTTTACAATTAAATACAAAGTATAAGTTTTCTTAATGAGTAAAATTATCTCCTTAATAATTGTTTTTGTGCTTATGCTTATTGGAATATCCAATGCTCATATTCAGCATTATGCAAATTTAAACGAAATAAAATTTGAAATATATAGAAACGATAACAAGGTTGGTTATCATAATATTATTTTTAGTAGAGACAGAGGAATGTTAACGGTTAAAAATGAGATCCAGTTTGAAATTAAAAAACTAGGGATTTCATTTTATAAATACCAATCTGAAGGCACAGAAGTATACGATCAGGACGGACTTCTATTTAGATTTAATTCTAAAACTTCCGACAATGGAAAATTGAAATTTTGCAATATAGAGGCGCAAAATAATAAAAATTATTTAATAGAGGGAACTAATTATAAAGGCTCTTTAAATAAAGATTTTGCAATTTCTTCTTATTGGAACCATGAAATTTTAAAAAAAAATACACAAATTTCAGGCATCACTTGTAAGATACGAAATCAAAAAGTTACTTTTCTCAAAAATGAAACAATAGAAGTAAAAGGGCAAACAACCAAAACTTCAGTTTTTAATATCAAGGGAGAAGGACTAGATACCCAAATATGGTATCGAAAAAAAGATATGGCTATTGCAAGGCAAATTCTTAATCAAAAAGGAATTTGGCGTTATGAAATAATAAGTCTTAATTAGGATTCTGTTTTAAGAATTCAATATAATTCGTTACTTCATTAAACTTTTCATCCTCAATATCTTTGTAGCTATTGTTAAATTTATTTTTAACGCAAAGGGCAACATGTGCGTAAGGATTTCTACCTTTGGGATGATAGGGGTGATCTGGTAACTGACCTTGTAAATAATCGCCAGCTTCCTGTATTATTTTCCACAGTCTGCTTGCATTTTCTTTGTTCATATTTTTAAATAGATTATAAGATTATATTATGATCACAAAAGTTTTTTACAATCATTCCTGCAGTATCTGCAAAACTGAAATCGATCACTATAAAAAAATTACTAAAGACGAATTTGACTTTATTGATATTACAAATAATCACGATGCGCGTGTTAGTACTAATTTAGATAAAGCTAGCTTGTTAAGAAGAATGCATGTGATTGAAAATGGAACTTTGTATTCTGGAGCAAAAGCATTCTTAATTGTGTGGTCCAAAATACCTAGATACCGAATTCTATCCAAAATATTTAGCTTGCCGGTAATTTTCACAGCATTCCATTTGTTGTATGAGGTAATCGCTTATTGCCTATTTTTAAAGAATAAAGACCAGTTAACTAATAAAGAATAATTGCAGTCTTCTATTATATAGGCCTAGTAACACTTATTTTCCTATAAAGATCATAGTTTGACTTTGATGATATTTTTCTATCTAAAACGATCTGTATTTGTTTATACAAATGCATAATTACTAATACTAACAAGAAAGTACAAAATGAGTCTAAAAGGAAAAGTAAAATGGTTTAATGAAAAAAAAGGTTTTGGTTTCATTGAACGCGAAGACGGAAAAAAAGATGTTTTCGTTCATATCTCTGCAGTCCAAGCGGCTGGCTTAGATTACTTAGATGAAGGAAGTTCTATAAATTTTGATGTTGAAGATGGACCTAAAGGACCTTCTGCAGTAAATCTAAAGCAAGAATAATCCCAATCGTAAAATAGTTAGGAGGCCCGTTTTGGGCATACACTACAATTACAAAGCAAAGCGTGGTGAACGTGCTATGCAAAAGGAGCAAAAACGAAAAAGTCGTTTAGCTTCTAAAAAATTGAAGCGGGCCCCCTTAACTACCACTACCACCACTCCATCTTTTACAAGTGCTCCAAGAGAAAAACGTGTAGAGATGCACGATATTAATAAAACTATTACTTTGGACGATCTAACTAATCCTGACAATTAATTTTTTTTACTAAACGAAATTAAAAAATTCACTGGATTTTAAAAAAACAACATGTATTAACAATCGAAAATATGGAATTAAAGTTAAGAAATATCGCTATTATTGCCCACGTTGACCACGGAAAAACAACCTTGCTTGATAACATTATGAAGCAAAGTGGAATGTTTCGAGACAATGAGGCCGTAGCTGAACGGTTAATGGATTCTGGTGATTTAGAAAAAGAAAGAGGAATTACTATTCTTGCAAAACCTACATCGGTGATGTGGAAAGATGTTCGAATGAATATTATTGACACGCCAGGTCACGCAGATTTTGGTGGAGAGGTAGAGCGTGTTCTTGGAATGACTGATGGTGTTATTCTTTTAGTTGATTCAGCAGAAGGTCCAATGCCGCAGACAAAATTTGTTTTAGGAAAAGCATTGAAGCAAGGCCTAAGACCCATTGTCGTTATTAATAAAATTGACAGACCCGATGGCAGACCCAAAGAAGTTATTGATGAAGTTTTTGATTTATTTGTTTCTTTAGACGCAACAGACGAACAGTTAGATTTTCCTATTTTGTATGCATCTGGAAGAGCAGGATGGTGTGCAAAAGAATTAGAAGATCCTAGAGAAAATTTACACCCACTATTAGATTTAATTTTAAAGCATGTGTCAGAACCAAAAGTCGACAAAGAAAGACCTTTTGCGATGTTGGTTACATTGCTTAGTGCAGACTCTTATTTAGGAAGATGTTTAGTAGGACGGGTTATTCATGGAACTGCAAAAATGAACGATAATGTAAAAGCTATTAATTTAAAAGGCGAAGAAGTGGATACTGGAAGATTAACTAAACTTTTTACTTTTGCTGGTACAGAAAGAATTCCTGCGGAAACGGTTTCTGCTGGTGATATTGTTTGTATTGCTGGATTAGCAGATGCTTCAGTTGCAGATACTATTTGTGATGTAGCAGTTGAAGAACCATTGCAATCTACTCCAATTGATCCTCCAACTATGTCAGTTACTATAACAGTTAATGATTCTCCTTTTGCTGGAAAAGATGGAAAAAAAGTTACATCAACAGTTATTCGTGAGCGATTAATGAAAGAAGCAGAAAGCAATGTCGCAATTACTTTCAAAGAAAATGATGGCAAAGATGCTTTCGAGATTGGTGGTAGAGGAGAGCTACAAATTGGAGTTTTGATTGAAACCATGAGAAGAGAAGGTTTTGAACTAACTGTGTCGAGACCAAAGGTTTTATATAAAACAGAAGATGGTCAAAAATTAGAGCCAATGGAAGAAGTCACTATTGATGTGGATGAAGAATATGCAAGTAGCGTAATTGATAATATGAATCAGCGTAAAGCTGAGATGACAGATATGAAAGACACTGGAGCTGCAAAAAAACGTATTATTTTTAAGGCACCATCTAGAGGGCTAATCGGATATCAAAGTAGATTTTTAACAGACACCAAAGGCACAGGAGTTCTAAACAGAATTTTTCATTCTTATGGACCATTTAAAGGTGAAATTATTGGAAGAAGAAGTGGAGCTTTAATATCAATTGATACAGGAAAGGCAGTTGCTTTTGCTATTTGGAAACTTCAGGAGAGAGGTAAAATGTTTGTTTCTCATAACACAGAAGTATACCAAGGAATGATTGTTGGAGAACATTCTAGAGAAAATGATCTAGTTATAAATGTCATGAAAGGAAAGCAGCTCACGAACATGCGTACTTCTGGTCATGACGAAGCAGTATCTCTGATACCGCCGGTTATTATGAATTTAGAAGAGTTAATGGCTTACATTAATGAAGATGAGTTATTAGAGGTCACTCCTCAACACTTAAGACTAAGAAAAAAATTTTTACTAGAGCACGAAAGAAAACGTGCTTCTAAAAGCTAATCCACAGGCTCTGTTAACAACTCGCGCGAAACAAGACGAGTGTTCTCCTTTTGATTCTATTTAGGACTCTAAATGAAACTTCTAGATGTTTGGTTTATACACTTTGTGAATAATTAATGAATCAAGCAGCTCTGGATAACTTTAGCTCACTCCAAATTTGATCTAGACAATCTACCAAATACTGCATCTTTTGATTATCGTGGTAGGGGGTTGGTGTGAATCTTAGCCTCTCAGTTCCTTTGGGAACAGTTGGATAGTTAATAGGTTGTACGTAAATTGAAAAATCATTTAACAGAATATCTGAAATCTCTTTACATCTTGCAGAATCTCGAACTAGCAAAGGAACTATATGGCTATCATTTTTAATAATAGGCAGATTTCTTTCTAGCATTAATTGTTTAAGTTTGTTTGCCCGCTCATGTAGCTCTAATCTTAAAGAATGGTTATTTTTTACTACACGAATACTAGCAATGGCTGCTGCTGCAATACTAGGAGGCATAGACGTTGTAAAAATAAACCCAGGTGCAAAAGATCTAATAATATCAGCAATATTTTTATTGGCAGCAATGTAACCACCCATAATTCCAAAACCTTTAGCAAGTGTTCCTTCAATAATATCTAGCTCATCAGTAACCCCCATTTTTTCAGATAAACCACCACCATTATCTCCATATAGGCCAACACCATGAACCTCATCCAAATAAGTAAGCGCATTATATTTTTTAGATACTCTAATAATATCTTTGATAGGACATAAATCACCATCCATAGAATAGACAGATTCAAATGCTACAATTTTAGGTTGTTCCTTGGGCGATTGCTTTAATAAAAATTCTAAATGATCTACATCATTGTGTCTCCAGATATGCTTATCTGATCTTCCATTTTTTATTCCTTCAATCATAGAAGCATGATTGTTTGCATCAGAATACACAATGCATCCTGGCAAAAATCTAGCCAGTGTACTTAAAGCACATTCGTTTGCGATATAACCAGAAGTGAAAATAAGAGCTGCTTCTTTATGATGAAACTTACAAAGCTCTCTTTCTAACTCTACGTGATAACTAGAGGTTCCAGAAATATTTCTAGTACCACCAGCTCCTGCACCAACGGCTTTAGCAGCATTTACGAATGCCTCAATAACTTCCGGGTTCTGACCCATTCCAAGATAGTCGTTACTACACCAGATAGTTACATCCGATTTAATTCCTAATTCATTATTAAAAACAGCTTTTGGAAACTCACCACTTTTACGAGTAATATTATTAAACACTCGGTAGCGACCTTCGCTTCTTAATTGGTTAAGAGCATTTTCAAAAGTATGGTTATAGTCAAATGTCATTATTAATTTAATTTATACAAAGAATTTCGTACATAATCTATTGCACTTTTGGCGCAACCACCTCTCCATTTTCTAACTTGGGAGGTGTATATTGTTGTCCAGCTGGAAAGCTACTCGTGAAACGATAATACACAAGAACACTTAAGAGCAAACAAAGACTGACAACAGACAATTTTATAATAGGCCACTCAGGTTTAGTTTTTTTTGCTAAATAACAAGAAATATAAAATATGAGAAAAGGAGCGGCGATTGAAGCTAGAATAATAATTTTTTTAATCATGGTTTAAAATAGCAACTTAAGTTTCTTAATTAAAGACATATTGGGAATATTTGGTTGGTCTCAGCACAACTCCTAAAGGATAAGATGGCCAAATAAGGAACGAATACTGAGACCAGCATTGTTACTAGCAAATAATTTTGTGCAAATTGTGACAATAGTTTTTCCTCTAATAATGTTGGTTTTAGCAAGCATAAAAGCAACAACCTTTGATTGTATAATTATTTTTGATTCTGGAGGAAAGAAATAAGACTGGCAAGACCAGCGATCAAAACTTGAGCCTGCAAAGTGAAAAGAATTTCAGTTCCCACACCAATAATCCACCAAATAGCAGATATAGAAATATACCAAACTAAGCTAAATGCAAAAGTACGAGCAATTTTTTTCCAGTCAATCTCTTTTTGGCCTTCTTCATTCATATTACAACTTTAAATTAATCTTGAGATAACATAAAGTACATTAATTATTTGGAAATAAATAATAAAATAATTAACATTAACTAGTGAGTTATTATGGGAAAAAGCAAAGACGCTAAAAAAGAAAAAAAGAAAGCAAAAAGTACAGCTCCAAAGGTTAGCAAGTCTAAGAAGCAGTATTAGTTTTTTGAAAAGGACGCTATTCATATAGTTCGCGTCCTTTTTTGTATTTTCATTCAGAGAAATAATCGGTGGTAATAATTTATGTTAAAAGAAAGTCTTTATTGGATCTTAGTTGGATTGGCGATTGGATTTGCTCTTTATTTAGCAGATAAATATATTTTTCTTTAAGCCATTTAATGGAAATAGAGATTCTAAAAAAATTATTCGAAGTTATTTTTCCAGTATTTTTTATAATTGGAATTGGGTATTTATTTGGGAAAAAAAATCCAGATTTTGATTCCAACGTTATTACTTCCTTTGCTGGAACTGTAGGAGTTCCCAGTCTTTTGTTTTATTCGCTTACCTTAAGTGATTTGGATTTTAATATTTTTTTAAAATTTGCAGGCATTACTCTTCTTTGCATAGGGTTATTTGCATTGATGGGAGTTACATTGCTTATAATTCTTAAGAGAAATATTTTACGAGAATTACCGCCTATCATTTTACCTAATATGGGAAATATGGGAATGGCCTTTTGTTTGTTTGCTTATGGAGCAAAAGGTTTTTCGATTGCAAGCGCGATTGCATCTGTAATTATGATTCTGCACTTTACCGTAAATATTTTTCTAGCAAAAGGAAAGTTTAGTATAGAGCCCTTATTAAAATCCACACCTCTGTATGTTATTTGTATTGCAGGTATTTTTTTATATTTTAAAATTCCAGTTCCTAAATTTGTTTCCAACACGACTATGCTCCTGGGATATACCACTATTGTTTTGGTGCTCAGTTCATTGGGAATAGCCTTGAGTAGCTTAAAAACAGTGAGTATTAAAAAAACATTAATTATTTCTTTTACGAGACTAATCGGAGGCCCAATTATTGCATTTACAGTGATTAAATTTTTTGGTTTGACAGGGTATCAAGCGGGAGTTTTATTTATTCAATGTTCTATGCCAGCTGCAGTGCTTACATATCTTTTGGCAAAAATGTATTCTCCCAAGGAGCAGGCTGATAATATTGCTAGTGTGATTGCAGCATCTACCTTTATATCTGTTGTTACTATTCCCGTTATAGTTTTTATCGCACTAACTGCTTTTGGTTAAGTTATTTGTTTTAGGATTTTTAAAATACCTTTGGTATTTTTCTTTTGGTACTTTTTTTTTATTTTTTGTTGATAGGTTTTTTTCTTTTTTTTGGGCATACTAAATTAACAATGGTCTTTTTTTTCAGCTTTTTTTGAAATTATTAAAGGAAAAACAATGAGTGCAAATATAATTATAATTGCAATAATTATAATCAAAGATGTCTTCATTAAGACTTTTCAAAATTTCTAAGAATAGATTCCACTTTTTTATAATTATCAGAAGACAAAGTTTTTTGAGGATCAAAGTAAGCTTTTTCAATTTGACTCATATCGTAATCAATTTCTTTTAAAAGATTAATAGCCAACTCATAATTTTTTTTCAAAGAGAAAGCTAGACTATTTAACTTAATTTCATTTTTTTCTGCTGCAATTTGTTTAGAAATAGAGCTAACTTCTTGAAGATAACGAAATGCTTCCTCTTCAATCTTTTTATTTTTGGATTTAAATATATTGGAAATAAATTTTAACAAAGTAACCTCTCGATTTATGAATAAAATATCAAACTATGGATCTAATGTCTAAAACAAAGATACAATATATTTGTGAGCAAAAAATCCCACTATTAAAAGACCAATGCCTATGGTGTAAATAAGCCAAAAATTCATACCAAGACTTTTGGCAAAAAAGAAAGGAAGAAAAAATAAATAAGAAACAGGCACACCAACCAGAATGCTTTTTGCAAAAGTAATCGAAGTTTCTGGGTTTTTATGTTCTAGGTAAGAAAATATGAGTGCCATTAAACTTGCCAATGGAAGTGCAATAATAAAACCAGAGAGTTCTGGTTTTTTTCCAGACAGCCAACTAGCAAACGCTATGACTATTGCTGCAAATAAAATTTTAAGAAAAAAAAACATTTTTTTTCAAGATAGTTAGTATTATTTATTTAAAAGAATCTTTGGGCATAAACTGCAATACATTACCTCGATAATATTCGAATAAAGAAGCGCTCTCTCGATAAATATTTGCACAAGCGAAGTTTTTTTCTTGTTCTGTAAGTTTAGCTTGACTAGCACTTAAGTGATTAATGCAGTTGTCCATATTTCGTATTCCACGATACTGTTCTTCAATTTGAAGACCTACCAACATGAATAAAGCAATGGCAATACCTACTCCTGCATATGCTTTTAAAAAATACCCCATACATTTGATGATTTGTGGGCAGGTACTAGACCAAGGACAAGATTTGTTTTGCACTTTTTTTTTCATATCTAAATAGATTAACGCTATTTGTTAATTAAACAAACAAAATTTGAACGTGATTTAAAGGGAGGTGCATTTTCTGATTTAATATTACCAGTTAACTAACTTTTCGGGGAGAAAACATTTTTAACTGGTAAAATTAAATCAAATAATAACTGTTTACTAAAGTAATTTTATGTAGGGAGTATTGTTTAAATTGCATGACAGCTAGTAGCCTTAGTGACGCGCTAAATTTATTTTCAATTGTTTCCACAAGGAAGAAATGTTCCAAATTTACAAAAAAAACTTCATTAAGTGAGTAATTAAGGAACAAATAAATTAATGTAATTAATACATGGAAATATATTTCACTTATATCAATTAGGTGCCCATGTGATAGGAGTGGTTAAGTAAAAAATAAGCTTGATTAAAAAAACTTAACTTTTCCTTAAACAAACTTAATTAAAAAATAATTATGGAAGTAGCTGTAGGCGTAACATTGTTCCTAGTTGGTATCTTAGCCACTGTTGTTTTTATGTTTTTTTTAATCTGGTGCCAAAGCCCTAAAGAAGAAGAGTAAATATGTTTAGAGTTGTAATACACAAAGAGAATGGTACCAAAAATAACAACATAAGTTTGGAAGAAATCTCAAAGGTTTTATGCCCACAACTAGTAGAGATGCTTCGACAAAGGAAATTATTTAGCACTGCTATTTCTAAATCCTCTGCCGTGATGTATACTTTTTCGTATACAGACAATGCTTAAATATCTACATAAATTTTTATCATCTAAAAACCTGGAATTAATTGAAAATAGTTTTTTGTGGTTTTTTTTTATAGGACTAATGGTTTGGTGTGCTTATCATCTTTTTCAATAGATTATTTTATAAAAGTATTTTAAAAAAATATTAATATGACGCGAAATAATGTTGGATGGAATTTTCAAAATAGTTATCTAAAGCTTGCGGATATAATGGTATCCAAATTGCCGCCAGTTCCCGTTAAGAATCCAAAGGTTGTTTTGTACAACGATCAATTAGAGCAGGAGTTAGGCTTAAACTTTTCTAGCTTAGATGAGCAAGAAAAGGCTTCTCATTTATCTGGCAACACTATTCCAGAGCAAACCACTCCTTGGGCAGAAGCTTATGCAGGGCATCAGTTTGGCCATCTTACCATGTTAGGGGATGGACGAGCAGTGGTGCTAGGAGAACACATTACCCCTAATAATAAAAGATTTGATATTCAATTTAAAGGATCCGGTGTTACGCCATATTCGCGATCAGGAGATGGTAGGGCTGCATTGGGACCTATGTTACGAGAATATATTATTAGCGAAGCAATTCATTTTTTAAATATTCCAACTAGCAGAAGCTTAGCGGTGGTAACAACCGGAGAAGATGTAGTGAGAGAAACTATTCTACCAGGAGCTATTCTTACTAGAGTGGCCGCCAGTCATATACGCGTGGGTACCTTTGAGTTTGTAGCCGCACAAAAAGATATCAATACTTTACAAGAACTAATTATGTACTGCATAGATAGACACTATCAGGAATTAAAAGGACAAAAAAAACCTGCACTTCAATTATTTCGAGCTGTTATGAATAGGCATGCGAATTTGATGGTTAATTATATGAGAGTTGGTTTTATTCATGGAGTTCTCAATACAGATAACGTTGCCATATCTGGAGAGAGTATAGATTACGGACCATGTGCATTCATGGATTCTTATGATCCCAAAACTAAGTTTAGTTCTATTGATCAGCAAGGAAGATATGCCTATGGGAATCAGCCTATCATTGCCAAATGGAACATGGCTCGTTTTGCAGAAACACTTATTCCTTTAATTGATGTAGATTTAAATAAAGCAATTGAAATACTTGAAGAGGAAGTAAATGAATTTAGTAAAATTTATATTAACAAAAGCTTGGAAATGATGAGAAATAAATTGGGTATCAAAGGTGGCATTGAAGAAGATAGTTTTTTAATCAAGGAGCTGCTTACGTGGATGCAAAATAATAAAGCAGATTATACCAATACGTTTGTGTCAATTATGAATGAAACTTTTGATCAGCCAATATATCAAGACCAGATTTTTCAAGAATGGTATAAAAAATTAAAAATAAGAAAGCCTAATAGAGAAACCATGCGAAAGAACAATCCTTTGGTTATTCCAAGAAATTATCAAGTAGAAGATTCATTGAAATTAGCCCATGAAGGTAACTTTGAATCAGTAGCATCTTTGCTATCTGTTCTAAGAAATCCTTACAATAATTCAAATAATATTAAACAATTTCAAGACCCAGGCCCTGCTAGCAGCATTCCTTATCAAACCTTTTGTGGAACTTAATTTACATGATACATACAGTTTTGCTCATTACGCATTTAGCAGCAGTTTTATATCACCACTATGTTAGAAAAGACTTAACTTTAAAAAGAATGTTATTTTTAAAATAAATGAAGCTAGACATGAAAAAACTAATTCTCAAAAGAAAAGAATTAGACACAATTCACAAACAAAGAAAAGCAAGAGGCAAAGCTAGGTTAAAAAAACTTCTAAAAAAATAGATCGTATTAAGTCGGTGCTATTAGAATAATATTAAGTATGAAAAAAAAATATGATTATATTGTAATTGGCGCAGGATCAGCCGGGGTACGTTTTGCGCGCTTAATGGCAACCAAGGGTTACAAAGTATGTATTTTAGAAAAAAGTAGAGTGGGAGGTACATGTGTCATCAGAGGTTGTGTGCCTAAAAAATTATACGTATATGCCTCTAATTTTAAAGATTATTTCTCTGACGCTACAAGCTTTGGCTGGAGAATTTCAAAAGAGCCAACACACAATTGGAGTAAATTATTTTCTAGTAAAAATAAAGAAATAGCAAGACTCAATAAAATTTATATTAAAAATTTAGAAAGAGTAGGAGTAAATATTATTCAAGATGAGGGTAGTTTTTACAACTCTAATTCTATTGTTTTAAAGAAAAGTAAAAAAATTATTTCAGCAAAAAAATTTATTATTTCAACAGGTTCGACTCCATTCATGCCAAATATCCAAGGAAGAGAATTGGCTATTAATTCAGACCAATTTTTTGAAATGAAAAAAATTCCTAAAAATATTAGTATTGTAGGAAGTGGTTATATAGCTTTAGAATTTGCATTTTTATTAAAAAATTTAAATTACAATGTGAATTTGATTGTGAGAAAAAAAACAATCCTCAATGAGTTTGATAAAGATATCGGAATAAGAATTTTACAATCAGCTATTCGTAAGAAAATTAATATCTATGATGAGTCTTCTGTTCTATCCTTAACCAAAAAAGGAAAATCTATTGTTGTGGTGACTAATAAAAAAAAGATAACAACAAATTTGGTGATATTTGCAACAGGAAGAGTTCCCTGCATTCAGAGCCTGGGGTTAGAAAAAGCTAAAGTGAAGTTGACTAATCATGGTGCCATTAAAGTTAATGCTTCATCACAAACTTCCAATAAAAATATTTTTGCCCTAGGGGATGTCACTAATAGAAAAAATTTAACACCGGTTGCTATTCGTGAGGCTGTATATTTGGTTAATTATTTAACTACCAAAAAGAAACAAACTTTGGATTATGATAAAATTGCCTCTGGTATTTTTACTCAGCCAGAAGTCGGCCACATTGGCCTTGGAGAAAATGATTTACAAAAACGAAACATTAATTACAAAATCTTACAAACTGAATTTAAGCCACTAAAGTATGCCTTTTCTAATAAAAATAATCCTGTGTTTATTAAAGTTTTATACCAACCAAAAACAGAGAAAATTTTTGGTATTATCTACATTGGAGAGTCTGCAGCTGAAATCATTCAATCATTAGCCATCTCTTTTGCCAAAACATTTACCCTTAATGATTTAAGAAATACGGTCCCTGTTCATCCCACTTCATCAGAAGAGTTAGTCACCCTTGTGTGACAAACGAACCCAAATTTCCCTTATTTAACGGGGCTTTTTTTTCTAAAAAGCGAAAAAAAGTCCCTTTATTATCAAGATAGAGAATCATGATAGGATTTGTTTAACTAAAATTAGTAAACATTGCATTGGGAAGCTAATTGTTAGAGATGATTTAATCTCCACTATTTTTCTCATGTATTTTATTTATGACAGACATAGTTCTTATTTTAACTTGCGTTGTTGTCTTAATATTTATTATTTACTCTTTTTTATCTAATCGAAAAAGTACTTCAGGATCAGAAAATGAAGTTCTAAGCACGCAACTAACAAGCTTAATGGAGCGTTTTGTGAAGTTAGAGGAGGCCGCAAAAAATATGAATACCATGCAATCCTCAATTGATAGTACATTTAAAAATTTTCAAGGAATGTTAAATGACAGACAAGAGCGTGGTGCTTTTTCTGAGGTGGAATTAGAAAAGCTATTGCGAGATCGTCTTCCTAAACAATATTTAAAGTTTCAGGAAACCCTTTCCAACAATAAACGAGTAGACTGCTTAATTGATTTTGGAGACCCCAATTCTAGAATTTGTATTGACTCAAAGTTTGTTCTTGAAAACTTCAAAAATTATGTAGCTGCAGAAAACGATGAAGATATTAAGCGTTTTAAAAAATTGTTTGAAGAAGATGTAATGAAAAATGTAAAAAAAATATCAGAGGATTATATTATTTCCGGAGAAACAGCTCCTCATGCAATTATGTTCATAAGATCAGAATCTGTATATCGGTCTGTCATGGATAGCGATGTAGATTTGATGCAAAAAGCAAGAGAGAAAAATGTTTTAATTGTTTCACCCTCATATCTGTGGGGTTTGTTAAATACTTTACGTGTATTTTTAAAAGATTCAGAAATGACAAAAAAAGCTCAATTAATTATCAAAGAAATAGGATTGATTGGTAAAGATGTTGGAAGATTAGTTGAGAGAACAGAAGATGTAGAGAAAAAATTTAATCTAGTTGCAGATCAGTTTAGGAATATAAAAGTCTCTGCAGAAAAAATTCAACGTCGGGCTGACAAAATTGAAGAAATCGATGGAAACAATATAGAAAAAATAGAAGGAGATAAATAATGAATTATGCATTTTACGATTTTGAAACAACCGGACGTTCTGGAACTTGGGATCAAATTATTCAAGTGGGGGCAGTTTTGGTAAATGCTGAATTTCAGGAGTTAGATAGATTTGAAGCAAAGTGTGGATTAAAGTCAGGATTGGTACCAGAACCAGGAGCTCTTTTAGTCAATAAAACAACACCTGATATGCTTAGAAAGACAAACCTTTCTCACTATGGGTTGGTAGATCAAATGTTACAGACTTTTAAAAAATGGACACCTGCTATTTTTATTGGATACAATTCTATAGGATTTGATGAGGAGTTTTTAAGAAAAACTTTATTTAAAACTTTAAATGATCCCTACCTGACGCAATTTGATGGAAATAAACGTGGAGACATTTTAGGATTGGCCCGTACCGCTCATTTATATTATCCTGATTGTATCAAAACTCCCACTAGTGACAAAGGAAACGCTGTTTTTAAATTAGACCAGCTTGCACCCATGAATGGTATTGAACATGGCAACGCACATGATGCTATTGGAGATGTATTAGCAACAATTGGTATCGCAAAAATTATTTCAGACAAAGCTCCGGCTGTTTGGAAAGCAAGTTTGATGACTACTAGTAAAGCAGAAGTAAACACTATTGTCCAAAATGAAAAATTATTTTGTTTTAATGAGTATTTTTATGGAAAGGCAAGACCCTATGTAGTTACTTTTTTAGGCTTTCATCCAAAATATAATTGGCCTCAATGTTTTGACCTCAAGGAAGATCCTAATACCTATTTTAATATGAGTATGGAAGACTTGAAAAAAGCAATGAAAAAAAGTCCTAAAATAATTAGGTCTGTCAAAAACAATAAGCATCCAATTATTATGAATCCAAAATTTGGAGAAAATTTTGAAGGATACAAGCAATTAGGGATGGCTAAATTGATAGAGAGGGCAGAATTAATAAAAAATAATGAAGAATTTAAAAATAAAGTGATAAGAATCTTAGAAGAAGAAGCTCAAGAAAAAGAAGATTTAGATTCCCAATTAGACGTTCAGGCAGAAGAGTCTATTTATTCAGGTGGGTTTGCATCAGGGCAAGATAAGTCAACCATGAAAACATTTCACCAGTCTGACTGGAAAGATAAGTTATTAATTGCAGATAAATTTAAAGACCAAAGATTTAATTATTTTGCAAAACGTTTAATGTATGAAGAGAATCCATCTATTTTACCCAAAGATATGCATGATGAAATTCATCGTGCAATAGCAAAGCAAATCTTAAGTACTAATGATGAAAAATGGAATACTATTCCAAAAGCCTATAATGAACTTGATAATTTAAGAGCAAAATATGAAGAAGAGAATGACATAGAGCGCTTAGCTATGATGAATGATCTTAACAAATTTCTAGAAGAGATTGAAAAAAAATATCAAGACGCATAGTTGACAAATTAAGGTAGATGCTTAACTTTGTTTTTTTAACCTTAGGAGATTCTTTATGGCAACAAAACAGGTAACCGATGACAATTTTGAAAACGAAGTACTAAAATCAGAAAAGCCAGTTTTGGTAGATTTTTGGGCTGAATGGTGTGGGCCTTGTAAAATGGTAGGCCCTGTTTTAGAGGAACTGTCAGATGAAATGGCAGATAAGCTTGTTATTGCAAAACATAATATCGACGATTCTCCAAACACACCAACAAAATATGGAGTTCGAGGAATCCCAACTATGCTTTTGTTTAGTGGTGGTCAATTAATTGATACTAAAGTGGGTGCCGCTAACAAGTCCAATATTAAAGAATGGTTAGATAGTAAAGTAAGATAATTATAAAGTTGGTATTCTTGCTAACACTTTAAAATTTTTGTCTGTTATCACCATCTCTCCTGATGCAACAGTTTCATTTATAGAGTTGCTGATAACTACTTGGTGGGTGACAAATACTAAGTTTTTGGTGCTGTTCCAATTTTTTACAAAGGATTTTATTTCTGCAAGCTGCCTTTTTGCATCTGCTCCAATTCCTTGTCTAAAAAAAGAATTAAGAGCTGGAAAGTCTTTGTAATCTCCAAAAGCATACTTAGCTGTATCGCGACATCTTTCAAACTGACTGCTCAACACTTGATCAATCTGAATACTATTTTTTTTAAACATATGGCCAATTTTTTTACTTTGTTTTATTCCTTCATTGCCTAAATTCCTTTGAGTGGATCTATCGTTAATCTTTAGATTGTCAGGATCTCCACAACAAGAAGGAGTGGTGATTGCATGTCTGATCCAAACTATTTTGCCTCCATTCTTTAAAAGATTCCAACCCTCAGTATTTTCATTGGCACTAGAACTTGTTGGTACAAAAAGTAAGAATAAAAGTATAATTATTTTTTTCATAAATTTAATTCTAAAGCAGAGCCAGATAAATACAAGCTACCGCAGACCACAATAATACTTTCTGGATCTTGGAGCGCAAGTTGAGCTAGACCACTTGCGACATTTTTTGTTGGGTTGGCATGAATGCCCAATTCTTTTGCTACTTTTAGAACATCTGCTATTTCGTAGAAATTTTGTCTTAGTTTAACTACTTTAATTTCAGTTATAAGAGATGAAAAATTTTCTAAATAATCTTTCAAATTTTTTGAAGTTAACATTCCAAACACAAAATAGATTCTTTGTTTTCCTTGAATTTTTGATAGAAACCGGGCTAGTTCTTTGCCACCTTCTTTATTATGAGAGCCATCAATGAACAATCTATTTTCATCGTGGACATGATTTCTTAAATTGCCTTTGATTATTTCTTGAATGCGTGCTGGTAACTCTGTCTTGCTGATTGCGTCAGAAGTTTTTTTATTATGTAAATCCAAACCTAAAGACCTCAGCGTTTGTATGGCGACTGCTGCATTTTCTAATTGGAATTTTCCTTTCATTTTAGGAAGGCTTAAATCCATTAGCCCTATATTGTCTTGATAAATCATATTATTGTTTTCCTCACTTACCTGAAAGTCTTCCGATAAAATAAATTTTTTAGATCTATTCCTTTTTAACTGCTCATCCATAAACTTCATTGCTTCCGATGATTGTTTGGAAATTATAATATTTGTTTTTTCTTTGATGATTCCACATTTATTCCTTACAATATCCTGAAGAGTTGGACCTAGATATTCTAAATGATCTAAAGAAATTGAAGTAAGCACTTGAGCTACTGGCAGCTCAAATACATTGGTACTATCCCCGATTCCTCCAAGCCCAGTTTCAATAATATGATAATCTGCTTTATGCTTTGAGAAAGCCAAAAATGCTAGCGCTGTAGTAAATTCAAAAAAAGTAATATCTTGATGGTTATTAGCTCTGTCCACTTCATAGACTAGTTGTTCAAATTCATCATCACTAATAAAATTTTCATTTAAAAAAATTCTTTCATTAAATTTTACTATATGAGGGCTCGTATAAACATTTACTGAATAACCATGTTCTTTTAAAATATTTTTTAAATATTCGCAGGTACTACCTTTGCCATTAGTTCCAGTTACAGTAATTACATTAGATAGTTGTTGCTCTGGGTGCTTAAGATCTTTGAGTAATCTTTGTATTCTATCTAAAGTTAGTTCAATCCGATCAGGCGGGTTAAGCTGATATAATCTGTTGAGGAGAAACTGTATTTTGTTCGGCTGCATCTGTTGTATCTTCTGCCTTTTTAATTTCTAAGTTGAGCAGTATCGATAACAAATTACTTAACTCTTCTCTATGATTTTTTCTATGAATTATTCTATCTACAAAACCTTTTTTTAACAAATATCCCGCAGTCTGAAACCCACTTGGCAGATCTTCACCAATAGTTCTCTTAATAACACCAGGACCAGCAAACATAATTTTAGTATTTTCTGACTCTGCAAAAACAAAAACGGATGGGCCGTAAAACCAACTTGCAGTAACTCCGCCTGCCACTGGACTCGTTGCCATTATAATGGCAGGAAGCCCTTTTTCTTCCAACATCTGTAAACCAATAATAGACTTTGGCATCTGCATTAAAGCAAATGCAGAATGTTGCATCTTTTGCCCTCCTGTTTGAGGAAATGCAATAAAGGGTAGGTTATGTTCAACTGCATATTTGCAAGCAAATACAAAAGCTTCTCCCTCTTCAATTCCAACAGATCCTCCTAAAAATTTTTGATTCATGCAATACACAACCGCTCGCATTTTATTTATAGATCCTACGGCTACTAAGGCCGCATGTCTTTGATTGAATTTTTTTCTGGCCTTTTTTACCTTGTCTTTATAAGAGCTAATATCGGACCAGTTTAAAGGATCAGAACTTAGCCTTGGTGTTTCCAGCTCTTCATATGTTCCTTCATCAAATAAAATCTCAAATCGTTTACGAGGAAGAATTTGCTGAGGTTCTTGGCAGTTAGTGCAACAATAAAGATTATTTTCAATGTCTTCTCGGTAAATAATATTAGAGCATGAAGCGCAATTAGTCCAAAGGTTATCTGGCAAAGTAGATTTTTTATTAAATAGATTCTCTAACTTTGGTTTAAGTTTCTTTGTGAGATCTTTGATCCAATTCATATAATTTTAGCCTTTAATTTTTTTACCACGTTCAGCACACCCTGAACAGGGTTCTTTCTCTGCTCTAAAGAGCTTGATATTGCTTTACAAAGTGCTGAACCAACTACTAATCCATCCGCTTTTTTTAAAGAACCAATCGTTTTTTCCGTTATTCCAAAACCAATTACTACATTTTGTTTTGAATTAATCTTTTTAATTTTAAAATAATTTTTTAAGATTATTTTAGGAGATACCTTTAGTTTTCCACCTGTCGTAGACAACATACTAATGTAGTACACCATGTCGTGCGAATCTTTTAAAATCTGTCTCATCCTTGAAGCTGTTGTAGTGGGAGATAAAAGTTGAATAAAATTAATTGATTGTTTTTTGCATTTAGTAGAAAAGACTTTATTTTCAGGCCAAGGCATATCAACAACGATCAATCCATCCACACCCGATTTTTTGCATTCACGTAGAAAAGTATTTTCTCCTTGCTGGTAAATATTATTATAATATCCCATTAATATTACAGGTTTTGTGTTTTTGTTTTTTTTAAACTGTTTTACGATTTGAAAAATATCTTTGATTTTAATCCCATTTTTAATAGCTCGGTAGGCACTACTTTGTATTTGTCCACCGTCTGCTACAGGGGTGTTATGCGGAATTCCAACTTCAACAATATCTACAAATGGTGCGATGGCATTTAAAATTTCTAATGATTTTTTTTTAGTATTGTCACCTGCCACTGTATAAGTGAGTAAAGCAGGCCTTTTTTCATTTTGGCATTTTTCAAAAGTTATCCTTATATTTGATTTCATTTAAAAAACCCAAGTCTCTTTTTAATAATAGCCCTATCTTTTTTGGCATCTCCACAGCTATTTACACAAATAATTGTATTTTTGTTTATTTTGGGAGCAATTTTAATTGCTTCTGCGAAAGCATGAGATGGCTCTAAAGAAGGGGATAGATTTTCTAATTTTGAAACTAGCTTATAGGCCTGGAGTGCCTCTTCATCTGTTGCGGAAGTATACCTTGCTCTTTTGGCGTCTTTTAAAAAACAATGCAGTGGTGAAATACCAGGGTAGTCTAGACCCGCACTTATAGAAGATGTTTCTCCAATCTGCCCATCTTTATTTTGAATTACATATTGAGCAGCGCCATGCAAAATTCCAATTTTAGAACCGTTAGTGAGAGGTGCTGCGTGAAGCTTACTTTTCTTTGGGCCACCAGCCTCCACCCCAATAAACTCTACTTGTTGTTTGTTATAGTCCATAAACTCATTCCAGAATCCAGCAGCTGAACTTCCACCACCTACGCAATTAATTAATTTTAATTTTTTTGGAATCTGTCCAAATTCTTTATTCATTTGAATAATAAGTTCTCTTGATATTTGAGCCGTACTCCAAGCGCATATTTTAATAAAAATATTAGGCCCAACAGTGCTTCCTACTGCCATATGAGTAGTGTCACAATTCGAAACCCAATATCTCATGCACTCGCTAACGGCATCAACTAATGTCTGGCTACCTGAATATACTGGAATTATTTCGGCTCCATTTTTTCTGATAGCATCACAGTTTGGTTTTTGACGTATAATATCCTTAGCGCCCATAAAGATTTTACATTTAAGACCAAACTTTTTTGCAGCCATACTAAGCATTTTCCCGGCATACCCAGCACCAGTATCTCCAACAATATATTTTTTACCAGCACGTTTGCAAATAAGAGCATGCACTACTGCATTGTAAATTTTATGAGCCCCACCATTCGCTTCAGAAACTACCTTTGCATATATTTGAGCACCACCTAGATGATTTGTTAAATGATTTAATTTGACAAAAGGAGTAGGGGCACCAACGTAATTTTTAAAATAAAAATCCCGCTCTTGAATAAATTTTTTATCATAACGCAGTTTTCCAAATAGTTTCGTAAGATCTTCAACTGGTTTTTTTAAAGTTTCTGGTATGAAATTTCCACCAAATTTTCCACCATACAAATAATGCTTATCGTGTTGATCTATGAGGGGAATTTTTTTTTTTATTTTAAGCATATTTTTTAACCTCTTTCATGAACTTTTCAATTTTTTCTAAATCTTTTATTCCTGGTTCAGATTCTAACCCACTTGAAATATCTAATTTAGATGTAAATTGCAAAGCTTGATGGGCATTATGAATATTAATTCCTCCTGCTAAAAAATAAGAGGTAATATTTCGATTATCTAACAAATTGAAGTTAAATAATTCAGAATGCTCCATTGCAGGGGTGTCCAGTAGCAAGTCATCTGCATCCCGGTAAGAGTCAAGTTGTTGTAAATCTTTCTCTGCTCCTATCTTAATTGCTTTAATTATTTTTAGATTAGATCTCTTTTTTATTTCAAGGATTCTTTGATTAGTTTCGGATCCGTGTAATTGCAAAAAGTCGATACTACCTTTGATAATATCAATTACAGTATCATCCGGATTAACTGTTACCGCAACCTTATATGCATCGAAATGAGATATTTCTTCCATTAATTCTACCAGCTTGTAGGGAGAAATATTTCGGGGGCTTCTTGGATAATCACAAACAAATCCTAAATATTTTGCACCAGAATCTACAGACATTTTAATTGCATTGTAATCTCTTAATCCACATATTTTAATGGTGGCTGTCATTTATTGTAGAGATGCAATTAATTTTTGAATATTTTTTTTGATGTTGCCATTGGTTATACTTCTTCCAATTACAATTCCTGTTGCACCATTTTGAAAAGCTTGAGAGGGTGTCATAACTCTTTGTTGGTCCCCCTTTGAATCACCTTCTAATCGTATCCCAGGAGTGATGATCTGCATTTTTTTACAGATAGTTTTTATAGATTTTGCTTCATGGCCTGAACATACAATTCCATCTAGTTTAGCCTTTTTGGCTAGAGACGCTTGTTGTATGACAACTTTTTTAATTGTTTTAGTGTGCCCTGTTTGCTTAATGGATTTTTCAGAAAATGAAGTAAGGACAGTAACTGCTAAAATTTTTAATTTTTTATTAGTTTTTACCGCCGCTCGTTTCGCAGCTTGCATCATTTCCGTTCCACCTGAGGCATGAATAGTTAAGTAGCGTACATTAGTTAAATCCTTAAGAGAGTGAATAGAAGATGACACAGTATTTGGTATATCTTTCAATTTTAAATCTAACCAAATTATATGCTGTTTTGGTAATTTGGAGATAAAGCTTCTTCCATGTTTAGAATTAAAAAATTCAAGACCAAATTTATAGCCAATATTTAATGAGCTATTTTTAGTTAACTTTATTATTTTTTTTATCTTAGATAGACTGGGAGTATCGCAGGCAATAAAAATATTGTTATTTTTTCTAGTCAATTATTAATCTTTTCGTTGATATTAATGTTTAATAACTTAGAGCTTTTCCAGCTTATCTTCCGTTTAGCAGGGACTTCTACGGATTCTCCAGATTTGGGATTACGTGCAGTTCTTGGCTTTGTAGTTTTAGTTTTTAACATTCCAAAACCTCTTATTTCCACGTTGTGTCCAGAGGCTAATTGATTGGATAAATATTTAAAAATACTTTCTACAGTTTTTTCAATATCAGCGTTTAAAATTTTTGGGTATTTAGATTGCAACTCTTGAATGAGTTCTTTTTTAACAAAAGTCTTCTTTTCCATTAAGACTAGAATAGCTTATTGATTATAAAGAATAAAGTAAGAAAAAGGATATTGGTTAAGAAACTTACTTGTCTTCTTTTTTCTTTAGAGCAGTTCCAAGAATATCCGCAAGAGAACTTCCTGAAGTAGCTGATCCATACTTTTCTACCGCTTCCTTTTCTTGCTGCTTTTCAAGTTCTTTAATAGATAGCTTCACTTTTCTTTGATTTAGATTAAGATCCGCAATCATTGCGTCTAGAGAATCCCCAGGAGCAAAACGGTTTGGTCTTTGGTCTGCCTTATCTAAAGCAATATCTGCTTTTTTGATAATAGTTTGAAATCTTTCTTCTCCAACATTTACTTTAATAGCATTGTCTAACACTTCAGCAACACGAACAGTAAGAACATCTCCTACTTTCTTGTCATCAAAGAAGCTAAAAGGATCTTTTTTGAGAGCCCTTATAGAGCCATTTATTTTATCGTCTTTAATATCTATAATTTTTACTTTAACCTCATCCCCTTTATTATAATCATCAAGATCTTTAGAAGTTTCAGCAAATGAGATTTGCTTATAGTGTACAAAAATATCGATATCATTATCTCCTGTATTTAAAAACAAACCAAAGTCTTGTTTATTTACCACTTTTGTATCTGCAATGGTTCCAACTGGATATTTAGAAAGAAAGCTTTCCATCGGATTCGGCTGCGTATCTTTATAGCTAAAACTAATTTTTCTCTTTTCTGTATCTACTTCTTTTAATCTGACTTTAGCAACATCACCCACTTTAAACATTGATTTTGGATTTACGTTTTTTTGCATATGCTTCATTTCGCTAGAATGAATTAAACCAACTACTCCTTCGTCAATTTCAGCAAAAGCTCCAAAGTCAGAAAGTTTAGTAATTTTCACATCGTAGTCTGATCCTACCTGGTATTTTTCACCAATGGTTATAAATGGATCTGGCAACATTGCTTTAATGGAAAGACTAATTCTTTTTGTTTCTAGATCTATTTCAATAATTTGAACCTTAACTGTATCACCCACATTAAACATTTCATTTAAGTTTGATATTTTTAAATGACTAACTTCACTGGAGTGAAGTAAGCAGTCTAAGTTTTCAATACTAACAAATAGTCCGTAAGAAGTAATTGCTTTAACATTTCCTTCAACGATATCATTTAGTTTGTATTTTGAAATAACTTGATCTTTATTTTGATTTTTAACCTCTTCTAAGATAGCTCTTCTGGAGCTAATTACATTCATTCTAACGTTATCAATTTTAATGATATAAAATTCTAAAGGCTTATTAATAAATTCGCTTGGACTTTTAATTGGGCGGTCACTCAGTTGAGAGGAAGGACAAAATGTGAATATTCCAAAAATCTCTACAATAAATCCACCTTTAACAGAATTTTTTACTAAGCCAGAAACTTTCTCTTTATTCGTGAATGCATCTTCAATTTTTTTCCACGCTTTGGCTCTTCGAGCTTTTTCAACACTTAATACAATGTCTCCAACTTTATTTTCTACTCTTTCAACATAAACCTCTAGCTCTCCATCAACTGCCAAATTATCCAACTCTTCCCTAGATAGTTCGGACTTGTCAATCATTCCAGACGACTTTCCTTTTACATCAATGGTAATAAATTTATCTTCAATTTTCTCAACTCTACCTTTTATGATAGTGTTTTCTTGAACAGTTCTTTGAGATAGATCATCATTCAGCAAGGCTTCTAATTCAGCATTGCTTTCGTTATAAACTTTTAGCGGTTGTTGTATCAATATTTTTTACTCTGAACCTTTCTTATTAGTCTTTGTATTTTTACAAAGGTGGATCTTATATTGCTTCCTGTATTATTAATCAAGACAGAGTCTTTAGTTTTAACTAAAGGACTATTGGACCTATTTTTGTCAAGATAGTCCCTATTAGCAACAGTTTTTAGCACTTCCTCAAAAGTAATATATTTATTTTTTGATTTTAATTCTAAAAATCTTCTCTGAGCCCGTACTTTTAATGGTGCATCTATATAAATTTTCAGATCTGCACTTTGAGCAACTTTCGAGTTAATGTCTCTGCCGCTTACAAATACATATTGGTAAGGATTATTAAAAATTATATTTCTTTGAACAGGCAATAGAGCGGACCTTATTTTTGGTATTTTTGCGATTGTAGATACAAGTTTATTTATTTTTTGACTATGTAAGCTGGAAGATTGTAGCTGCTTTAGTGTTATTGTTTTAGCGATTGCTATCAATTTTTTTACATTTATTGTTTTGCTTTTTTGATCAAGATGTTTTTTTGCAAGAAATCGATATAGCAAACCAGAATCTAGAAATAAGCTATTTTTTATTTTAGAAACTGCATATTTTGCTACAGAAGTTTTTCCAGATCCTACAGGTCCATCCATACCAATAATAATTTGTTTAAATTTTTTAACTTTTATTTTTTGAATATCGTTTAAAAAATTAGGATAGCTGACATTGGCAGAATCAAAATCTTTAATTAAAATTCTTTTTGCAGACACCATGGCCATGACAGCAAAACTTAATGCAATCCTATGGTCTTTGTAGCTATCAATTGTAATTAACTTATTCGAGTAAAACTCTTCAGCCAGGCCCAAGATAGTCATATCGTTATTTTTTCTTTTGGTTGCTATGCCAATTTTTTTTAAATTACTTTCCATAGCCAAAAGCCTATCTGACTCTTTAATTCTTAATTCTTCGAGATTAGGAAAAAAAGTTTCTCCACTCGCAAAAGATGCAGCAATCATCAAAATAGGAACTTCATCAATAATATTAGGAATAATTTCTTTATTAATTTTAATTCCTTTCAGCAAAGAGGACTTTAGTTGTATTGTTCCCACTATTTCTCCATGCTGTTTTTTTTTATTTGTTATTTTAATAAAACCACCCATTTTTTTTAATATATTTAAAAAACCAATTCTTTTAGGATTGAGCAAAACATTAGGCAAGGAAAGACTGCTATTTTTGCTTAGCAAGGCAAGAACAATTAAAAATGCAGCAGAAGAAGGATCTCCTGGAACTACATACTTTCTTTCTGCTTTGAGAAATTGTTTTCCTCGAATTTTAATTATTTTATAATTTTTTTTATTTTTTATTTTAATAGGATATTTTAAGTATTGAAGCATCAGCTCAGTATGATCTCTTTGAAGGTTGGGAGCCTTAATAGTTGTTATGCCATGACTATTCATTCCAGCTAAAATACAAGCAGATACCATTTGTGCAGATGGTTTATTGACCACCAGTTCTGACTGAACAGAATCTGGATATCCTATTATTTGTATGGGCAAATAATTTTTATTTTTCGGATGGAATGATGCAAAAAATTTTTCCATTAAAGGAATAATTCGCATGGGTCTTTTGGACAAAGACTGATCACCTATTAATTTTATATCCACTTCTGATGTTGCCAGCAAGCCAGTGAGCAATCTTAATGTAGTTCCGCTATTATTAAAATTAATAATTCCTTTAAATTTTTTAAAACCGATACCAAGTCCAAAAATTCGATAATGATTAGGCCCTATTTTGTGAATTTGAACTTTAAGTTTTTTGATAGTTGCAATCGCAGTTTGAACATCTTCTCCACCGGAAATGTTGTGTACATCTGAAATTCCATAGCTTTGTGAAAGAATTATAACCGATCGGATCCCAATAGATTTGTCACCAGGTAAATGTACGGTTCCATTAATAGAAATGTTATTTGAGGGTAAAAACCACTTTTTATTTGCCATTTAGAGTAGAATTATATAAACGCACAGCTAATAATACAAATTAATAATATGGCTGATAAAAATTGGGGAGTAAAAATATTTTGTGAGTGTGGAACTAAATATTATTCCATGAACAAGAAAGATAATATTGTTTGCCCAACCTGTTCAGCTGCGTATGTCCCAGAAGATTTAAATTTAAAACCAAGTCCAGCGGTAGCACCAAAGCCAGAGGCTAAAAAAACTGATGAACTGGCAAATATAGATGATGCTCCAGACGATTCATCAGATGATGATATTATAAGTTTAGATGATCAAAAGGAGATTGAGGAATCTGATGAAGAAAAAAAACCTGATTAAAACCTAAAGTTTCCGCCTAAATAATACTTAATAGCATTTTTATCTTTAGAAATTTTTTCAGCTGTTCCTTCAACTAATATTTCACCACCTTTTATAATATAAGCTTTATCTAGAATATTTTCTATTGCCCAATAGTTATGATCCGTGATTAAAATAGAAAGGCCAGCACTTTTTAATTCAAGAATAAACTCCTTTAAAGAATTGATAGAGAGAGGATCTAAAGCTGCACATGGCTCATCTAAAAGCAAAGTAGTTATATTTGGATTACATATTCTTTGAAGAATTGAAACTTTTTTGTATTCTCCTCCCGAAAGCAAATCTGCCTTAGTGTTTTTTAAATAAGCTAAGTCAAAATATCCAAGCAAGCTCTCAATTTTTTGATTAATTTTTTCTTTATCTTTCATATGAAGTTCTAAAATTGCGTACAAATTATCTCCAGCGGTCATATTTCCAAAAAGTCCTTTATGCTGCTCTAACAAGCTTATTCCCCCCAAACTTCTTAAGTGAATCGGAATGTTGTGTATTTCATTGTTATCAAAAATAATACTTCCATGGTCTGGAAATATTTTTCCAATGATCAAATTAAATAAAGTTGTTTTCCCTGATCCATTGGGACCTAGTAAACCTACAATTTTTCCAGCTTCCAAGGTTAAAGAAATATTTTTTAAAATTGGCTTACTCCCAAGAGATTTACTAACTCGCTGAACTTGAAGTGTTTTATTTTTATTTTTATTTAAATTAAATATATTATTTTGGTGCTCTTTTTTATTTCCAATAATTTTAAATTTTTTTTCTAGAATAAAAGGTTTATTTTTTAAACCTCTAGTTGGTTTATTTTTAATTGTTTTATCTGTGGGGAGTGCAAATTCTTTTTTTAATATCAATATATCAGAACTTACTCTTTTATTTATTTTAATAAGATTGTCTTTTTTTTCAATTGTGGCTTTAATAGATATTTTTTTTTTCATTTAATTTTTTTTGCAATTACCCTGTCTTTTGATGAATTCATAGTTGCTACGGTATTATTTGTTATTGTATCAATTTCTATCTTATCACAATATACAATATGTGATAAACCCATAGTCAAATCTTTCATCACTACATTGCCCGTAATAATAATAATATTTTTTGAAGAAAAATGTACAGCTTTACTTGAGGTTATTAAGTAATTTTTATTTTTTATAGTCACATTTTTTTTATAGGTC